>OBYI01000155.1_pt1 | contig 62555 bp, 57 predicted proteins | sample 1476711 | NCBI WGS metagenome assembly OBYI01 (sample SAMEA2580190, study PRJEB22360) | human gut metagenome | biome: human gut; feature: human-associated habitat; material: faeces | place: Denmark | collected 2008/2010
CTTTTATTCATTTTAGTTGATACTTATAGTAGTCAACCAAATCCAGGGTAAGACAATGAAAGGTAGAAAAGATACAAATATAAGCAGGATATCATAGAAAAGACAGTCAGATAAAACACTAACAACCGCCCAATGACAAGGAATACAATATAGTTCAAAATACAATATCCGCATGGGTTCGGATTGAATTATCCTAAAATTTACATCTAATCTGAATACCAGAGACAAAAAAGTTCAAAGTATGCTATGATATTAGCATATAATTGATAAATTTGCAAGCAAAATATCTTACTTTATAACACATAATCTAATATTACTATTATGACACAGCACTTCAGATATACGACATTGGTACTTCTTACAACATTATCTACCGTTTATGCCTCCGCACAGTCTCTGCGAAAATTAATGGAAATGCCTCCGCGCATTATTGAATCGAAATGGGAGCAAACTCCGGAAGGAGGAACAGAATTAAACTATTACAACGGAGACCTGTGCAGTTACTACCTTTTCCGCGAAAATGATCGTTCATACAATTTGAACCCCGGAAAGAACACGGTATTCAGAATAGAGAAAGGCTCCAATGCCAGCAATTCTTTCAAGACTTCAAGCAGGTATATGTTCTTCCGCGGTCAATTCCCCAAAGACTTTCAGATCAGTACTCCTTATGCACTTCCTGTAAAGACCGGCGAAGAAACACAATGGCAGATCGCTCCTCAGGAATCTGCCAAAACTATGATATTCCAAATTCAGGAAGGAGACACCGTCTATGCAACCCGCAGAGGAGTCGCCTGTGCGACAGTGCTGCCACAGCAATTGTTGATATACCACCCCGACCATACCTTTGCCGCTTACCTTATGATGCGTCAAAACTTCATCCAGACGGGTGAAGAAGTCATGACCGGGCAACCCATTGGGATAGCCGGAGTACTCGGAGTATCCATCTCTTATTTTTTTCTTGATAACAATAAATTCGATGCAAACGGCTTCTTAGGTTATCCATATTCTCACTTTACTCCTGTATTCCGCACGGACAAGGGGGATGTAAAACTGGAGGAGAAAACAGCCTATAAATCTGCCACAGATGATGAACTGATTATGCTCGAAATGAGCAAACGTGAAAAAAAGAAATTTCAGAAGCAGAAATACTCAAAATAAAGGGAAACAATATGCGTATATTTTATCTTATCCTCTGTTTCATCTGCCTTTGCGACCTGCTCCATGCGCAGACTGTAAGAATCTCTTATGAAGGCGACCCGCTTACGGACAAAGAACGCCGGAAGATTGAACAGACCCTCCAATATGAAGTCGAATTTTATGCACAATTCGGACTTCCCGATACGCTTAATCTTCAATTGACTGTATTCAACAAAAGGGAAGATGCGCTGGTCTATCTGAACAAATTCAATATACATCCTCCCAAAAGTACAAACGGAATGTATATATCCAGATTACAAAAGGCCATCATATTAAGCAGAGAAAAAGAATACCAACAAGGTCTGGGCGTCATCTATCACGAACTGAGCCATCACCTCACCTTGCAAATCACGGCAGGACGTCCTCCGATATGGTTCAACGAGGGACTTGCCGAATATTTTGAGTATTGTAAAGTTAATAAAAAAGGACTTCAGCACACGTTTACCGATTACGAAAAAGGAAGAATCCGCACTATATATATGTTGGGGGACATTGATCTGCTCACCTTTATCAACAGCCGCCAAAAGGAATTTATGAAGCAGCAAAGAACCGACGAACAATACGCCTATATCCTCTCTCATGCACTCGTCACTTTCTGGATCGAGAAAGTTCCCCGGCAGATATTACGTGATTTTGTACTCTCCTTTCAAAACAAAGATGACTCATCCATTGTTTCCGAACGGATAGATAAGGTTTACACCGGAGGGTTCAAACAATTTGAAAAAGATTTTGAAGCCTTCTGCAAATAGTTTTATCTTTTTTCTATCTTTGCACCGGCTATGGGATTAGCCTTTAACCGCCCTTCGGAGCTGATGATCCCTACAATTTGAATGTATAACTCTTAAATTGTCAGCTTATGCTCAAGACTTTACTCTTTATCGGTATGGGAAGTTTTACCGGAGGCGTTCTGCGTTATCTCATCTCGCGTTACGTTCAGAATTTCTTGACACCTTCCTTCCCTTTGGGAACACTTCTGGTCAATGTACTCGGTTGTTTCGCCATCGGCCTGTTTTACGGACTCTTCGAACGGGGAAATCTGATGAACCCCAATCTGAGAATGTTTCTCACCGTAGGATTCTGTGGAGGATTCACCACCTTTTCAACCTTCATGAATGAGAACTTTCAGTTAATCAAAGACGATAATTTCTTCTACCTCTCACTCTATGTAGGCCTCAGCTTGTTTGTAGGATTCATTATGCTGTACTTGGGATATTCACTTGTAAAACAATAAACATAACATATCTACATCATATGATCAAAAGAAATGCAGCCAAGCCCGTCCGTGTGGCTCCTCCCATGATGGAGGAACAGGAAGTCAGTACAAGCACCTTGCAAGAACTGCTCGAAAAAGAGGAAACCGTCTCAAATCTCATATTCAGCAAAGGAAGAGAAGAGGGAATCAGCAAGTCTTACAAGAGTTTCAAGAACTGCACTTTCCGGAATCAGACATTCAGCGAATGTAAATTCCGTTCTTCTCAGCTGGCAGATATACGGTTTGAGAACTGCGACCTGTCCAATATATCTTTTGCAGAAAGCTCCCTTTACCGGGTAGAGTTCATTGCCTGCAAATTACTAGGAACCAACCTTTCAGAGACGACCATGAATCATGTTTTATTGCATGACTGTAATGCCTCTTACATCAATCTGGCGATGAGCAAAATGAATCAGGTACGCTTCTCGCACTGCCATTTCCGGAACGGAAGTTTCAATGACTGCCGTTTCTCTTCCGTCGCCTTCGACAGTTGTGATTTGGTAGAAGCTGACTTTTCTCATGCTCCGCTCCGTGGAATCGACCTGCGTACTTCGCGCATCGGCGGAATAACACTTAATATCAGCGACCTGAAAGGAGCTGTCATTACTTCCTTGCAGGCCATGGACTTGCTTCCGCTGTTGGGAGTTATTATCGAAGACTAGAATTCTGCCAATTTCATCCATCCGCATTCAAACAAAAAGCATCGTCACATTGTTATCTAATAAGACCGGACTAATGACATCTAGGGAGTATGATTCGAAAGAATACCTATTTATAGTGATTTCCCACTCTCTGTCAAGTCCGTACTTTTGCAAAAATATTATTCAAAACAATAGAAACGATGAAAATAGAAAAAATTGTAGCTCGAGAAATTCTCGATTCAAGAGGTAACCCCACAGTAGAAGTTGACGTAGTATTGGAATCAGGTATCATGGGACGTGCGTCTGTTCCGTCAGGTGCTTCCACAGGTGAACATGAAGCACTCGAACTTCGTGATGGTGACAAGCAACGTTACGGTGGCAAAGGCGTACAAAAGGCGGTGGACAATGTAAACAAGATCATTGCTCCGAAACTGATCGGTATGTCTTCTCTCAACCAAAGAGGAATCGACTACGCAATGTTGGCACTCGACGGTACTAAAACCAAGTCCAATCTAGGTGCTAACGCTATTCTTGGCGTATCTCTCGCTGTAGCCAAAGCAGCAGCCAGCTATCTTGATCTCCCTCTCTATCGCTATATCGGCGGAACAAATACATACGTAATGCCTGTACCGATGATGAATATCATCAATGGCGGTTCACACAGTGACGCTCCTATCGCATTCCAGGAATTCATGATTCGTCCGGTAGGTGCACCCTCATTCAGAGAAGGTTTGAGAATGGGCGCCGAAGTATTCCACGCTTTGAAGAAAGTACTGAAAGATCGTGGCCTCAGCACTGCCGTAGGCGACGAAGGTGGTTTCGCTCCTAACCTCGAAGGTACGGAAGATGCTCTGAACTCTATCATCGCAGCCATCAAAGCTGCCGGATACGAACCAGGTAAAGACGTAATGATCGGTATGGACTGCGCTTCTTCCGAATTCTACCATGACGGTATCTACGACTATACCAAGTTTGAAGGTGCCAAAGGCAAGAAACGTACCGCCGAAGAACAGATCGACTACCTGGAAGAACTGATCAACAAATTCCCAATCGACTCCATCGAAGACGGTATGAGCGAAAACGACTGGGAAGGCTGGAAGAAACTGACTGAACGTATCGGCGACCGCTGCCAGTTGGTAGGTGATGACCTGTTCGTTACGAACGTTGACTTCCTCGCAATGGGTATCGAGAAGGGATGTGCAAACTCTATCCTGATCAAAGTAAACCAAATCGGTTCGCTGACCGAAACTCTGAACGCTATCGAAATGGCTCACCGTCATGGCTATACGACTGTCACTTCCCACCGCTCCGGCGAAACGGAAGACGCAACGATTGCAGACATCGCAGTAGCTACGAATAGCGGACAGATCAAGACCGGTTCATTAAGCCGTTCGGACCGTATGGCTAAATATAACCAACTGCTCCGCATCGAAGAAGAACTCGGTGACTTGGCTGTATACGGATATAAGAGAATCAAATAATCTTTATTCTCTTTTCAGATATCTTTCCCCCGGGCAATGTGTTGTCCGGGGATTTTTTTATATATTTGATGACTTACAAACGACCTGAAGCATTTTGCTACGTATCATATAGTAAACAGGAATAAATAATGATGAATCAGGAAAAAATACAGGAACTGGTCAGCCGAAGTCAGCAGGACGACAAAAGGGCCTTCGCCCTACTGGTTTCAGAATTCCAGCCACTGGTATTCCGACTAGCTTTCCGTTTACTTTGTGATGAAGAGGAAGCCAGAGACATAACACAAGAAACATTTGTAAAAGTATGGTTATCCCTGAAAACGTACAATCAGGAAAACCGCCTGTCAACCTGGCTTTACAAAATCACCTGTAACACCTGTTACGACCGTTTGCGTTCGTTACGCCATTCTCCGCTGGATAATGAATCCGCCTTTTCCGATTCGGTAAATATTCCTTCTGACGATCATATTGAGATATCTCTTTCCAACAAGCAGTTGAAAGAACTGATATTGCGATATACCAACGAACTGCCTCCCCAGCAGAAACTCGTTTTCACGCTTCGGGATGTCGAAGAGTTGGAGGTAGCAGAAGTACAGATTATCACAGGATTATCGCCCGAAAAGATAAAAAGTACCTTGTACCTTGCCAGAAAGAACATACGTAATAAAATGAATCAAATAGATCCCGACTTATGAAACAAGAAGATAAACAGTATGAAAAATGGCTGACCGAAGTCAAAAGTAACCAGCCGATATTGGAAAATCCGGAGGAACTGACCGCTACCATCCTCAACAGAATATCCGGGATCTCACCGGAAAGGAAACGGAGAAAGTTTCTCATAGGAGCATGGGCATCCGGCATTGCCGCCTCATTATTACTCCTGCTATTCATCAATGACACTTGCTTCACTTCTGTCCCTCACCGGACAGAAATGCAAAATGAATATGATAACTGGTCAAACAGCATTCCATTACCTGACAACTGGGAAGAAATGCGACTGCTGGAAAAGAATACTTATCTATCCTCTCAATATATACAACACCGGAAATCCCGGAAGATGCAAATCTTACAAGTCATCAAAAAAAAACGATTAAAATAGACAGAATATGAAAACCAACTATTTCTTAATAACCATGCTACTGTTACTTAGCATGACTTCTTGCAGCACCTATTATCGGATGACTTCACGGGTTGAAAGGGACGGAAGTATGTACAGAGAAATCTATGCACAAGGTGATTCCGCTTTCATCGCAGGAGATAAGACACATAATCCATTTCTGTTTCAACCGAATGCCAACTGGCAATTAGTAAATCTAGACTCTACAATTAAATTCAACTTCTGGGGCGAAGAAGAAAAGCTGAATGTAAAAGCCTGCCAAAAACTCTCCGGAGTAGATGGAGAATACTTCACTGTTGACAAAGGTAAAGAGCATCTGAGTGCCATGGCTATACCTATGGAACGGGTAAAGAAGAGTTTCAGATGGTTCTATACCTATTATATATATACCGCCACTTACAAAGAACTTCAGGACAAAGGTCCTGTACCTCTTGACAATTATCTGAATAAGGAAGAGCAAATGATTTGGCTTCATGGAAACGATGATGCCTTCAGAGGCATGAACGGCATCGAAATGAATGATAAACTGGATAAACTCGAAGCTAAATTCGGAGAATGGTATAACCGCAATGTCTATGAGATCAATTGGGAAGTCATCCGCCACTTCACTTCTTTACAAGGAGATACCGCTTGCCTGCAGTGTCTGGAGGAATTGAAAGATTCTGTCTACAAGAAACATTCGTCAGAAAAAGGCGACAGTATGGGAGACGCTGATATCGAGGAGGTCTGCGGTATGTTTGATAAAGCTTGCAGTACGAAATACTTTTCGGACCTTTATAAAACAAATAAAGAAATGATGGATGCCCTGTGCGAAGAGAAAATCAACATCGCCGAAGTCTTCTATCATGCTATACAATTTGAGTTGACACTGCCGGGCAGACTGCTCACCTCTAACGCCAAAGTTCTGAAAGATAATGTAGTCATTTGGAAAATAGACGGCTTCCGGCTTCTCGCTGGTGATTATATACTTACCGCAGAGTCACGGGTCATTAATTACTGGGCATTCGGGATTACTTTATTCATGATGCTGTTTGTCTTAGGAATTTTCATCAAATTATACAGGAGGAGATCATAAAAGCAGTAACAAATAGCATCGTCGTTTTCAGACTCTTGCAGCAGTCCTCAACCGGATGATTGATAATCATACTGTATAGCAGATAAGCCTTTTCGTTTCATCAAGTAAATCATTCCATTCATCAGATTAATTTGAGTACGCGAAACCATCAGGGTAATTTTGAGGTCAGAAATCAATTAAACTATTTAAATGATGAAGACTCTTAAAATCTATTTCCTGCTTATGCTGCTGATTCAGACAATCAGCATATCCGCACAGTCAGTCATATCGGGTAAAATAACCAATAACGACAGTTCACCCATAGTCGGCGCGACAATATTGTTATCAAACGGTATGGACTCTACCTATATAACAGGGACGACCTCCGACTTGGACGGACGATTTAAAATGATAAATGTCAAATCGGGCAATTACTTTCTTTCCTTGTCAATGATCGGATATAAGAAAGCAAATATCCCCCTGCAGATCAAGGAAAGCATGAATCTGGAATTGGGTGACATTACACTGGAAGAAGATTCTTATATATTGTCTACTGTAAATATAATCGGCAAGCGCCCTCCAATCAAGGCCGAACCGGGAAAGATGACAGTCAACTTATCATCTGCCCTATTGAGTACGGACGGTAATATACTGGATGCACTGAGAAAACTACCGGGAGTAATCGTTCAGAATGACGGAACAATTATTCTTAATGGCAAATCAGGGGCGAATGTTTTAATGGATGATAAAGTGACCTATTTATCGGGAGAGAACCTCATCAATTACCTGCGCTCCATCCCTGCCAGTTCTATTGAAAATATAGAACTGATATCCCAGCCATCATCAAAACACGATGCTTCAGGCAGTTCGGGCATCATTAACATTCAAAAAAAGAAAATCAAAGAACAAGGTATAAGCCTTACAGCTTCCTCCGGTCTGGAACAAGGAAAACATACTAAAGGGAATGAAAACCTGACTCTGAACTTTCACCACAATAAATTGAATATGTATGCCGACTATTCTTATTATTGGGGAAAAGATTTTATAGAACTATCGGTTTCCGGTCATTACCTGGATCCGATGACTTTAAAACCTCTTGAACTGAGAAAAGATTTTGATAGTGATATAAACCGGCAATACAAAGGGCATTATATCAAAACAGGGGTCGATTATGACTTGTCGGAGAAGATAGCCATCGGAACATACTTCTCATCAAGCTGGCTCAATAGGAACAAACAAGAAGTGACTGTATCTGACTTTTTTAATAACGACAAGACTCAAAGCGACTCAACCTTAACAGCGTTAAGCACACCGGACTATAGCTACACCAATATCATAGGGGGAGCGAACATGATATACAAATTTGCGAAAACAGGAAAATGGGATGCTTCTTTTGATTATCAGCTTTTTAATCAAGAGGATAACCATCTGCTGAAATCCTTTTTTCAGACAGGTATTCATCCGGTAAAAGGAGACACATTGTCCGGTATAACCAATGGGGACATTAAAATATACAGCGGACAAACTAATTTGAGCTATGATATCTCTGACAAGTTCGGAATAACCACCGGGCTCAAATCGGTTTTCGTACATATAAGCAGTGATGCCTTATACAAAAACCTGATTGCCGGTGATTGGAGAGAAGACAGTGATCTCAGCAGTAGTTTTGCTTATCATGAGAATATCTACGCAGGGTATCTTCAGCTAAACGCTAAATGGTCTGCCAGATTTTCAACAGAAATAGGCTTACGATTAGAAAGTACATATACAAAAAGCAATTATAATTCAGCCGTTCAGGACTCGGTATTCAACCAAAGCTATGTACACCTCTTCCCTACTTTGATGGTTCAATATCAGCTTTCCGAAAATCATAATTTGTCTATGGCATACAGCCGTCGCATCGTCCGCCCCAATTACAGAAATATGAATCCTTTCGTTGAGGTCAGAGACCAGTTTTTATATGAACAAGGAAATACCGAATTAAGACCAGAACTAATAGATAATATAGAAATCTCATGGCTACTCAAAAAACGATATTCATTCAATGTATTCTACTCTCACAGGAGTGATCCTATCTCGTTAAGTTTTTTAGTCGAAGATAATAACCGTGTCTTACTAATGCCGCAAAATTTATCAGGCAATAACTCATTCGGAGTAAGAGCCGGCTTGAATAACCTAAAACCATTCCAATGGTGGACATCCCATATAAACGGATCTTTAACTTATAAGAAATTCAGTTGGGCAACACTTGGGAAAACACTAAAAAATGAAGTGACAACACCCATGCTACATATCAGCAATCAATTTACATTACCATACGGCTGGGATGCGGAAGCCCTCGGATTTTATAGTGGAGAAATGATTGAAGGACAGACCAGAGTGAAACCTTTATGGACAATATCTCTCGGAGTCCGCAAAAACCTGTGCAATAACAAATTTAGTTTGTATATTTACGCACATGATATATTTCATTCGAACCGCCCCCATGTAAGTATGGAGACTAACTATCTGTATTACGCGTCTCAGGAAAAAAACGACAGCAGAATGATAGGCATATCGCTCAGTTATCGTTTCAATCGAGGCAAAGAGATTAAGAAATCTCAGAATGAAAACAGAATAGAAGAAAGTAAACGGATAGGTTTGTAGTATCAAAGATTAAAATAGCAACTAATGAACTTAAAGTACGAATGGATTAACACCCTATTTATAATACTGCCACTTTCCTTGTGCGTATTTATTATTGTAGATATCGCTTATAATGAGCGAATATGGGAACTGGATACTTTTGCCGTAAAAGCACGTTTACAGGCATTGGGCATCACTGTTGCTTACTTCTATCTTTTAAACTATATTTTTAAGCGGGTAGCCCGCTTCTTTATCGACAAAAGCAAAGATGAGAAGAAAGCAAACTGGAAAGAATACGTATGGGTGTTTCTGATAAACTTCGTCTTCCTAAATATCATGCATACATTCATTATGTTTTGCATAACGATGGCCGGGACTTTCAAATGGGGCGAATCGGCATTGATCAATGTGACAGGAGCTCTCCTGGCGTTTCTATATTATATAATGATACGCAATAGAATTTTATTCAAGAGTCTTATCGAGCAAAGCCTTCAATTAGAAAAAGTAAAAGTCGACCAACTGGAGACCGAACTTAAATTTCTGAAATCCCAATATCATCCGCATTTCCTGTTCAATGCTTTAAATACCATCTATTTTCAAGTGGATGAGAATAACAAAGTAGCCAAACAAAGTATCGAGCAGCTCTCCGACCTGTTGCGATATCAGCTTTATGATATAGAAAAGGAAGTGACGATGGAACAGGAAATAAATTACCTGAGATCATATATTGCCTTTCAGCAATTGCGGATGAGCGAAAGGCTTATGTTGGATTTATATTTCGACCCGCAACTAAAAGAGCAAAAAATACATCCTTTATTACTTCAGCCACTGATCGAGAATGCTTTCAAATACGTAAGAGGAGATTACAAAATAAAACTGGAAATCAAAGTTGACGGAAACCAGATTCAGTCTGAGATAAAAAATTCAATATCCTCCTCCCCATCTACTGCCAACAAAAAAGAGAAAGGGATAGGCATTGAGAATTTAAAACGCCGGCTTGACCTTCTGTATCCTGAAAAATACAGCTTAGACTTCAAACAAACAGACCATATGTTTATCGCTAAATTAACCATAAACACTGATTGATATGAAAATAAAATGTATCATTACAGATGATGAACCTATAGCAAGAAAAGGCTTGCGAGGGTATATCGAAAAAGTAGATTTCCTCACCTTGACCGGAGAGTGTGAAGATGCCGTCCAACTAAATACAATACTGAAGACCCAAGAAATAGACCTTCTGTTTCTTGATATCGAAATGCCCGAAATGACAGGTATAGAACTGTTGTCTAATCTAACAAATCCGCCCAAAGTTATTATTGTATCAGCTTATGAACAATACGCCCTAAAAGGATATGAGTTTAATGTAGTGGATTATCTTTTAAAACCTGTATCTTTCGATCGTTTTATCAAATCTGTCAACAAAATCTACGATTTGTTACAAACGGAGCAAAAAGAAAAGAATGATTATATATTTGTGAAGAGCAACAAACTATTAAAAAAGATTCTGTTCAAGGATATTCTCTACATTGAAAGCATGGAAAACTATGTTGTCATTCAGACAGTCTCATGCAAGGAAGTAGTGTATACTACTCTGAAACAACTCAATGATTCATTGCCGAAGGATGTTTTTCAACAGACTCACCGCTCATATATTGTGAATCTTGAAAAGGTTACTGCTATTGACGGCAATCAGCTGACCCTCTCCTCTTACAAAATACCAGTAGCCCGGACCTTCAGAGACAGTATCTTCAACCTGATACTGAATAACCGGCTAATAATCAAAAGCTAAACCGGAGCGACACAGGATATAAAAGAAAAAGCATCCAAGTAAAATACCTGAATGCTTTTTTCTTTCTGAGCCTCTTGTCGGATTCGAACCAACGACCCCGAGATTACAAATCACGTGCTCTGGCCAACTGAGCTAAAGAGGCGGGTGGGTAAGCTTACTATATCGCGCCGCTACAACCAACTACCTTTGCTGCGATCAAGCCCTGGAGGATTCGAAGGGAGCTGGCCGTATAGGACTTACCCGTTTTGCGGTTGCAAAGGTAGGCATTTTTATGGATTCTGCAATAGCTGTAGGTAACTTTTTTGCATAAAAGGAAGTAATACTCTACGTTTCAAGCAATTAAAAATCAAAAAAAATATTCGAGTGCCAACTTTTACTGCTTTATTAACTTTAACAACCATATTCCCTTTACCAACCGATATTATTTGTACCTTTGTGCGCAATTTATTAACGAAGATGACAGAGAACAGAAGCTATTTACAGAAATATGCCATGCACTTTGGCACGTATATGGGAATCTATTGGATATTGAAGTTCATTTTATTTCCGTTGGGATTTCACATCCCTTTCCTTTCACTATTATTTGTAATCCTGACGTTGGCAGTGCCGTTCATTGGTTATCACTACGTGAAGATGTATCGTGACAAAATATGTGGAGGAAGTATCCAATTCTCTCATGCGGTTCTCTTTACCATATTCATGTATATGTTTGCTTCCCTGCTGGTAGCCGTTGCACACTACGCCTATTTCCAGTTCATTGACCACGGCTTTATCATCAACTCCTATATCCAGTTATGGGACGAACTGATGACTAAAACACCCGCTTTGATGGAAAATCAAGAGATAATAAAAGAAACGATAGATACTGCCCGTTCACTTACTTCCATCAATATTACCATGCAACTCCTGTCATGGGATGTATTCTGGGGAAGTTTACTGGCCATTCCTACCGGATTGATGGTAATGAAGAAAGCACGACCGGAAAACAATACCCCGGCCCAATCATAATTCGTAATTCATAATTATTAAAAATGAATATATCAGTTGTAGTCCCATTATTCAATGAAGAAGAGTCACTGCCCGAACTCTACGCTTGGATAGAACGGGTAATGAAAGCCAACGGATTCTCATTCGAAGTGATTTTCGTTAACGACGGAAGTACAGACCGTTCATGGGAGGTAATAGAAAAACTCAAGGCCCAATCGGACTGCGTAAAAGGCATCAAGTTCCGCCGCAATTACGGTAAATCACCCGCACTCTACTGCGGATTTGCAGAAGCACAAGGAGATGTGGTGATCACAATGGATGCCGACTTACAGGACAGCCCGGACGAAATACCGGAGTTATACCGGATGATTACGGAAGACGGATACGATCTGGTGTCCGGATGGAAGCAAAAAAGATATGATCCGCTATCAAAGACACTGCCGACAAAGTTATTCAATGCTACCGCACGTAAAGTATCAGGTATTCCAAACCTGCACGACTTCAACTGCGGTCTGAAAGCCTATCGCAAAGATGTCGTGAAAAACATCGAAGTATATGGCGAAATGCACCGCTATATCCCCTACCTTGCAAAGAATGCCGGATTCCAGAAGATAGGTGAAAAGGTAGTACACCACCAGGCACGTAAATATGGCTCTACCAAATTCGGATTCAACCGTTTCTTCAACGGATATCTGGATTTGATTTCTCTTTGGTTCCTGTCTAAATTCGGAGTGAAGCCGATGCATTTCTTCGGATTATTAGGATCGCTTATGTTCTTTATCGGAATGATCTCCGTTATCATGGTAGGTGTCAGCAAACTGCACGCAATGTACAACGGTCTCCCCTACCGGCTTGTAACCGATTCTCCTTATTTCTATCTATCGCTCACAGCGATGATTATCGGTACACAGTTATTCCTTGCCGGATTCCTGGGAGAACTGATCTCACGTAATGCCCCCGAACGGAACAATTATCAGATAGAAAAGAAAATTTAATTCACGCCCAATAACCGATTATGAAGAATTTAATTCGTATCTTTTTAATAGTAGTAATTGTTGGTGCAGGTATAAGCATCGGCAGTTCGTGTTCGGACGAAAATGATTGCTCGCTGGCGGGACGCCCCATGATGTACTGCACATTGTACACAATTGACGAGATAACCGATCTCAGGGTAAATGACACACTGGACTCATTAACAATTACAGCATTGGGAACAGACTCAATCATTCTCAACAACCAGAAAAAAGTACATACGCTGATGTTACCGTTACGCTATACCAGCGATACTACTGTATTTATACTCTGGTACAATCCGAATAGTCCTACTAACAAAAAAGATGTTGATACATTATATATTATACAAAAAAACACACCGTATTTTCAATCAATGGAATGCGGATATATGATGAAGCAGAACATTCTCAGTACCAAATTTGGAAATACCAAAAATAGTTCGGAAAGAATAGATTCTCTACATATATAAAATAAAGAAGCCAATACAAATGAAATTGAGAATTTACAAATATTCTATAGATATCGCGACCGCACGCCTCCTACGATTGAGTAGTGTGCTACTCCTCTTTTGTATTGGAATCCCGACAATTGCTCAACAACAACGACCGACTCCCGTACAAAAAAGAGACCAGAAGAAGAAAGAGGCTGTAGTCGATACCATCCCGTTTTATAATGGGACGTATGTCGGTGTGGACATATACGGCATCGGAAGTAAAATGCTAGGTGGCGACTTCATGAGTTCCGAAGTCAGCATAGGCGTCAACCTTAAAAACAAGTTTATCCCGACCATCGAGTTTGGTATGGGAGGAACAGATACATGGAATGAAACGGGAATACACTACAAAAGTAAGACCGCCCCATTCTTCCGGATTGGTGTAGACTATAATACGATGGCAAAGAAAAAGGAGAAAAACAGCTATCTATATGTAGGTCTCCGCTATGCGTTCAGTTCATTCAAGTATGATGTATCGACCCTGCCGGTTGACGATCCGATTTGGGGAGGAAGTATCGGAAATCCGAGTCTGGAAGACGACTACTGGGGAGGAAGCGTTCCTTTCAGTCATTTAGGGATGAAAGGGTCTATGCAGTGGTTTGAATTAGTGGTAGGTGTCAAAGTACGCATTTACAAGAATTTCAATATGGGCTGGTCTGTACGCATGAAATATAAGACAAATGCTTCGACCAATGAATACGCCAACCCTTGGTATGTGCCCGGCTACGGAAAATTTAAATCAAATAACATGGGAATTACCTATTCCCTCATTTACAAATTACCTCTTTAAAGAATAATGACAGGACTAGAGATTTGGCTGCTTGCAATAGGCTTAGCGATGGATTGTTTCGCTGTTTCAATTGCAAGCGGTATTATTTTGAAACGTACTCAATGGAGACCGATGCTGGTCATGGCTTTGGCGTTCGGACTTTTTCAGGCTCTGATGCCATTCATTGGATGGATGTTTGCAAAGACTTTCAGCCACCTGATAGAAAGTGTAGACCACTGGATCGCCTTCGCTATCCTTGCCTTCTTGGGCGGACGTATGATTCTTGAATCTTTTAAAGACGAGGACTGCCGTCAGACATTTAACCCCGCAAGTCCGAAAGTCGTATTCACAATGGCGATAGCGACAAGTATCGATGCACTGGCAATAGGCATCTCCTTTGCCCTGCTCGGAATCAACAACTATACCGAAATCCTCTCTCCTATCCTTATCATCGGATTCGTATCATTCGTCATGTCGCTCATTGGCCTTTACTTCGGTATCAAATGTGGTTGTGGATGTGCACGGAAATTAAAGGCGGAATTATGGGGCGGCATCATTCTAGTCGCTATCGGATTAAAAATATTGATAGAACATCTATTCTTACAATAATAAGCATTGGTTCCTCTAATAAAAAAAACAGAAAAACGTATGAAAACAAAAAAGAGTTTCCTTTGGCTGGCCTTCCTCATCTTGGCAACGATCTGGATATTAGCCAGACGTAACCAAAAAGCAGAGTTTAATACCGCCAGTGGTTTTGTGTTTGGGACAGTATACAAGATCGCGTATCAACATGACGCTGATCTGAAACCGGAGATTGAAGCGGAATTAAAACGTTTCGACCAGTCTCTCTCACCGTTCAATGACAGTTCGGTCATTAGTCGCGTCAATCGCAACGAAGAGTTGGTGACAGACAGCTTTTTCCAAACTTGCTTCAACCGTTCTATGGAAATCTCCCGTGAAACAAAAGGAGCTTTTGACATAACGATAGCCCCTCTTGCCAATGCCTGGGGATTTGGCTTTAAGAAAGGCGCCTTCCCTGATTCATTGATGATAGACAGCCTGCTACAGATTACCGGTTACGAAAAAGTGAAGCTGGAAAACGGAAAGGTAGTCAAGCAAGATCCGCGTGTAATGTTAAGTTGCAGTGCGGTTGCAAAAGGCTATTCGGTAGATGTAATAGCCCGTCTACTCGATCGGAAAGGAATCAAAAACTATATGGTAGATATAGGTGGTGAAGTAGTAGTAAAAGGTAAAAATGCGACAGGAGATCTGTGGCGTATCGGAATAAACAAGCCGTACGACGACTCATTAGCTGTTAAGCAAGATATACAAGTAGTACTCAACCTGACAGATTTAGGTATGGCTACTTCGGGAAACTACCGCAACTATTATTATAAGGATGGCAAAAAGTATGCTCATACCATCGACCCCAGAACAGGTTATCCGGTACAGCACAGTATCCTATCTTCTACTGTGATTGCCGAAGACTGTATGACGGCTGATGCTTTGGCTACCTCTTTCATGGTAATGGAACTGGAAGAAGCCGAAAAATTCTGTAAAGCAAATCCTATGATCGATGCCTACTTTATATATAGCGGCGAGAATGGAGAGTTTAAGACTTACTATACGGATGGTATGAAACGATATATGCCTGATGCCAAATAGAAAAATGCTTTGCAAATAAGCATATAAACGGAGGCTCCATTTCATACGAATAGAGCCTCCGTTTATATAAAACAGCACCTCTGTTGAAGCCAAACGAAGCCTCTGTTTCAGAGTGGCTGAAACAATTATTTCATAAACACAAAATAAACAGCTGCAATCAGGCAAACAAATGCTGCCAGATGGTTCCAGTGCAATGTTTCTCCCTTAAAGAAAACAGTGGTAAAAACAGTAAATATAATCAAAGTAATCACCTCTTGAATCACTTTCAACTGCATCAGCGAGAATGGACCGCCATTCCCGACAAAGCCGATACGATTCGCCGGTATTTGACAAGAATATTCAAAAAATGCAATAACCCAACTAAAGGTAATCACACCTATCAACGGAAGAGCAGCAAACCAAGAATACTCTTGTTTCATCTTTAAATGCCCATACCATGCAAAGGTCATAAAGACATTGGATACAATGAGTAATAAAATTGTATAGAAACCTTTCATCTTATTATATACTAAAATTAGTAATTATCAGTCTATTTTATCCGGCAACAATTCTTCCTGCACATTCGTCATGCTCCCCCACAAGCTGTAGCGAGCTTCCGGATTCATCGCTTCCAACTGTCGCAGAATACCCTTCATATCACTTCGGCTGGACTGTGATTCATAAGGACAATTCTTCACTTGTTTCCGGTAGTCATGCAATGCAGCCAGTTCAATCAGATCAGCCTCGTGCACCATACACATCGGTCGGATAATTGTCATATCAAATTTCTTCATCACCAAGCGAGGCGGCATCGTACTGAATGCCCCCTGATAAGTAATGTTCATCAACAATGTTTCCAAAATATCATCCATGTGATGTCCTAAAGCAATCTTATTGCATCCTTGCTCCTTGGCAACCGTAAACAGAGCTTTCCGACGATTCCAGGAACAAAGAAAGCAGGGAGACTTGCGCGTATCCGTAGCAGGATCAAAGGACGTTTCGTACTGCACAAAAGGCACTCCAAAAGAGTCACAATATGCTTTCAGATATTCAGTATCACTTTGGTAAGGAATATTATTCATCACCACATGGACAGCTATCACAGAAAACCGAGGCTTATAAATACGCGCCCGCTTGCCCAGCAACTCTACAAGTGCCAACGAATCTTTCCCGCCCGACAGTCCGATAAGGATTTTGTCCCCTTCTTCTATCAGTCGATACTGCACCACTCCTTTATTGAATCGCCGTTCAATACGGCGGATCGTCTTCTCTTCTTCCGTAAATTGTGTCATATCTTCAAAAATCGGCTGCAAAAGTAAGCGAAAAGAATGATTTAAAGAAGAATTAACATAATAGAATCTCTGAAAAAGGGTTTATTTCTAATAAATTTGTACTTTTGAACAATTGATGCATGGATTAGTGAATAAAACAATGAAAAGAAAATATATTCTATTTATAATTTGCAGTTTCTTCCTCGGAGGAGTATCTGCACAAACATTGGAACAGGCACGCACCTTATTTACAAAAGGTGACTACGAACAAGCCAAACCCGTATTTCAGAAATATGCCAAATCTCAACCATCCAATGGTAACTACAGCTATTGGTACGGTGTCTGCTGCCTGAAAACCGGAGAACCGGAAGAAGCCGTGAAGTATCTCGAAACCGCTGTAAAAAGACGGGTAGCCGGTGGACAACTCTATCTGGGACAAGCTTACAATGATACTTATCGTTTCGAAGATGCAGTCAACTGCTTTGAAGAATATATCGCCGACCTCAGCAAACGCAAAAGATCGACGGAAGAAGCTGAAGCTCTATTGGAAAAGAGCAAAGCTGACCTGCGTATGCTCAAAGGAGTAGAAGACGTGTGCATTATTGACAGTTTCGTGGTAGATAAAGCAAATTTCCTGAGCGCATACAAGATCAGTGAAGAGTCTGGCAAGCTATTTACATTCAACGAATTCTTCCAGACCGAAGGAGATCATCCGGGAACAGTTTATGAAACAGAAATCGGTAATAAAATCTATTATAGCGAAAAGGGAGAAAGAGGCAATCTGGATATATTCTCCAAAAATAAATTACTGAATGAATGGAGCAACGGTCGCCCGTTGCCCGGCAGCATCAACGAATCCGGAAACGCCAACTACCCGTTTGTTTTATCGGATGGTGTTACTATTTATTATGCAACCGATGGCGAAGGACTGGGAGGATATGATATTTTTGTCACTCGTTACAACACAAATACGGACTCTTATCTGACGCCGGAAAATGTGGGAATGCCGTTCAATTCACCTTATAATGATTATATGTACGTCATCGACGAATACAATAATCTGGGTTGGTTTGCCTCCGACCGTTTCCAGCCCGAAGAGAAAGTCTGCATCTATGTATTCATTCCTAATTCGTCTAAACAGACTTATAATTATGAGGCGATGGACCCGCAGCAGATGATCCGTCTGGCACAGATTCATTCGCTGAAGGAAACTTGGAAAGATGAAAATACAGTAACGGAGGCACTGCAACGTCTGAAAGAGGCAATCAATCATAAGCCACAGGAACGTCGTGTGGTTGATTTCGAGTTTGTCATCGATGATAGCACGACCTATTATCAGTTGAGTGACTTCAAATCACCCAAAGCAAAGCTACTGTTCCAAAGTTACCGGCAACTGGAAAAAGATTATCTGCAACAGGAAGATAAACTGAACGGTCTGCGCCAGCAATATGCAAGCGCCAATCAACAAGGAAAAGAAAAACTTGCTCCCGCAATCCTTGATCTGGAAAAAAGAATTCTGCAAATGAATGAAGAGCTGGATGCTCTTGGAGTAAGTGTGCGTAATGCCGAAAAAACAAAATCAAAATAATACAGAGTTATGGACATACTGATTATCACCGTTCTCATCATTGCTGCAGTAATACTATTTTTGGTTGAACTGTTTGTCATTCCGGGGATTAGCCTGGCTGGCATTTCAGCACTTGCTTGTATTCTCTATGCCAACTATTACGCTTTCGCCAATCTGGGTATGGCAGGAGGATTTATCACTTTAGGGATATCGGCTGTCGCCTGTATCGGCTCGCTTATCTGGTTCATGCGTTCGAAGATGCTGGATAAGCTGGCTTTGAAAAAAGATATTGACTCGAAAGTAGACCGCAGTGCGGAAAAGAGCGTCAAGGTAGGCGACACAGGAATCAGCACTACCCGCCTGGCACAAATCGGTTATGCTGAGATTAACGGTAACATCGTGGAAGTAAGATCGATAGATGGCTTCCTCAATGAAAAAACTCCCATCATTGTGAGCCGCATCACTGACGGTACCATCCTGGTTGAGAAACACAAAATATAATATTCACTTAATATAAATTATCAATGGAAACATCTTTGTACTTACCTATCGTTCTGATTGTTGGAGGTATTATTTTCCTAATACTATTTTTCCATTATGTGCCGTTCTTCCTTTGGTTGTCGGCTAAAGTATCAGGCGTTAACATCTCGTTGATTCAACTCTTCCTGATGCGCATCCGTAATGTTCCGCCGTATATCATTGTTCCGGGCATGATCGAAGCCCACAAAGCCGGATTGAAGAACATCACCCGTGATGAACTGGAAGCCCACTACCTTGCCGGAGGCCATGTAGAAAAAGTAGTACATGCGCTGGTATCCGCATCGAAAGCCAACATTGAGCTGTCATTCCAGATGGCAACCGCTATCGACCTTGCCGGACGTGATGTGTTTGAAGCTGTTCAGATGTCTGTAAACCCGAAAGTGATTGATACTCCTCCTGTTACTGCAGTAGCCAAAGACGGTATCCAGCTGATAGCGAAAGCTCGTGTAACAGTACGTGCCAGCATCAAGCAGCTGGTCGGTGGTGCCGGAGAAGATACCATCCTTGCCCGTGTAGGTGAAGGTATCGTTTCCTCTATCGGTTCTTCGGAAAACCACAAGTCAGTACTCGAAAATCCGGATTCTATCTCTAAACTTGTACTCCGCAAGGGATTGGATGCAGGAACAGCTTTCGAAATTCTGTCTATTGATATCGCGGATATCGATATAGGTAAAAACATTGGTGCAGCTTTGCAGATTGACCAGGCTAATGCAGACAAGAACATCGCACAGGCTAAAGCAGAAGAACGCCGTGCAATGGCTGTCGCTTCCGAACAGGAAATGAAAGCTAAGGCACAGGAAGCACGTGCCAAAGTAATCGAAGCGGAAGCGGAAGTACCTAAAGCAATGGCAGAGGCCTTCCGTAGCGGCAATCTGGGTATAATGGATTATTACCGTATGAAAAATATCGAAGCCGATACTTCAATGCGCGAAAACATTGCCAAACCAACGACTGGTGGTACCACCAACCAGCCTTTGAGTAAATAGTCTACCAAACGCTGGAACCCGATTCCTATTCAGTTCATCTGCGTATCTTCTCTTTGACAAACTTGCAAAAGAAAAGAAAGATACCTCTTCCGAACTAAAATCCGGTTCCGGCGTTTCTATTTATATATACGACTTATTGTAAAACTAAAACCGTTCAATAACATGAAAAAGTACTTTCCATCCTCTGAACTGATTATCAACGAAGACGGCTCGGTATTCCATCTTCACGTAAAGCCCGAATGGCTGGCAGATAAAGTGATCCTTGTAGGAGATCCAGGACGTGTAGCACTCGTAGCTTCTCACTTTGAAAACAAAGAATGCGAAGTGGAAAGCCGCGAATTCAAAACAATCACGGGTACATATAAAGGTAAACGAATCACAGTGGTTTCTACCGGAATTGGTTGCGACAATATCGACATCGTTATGAACGAACTGGATGCACTTGCCAACATCAACTTTGAGACACGGGAAGAAAAAGAAAAGTTCCGCCAACTGGAGTTAGTACGTATCGGTACGTGCGGCGGCTTGCAGCCAAATACTCCGGTAGGCACCTTCGTTTGTTCACAGAAATCTATCGGTTTCGACGGATTATTGAATTTTTACGCCGGACGCAATGCGGTATGCGATCTTCCTTTCGAACGTGCTTTCCTTAATCACATGGGCTGGTCGGGAAATATGTGTGCCCCTGCGCCTTATGTTATTGATGCCAGTGAAGAACTGATTGACCGGATTGCTAAAGAAGATATGGTACGTGGTGTAACGATTGCCGCAGGAGGCTTCTTTGGGCCACAAGGACGTGAACTCCGTATTCCGTTAGCAGACCCGAAACAAAATGATAAGATTGAAGCATTTGAATATAAAGGCTTTAAGATTACCAACTTTGAAATGGAAAGTTCGGCACTTGCAGGACTTAGCCGACTGATGGGACATAAGGCAATGACCGTCTGCATGGTGATAGCCAACCGACTGATCAAAGAGGCTAATACCGGATATAAGAATACAATCGATACACTGATTAAGACTGTGCTCGATAGAATATAAGAGATATATCCATCATAACAGAATGGCTTGAATCATACTCTGTATTGTATGTTTCAAGCCATTTTTTCATTAATATCCAATCGTAAATCTCTCCTGATGATGCTTGGGATGTTCCAACTCATCGATCATTGCAGCCGCATAGTCTTCTACAGAAATATGGCTGTTACCCACGATATCCACAATCATATCATCTTTGCCCAAACGGTAACGTCCGGTGCGTACTCCCGGTCTCATATCTGCTGCCGGAGAGAAAAATACCCAGTCAATCTCTTTCTCCTTCATCAGGAAATTCAAATAAAACTCTCCCAAAGCTTTAACTCCGGGCAGGATATTCTCAGGAACTTCACCCGAATCCATCAGTCGCAATCCCGGCGCAATAAACAGTGATCCGGCACCACCTACCATCAGGAAGCGATTTACTCCCGCTTTCTTCACTCCATCAATGATAGTCAGATATACTTTGATGGTTTCGTCATATATATCAGGATTATTCCATCCCGGATTGAATGCACTGATAACGGCATCCGCTCCTTTGCAAACTTCGCATACTTCATCGAGCGAAGAGACATCCGCTTTCTTTACTTTCAGATGCTCGTTCTCTATCTTTATTTTCTCGGGATGACGAACTACAGCTGTCACTTCAAAGCCACGATTCAATGCCTCATTTAGCAGAGCGGAACCAACAAAGCCGCTAGCTCCGATGAGGACTATCTTTTTCACTTTCTCCATATTCCAACAAAAATTAGATTGTTATTATTACTTTAATAACAATCTAACTTTCAGAATGTTGGTCTCCTTTTAGAAAATTAATTATCCGATATAGGTTTCTATCGTTTCTTTCAGTTTCTCCAAAGAATATGGTTTGGAGATAACTGCATTGCATCCAGCCTGAATAGCCTGTTGCTGTTCCGTATAGAACGCATAGGCAGTGACTGCAATAATAGGAACCGAAAGAGAAATAGTTCGAATCTTCTCTGTAGCCTGAATGCCATCCATCACAGGCATACGAATATCCATTAATATCAAGTCCGGTTTTTCCCGAATAAAGCTATTGATTGCTTCCTGTCCGTTACGCACCCACAGAATAGTATACTCTTTCTTCAGTAAGATATTCAACTGGGCAAAGTTCGATTCGATATCCTCCACAACCAAAATCTTTTTATGACGTACGGATTCAGAATCAATCTTAGTAGAAAGACTCCGTTCGGCAACTTCTACCGGTATCTCCTGATAAGGCAGATAAAGCGCAAACGTACTACCTTGTCCCAGTTCCGAGCTAACTTCAATACGGCCACCGAGACGTTCTACAATACTCTTGCAAATAGAAAGCCCCAGTCCGGTACCTTGCACAAAGTCGTTCAGTTTTTCAAAACGAGTAAAGATTTGAGGAAGTTTCTCTTCCGGAATTCCACAGCCCGTATCGCTGACAAACAGTTTCAGCCAGTCTCCCTCCTGTTTCAATCCCAATGTGATACTTCCCGTTTCAGTATTCTTAATGGCATTGGATAAAAAATTGAAGAGTACCTGCATCACACGGTTCCGATCGGTAGAAGTCCAGAACTCTCCTTGCGGACGAACCACTTTCAAGTCCACATTCAACTTCATCTTTAACTGATGCACCTTCTCCACTTCATCCACCAAACCGGCTATTTCAACTTGCTGGAAGTGCATCTCCGATTTACCGGATTCGATGCGGGACAAGTCCAAAATATCATTGATCAACTGCAACAGCAGATTGCTATTCTTCTGGATAATCTCCAGATATTCATGTTTTTCCTCTTCATTCTCCGTTAAAACCATAATCTCCGAAAATCCCACAATAGCATTCAGCGGAGTACGAATCTCATGACTCATATTTGCGAGAAATACAGACTTCATCCGGTCGGCATCCTCTGCACGCCGTTTCGCTTCAATTAATTCCTCGGAACGACGGATACGGTCGCCAATATCGTGTATTAACGCCAGCACGGTATTACCTTCAAACGGGGCGATGCGTGCCTGAAAATAATGTTTACTCCCCTCCACTTCCAATGGATATTCAATCTCTTTCAGATTCCCGTCCTTCAGGCATTCGCGAATATTGCAAAGAAACAAATCACTTACTTCCGGAGAATAAATACTGCGCCCGTCCGCTCCTTTCAGCACTTCTACCGGATGCAGCAGAATCGTACCCGGCGCCATCAGCACATCCGTTATAAAGAAATTCTCGTCAAAGATGAAGATAAATTCGGGTAAAGCTTCTATTATTTTACGGTTATGTTCTTCCAGATGTTTAATATGCTGTTCCTTTTCACACTGGGAGGTAACATTTACAGTATATGCCAACAGTTTATCCGGATCTCCTTCTTCATTCCCTTTATAAGACAAGAAATGATCTTCCAGCCAAATCACTTCACCATGCTCCCCGACACAACGGACCTGTATCTGAGATGCTTTGGACTCCGAAGCAAGCATTTTAGCAAAAGCTGTCTGATAGGCATTTATATCTTCGGGGTATGCGAAATGGTAAAAGTCATTAATGTCTTTAAAGACTACTCCCGCCTCTTTCAAGCCTAACGTGCGGAAATAATCGTCCGTGAAGCTACATTTCCCTGTCGGAATGTCATATTCCCATAAAGCTATTTGATGTGCGGCAAGTACAGAAAGTATCTTTTGTGAATTTTCCCGTATGATTTCATTATTCTCATTCGGTGAATATAAGTTTGTATCCGGCTCCATAGACTATCATTATATTTTGTATGTGCATTGTTTGAACGGCAGCAAATATAAACAAATAAAACACAAGTTGTGTCTAATCTTATTTTTTTTACTTAGAAACAATTATCTTTGCATCATCCAAAAAGAAATATAATGAATCAAGATACTATCTGCGCTATTGCTACCGCTCAAGGAGGAGCCATCGGAAGCATCCGTGTTTCCGGTCCTGAAGCTATTTCCATTACAAGCCGCATCTTCCAACCAGCCAAAGCCGGCAAATTACTTAGTGAACAAAAGCCTTATACGCTGACATTCGGGCGTATCTATAATGGAGAAGAAGTCATAGATGAAGTCCTTGTGAGTCTTTTCCGGGCTCCTCATTCTTATACGGGAGAGGATAGTACAGAAATCACGTGTCATGGTTCTTCCTATATTCTTCAGCAAGTAATGCAATTGTTGATTAAGAACGGTTGCCGTATGGCTCAACCGGGAGAATATACCCAACGCGCATTCCTCAACGGAAAGATGGACTTAAGTCAGGCGGAGGCTGTAGCCGATTTGATTGCATCTTCTTCCGCAGCCACTCATCGTTTGGCCATGAGTCAGATGCGGGGAGGTTTTAGCAAAGAGTTAACGGACCTACGAAGTAAGTTGCTAAACTTCACTTCCATGATCGAACTGGAACTTGACTTCAGCGAAGAAGATGTGGAGTTTGCTGATCGTTCGGCATTGCGAAAACTCGCAGATGAAATAGAGCAGGTTATCTCCCGACTGGTTCATTCATTTAATGTTGGGAATGCCATTAAGAATGGTGTTCCGGTAGCTATCATCGGTGAAACGAATGCGGGGAAATCAACTTTACTGAATGTATTACTGAACGAGGATAAAGCAATTGTCAGTGATATTCATGGTACCACGCGTGATGTCATTGAAGATACTATTAATATAGGTGGCATCACTTTCCGATTCATTGATACTGCCGGAATCCGGGAAACAAATGATACCATTGAAAGTCTTGGTATTGAACGTACATTCCAAAAGCTGGATCAAGCGGAGATTGTACTTTGGATGGTTGATTCATCTGATGCATCTTCTCAGATAAAGCAATTATCAGAAAAGATCATTCCTCGTTGTGAAGAGAAGCAACTAATTGTTGTATTCAACAAAGCGGATTTGATTGAGGAAAAGCAGAAAGAAGAATTATCTGCTTTATTAAAGGACTTTCCTAAAGAATACACGAAGTCTATCTTCATATCGGCAAAAGAACGTAAACAGACCGACGAGTTACAAAAGATGCTTATTAACGCAGCACATCTGCCTACGGTAACACAGAATGATATTATTGTGACAAACGTAAGGCATTATGAAGTTTTAAGTAAAGCTTTAGATGCTATTCACCGGGTACAGGATGGGCTTGAAACGCATATATCTGGAGATTTTCTTTCGCAAGATATACGGGAGTGTATTTTCTTCATTTCGGATATTGCAGGGGAAGTGACGAATGATATGGTGCTTCAGAATATCTTTCAGCATTTTTGCATCGGCAAATGATGGCTTGTAAACAGCCATAAGCAACCATAACCATTTAGAATAAAGTCGCTGAAATCCAGCGACTTTTATTTTTGTGTCTATTCCTGTCAATTCTGACAGACTGCCGATTTTCAGCATCTTTTTGTACCATAATTCTACCGCCGAACAAATAAGCGGGCTTCTCGCACTCATCATAGCGACATCTTAGGCACGATGTGAGACGCTATGAGAATGAGCGGAACCGCTATAGAAGACACAGCGTGAGACGCTGTGAGAAATTGTGAGACGCGTTGAGACGAAATCGACGAAATTAAAGGCGACTAATATATGGAGGTACAGAGAAAATGCCAGTGGTGCGGCAAACCATTTATAGCACACACGATGGTAACACGGTTTTGTAGCAAATCGTGTACAGAAAAAGCGTATAAGGACAAGAAGCGCAAGCAGAAATTGCAGGAGTACGAGGCGAAGCAAAACGAGCAACCAATGCAGGAAGTCGGCATTGTGGGAGGCAAACCGTTCCTCTCCCCTGCCGAAGCCGCTACCCTTTTAGGCATCAGTCGTGCCACCATCTATCGGCACATGGCTGCCGGTATCATTCGGGCGTTGCAACTTCGTGGGCGCACCATCATACGCAAATCCGACATTGAAAAGATGTTCGACAATGCGCCCGACTACAAGAAACGCAGCTATGGACGGAAACAGACCGTCCTCTATTACACCACGAATGAGATTTTGGAGAAATACCAAATCCAGAAGAAAACCCTGTATCGTCGCTGCAAACTATACAACATTCCAAAGGTTGAAGAAGGTAACCGTGTATTCTACAACCGCACCCTCATAGACAAGTATTTTGCCGACCTTGCCGAAGAAATCAATCCGGACTGTTATTATACCCCGGAGCAGGTCATGGAAAAATACGCCATGAGCCGTAATGCCGTTGTCACCTTTGCCCTGCGGCACAATATCCCCCGAATCAACCGTCACCACGAGGTGTACTATTCCCGTGCTCATATAGATGCTATCAAAGAGAAACAGGACAAGCTGAATCCTGACTATTATACCTATTCGGAAATCACCGAGAAATACGGGCTTACCAAGATAAACATCAGCTATTATGTCAACAAATACGATATAACGAGGTTCAAGCAAGGAAGCCGGACTATGGTGTTGCGCACCGAATTTGACAAGGTATATCGTGAGCACCGGGACGGTACATATACACCCAAGAAGCGCGAAAGCAAATCCGATCAGCAGATACAGAAAGAGTCTTTTACAATTCCCGACGGATATTATTCGTCAGAACAGATTGCAGTCACATATCAGATGACCAAGAAAACCATTTGTAGGCTGTGCCGTGAAAACGACATCCCGAAAATCAGTCACGGAGGATTCAACTATTACGAACAACTGGCAGTAAACCGTTTCTTCGCCAAATACAAGGCTGCTGACAATATCAAAGAATGGATTGGCGCAGAACAGATGGAAGCAATATACGGTATGAGTAAAGATGCCAGATGCTCGTTTGTACATCGCCACAAAATCCCCTCACGTGTAGTTTACGGTAAAGTCCAATACTCCAAAGACCATATCGACATTATCAAGAACGGCGGTTTCGACCAACGCGAAAAGTATTACAGCGTAGCTGAAGCCATGGAAAAATATGGTTTGCGCAGGGATGATGTCTATAACTATGCACGCTATAACAACATCCGAAAAATGCACCACGGCAAATCCATGTTCCTGCTGAAAGAGGATTTTGACAAGGTGATGGCTGAAAAATCCGTCACCTAAAAATTATTCCATACAGACAGGAAAATTACTCCTGACGATTATAGGTCTGCATTGAACCATTTCGTTGGTTTGCAGCAAATTAGTAACAATAATATAATATAGTAGAGTATGCACGAATGTAAAACTGTAACATTGAGGACAAGACCTCTAAAGAACAAAATGTTGTCGTTCTATCTGGATTATTATCCGGGATATAGAGACAAGGAAACGATGAAAGTAATCCGTCACGAATCGCTTGGCATTTATATCTATGCCAATCCGAAGAACAAACGGGAGCAGAATTTCAACGATGTAATGACCGAGAAAGCCGAAGCCATCCGTTGTCGCAGATTTGAATCGATTGTAAATGAACGGTATGACTTCTTCGACAGGTACAAACTCAAGGGTGATTTCTTGGAGTACTATCGCCAGCAGCTCCGCAAGCACGACCAGAAATGGGAGTTCGTTTATCTCCATTTCAAGAACTTCGTACACGGCAAATGCACCTTTGAAGAAATAGACATCGACCTGTGCAACAAGTTTCGGGAATACCTTCTGAGCGCCAAAAAACTAAGACGCAACGGACGTATCACACGAAACTCTGCATCAGGATACTGGTCTACTTTCAGAGGATTCTTGAAAATACTATATCGTAATGGGATGATAAAGACCAATGTCAATGACTTCTTGGAAAAGATTGAAACAGAAGACACTATGAAAGAAGCTTTATCTGTTGAAGAATTGTACCTGTTAGCTGAAACGCCATGTAAAAAGCCTATTGTGAAAATCGCATCGCTGTTTTCCTGTATGACCAGCTTGCGCATCAGCGATATCCTCGTCCTACGTTGGGAAGATATAGTGGACTACTCTGCCGGAGGGAAATGTGTGCATATCATCACACAGAAAAACAAAGCGGAAGACATCATTCCCATCAGCGAGGAGGCATTAGGGCTGATAGGATACAGTTCTGAGAAGAAAGGTCTGGTATTCAAGGGACTTATGCGTAGTTGGACACAAGTACCAATGAAAGAGTGGATTCATTCTGCCGGAATAACCAAGAACATAACATTCCATTCATATCGGAGAACATTCGCAACCCTCCAAGGTGCTGCCGGTACAGACATCCGTACCATACAAAGCTTGATGGCGCACAAAAGCATCACCACCACGATACGTTACATGAAAGTCGTGGACAGCAACAAGCGTGAAGCCAGCAAGAAAATCACTTTGACACGCAAGGGTTGAACTCCCCTATTTTGCCCCATTACATAGGCTTAGAGTATGATTTTCGAGAGATTATCATACTCTAAGCCTATATTTTCTTAAAAATTGACCGATTTACTGCACTTATTTATAACTATCTGGAAATGTGCTTATAACTTTGCACTATCATTTCATCTAAACAACAATAGATTATGACAGATAGTATTCAAATTCACAGAAAAAAGGCAAGTTTCATACTTGCGGTAAGCGTTACTTCATACTCGGTAATCGCCACTTATCTTTACAACTGCCATCAAATAAACCTAATGGAATATACCACACCTATTATATTGAGTATCGTGATCTTAACTCTTTCATGTGCGTTCTCTCAAAGATTTTTCTATCGCTACCTTATCAAGAATAACGTATGTATTTCTTTTGGCAAGCAAAAAGAATCCATCCCACCTGAAATCACGCAGCCATCTGATACCATTACCGCGGAAGTAGAAGTTATAGAAGTGCCGACAGCAAGGAATGATTACACAAATGGTTATGACGAACGCATAGCTGAAATAGAACGAGAAAAGGCAGAGCAGCAAGCTGACATTATGCGTGTTATGCACGAATATACCACATATAGTATGGCTGAGTTCCTTTCAAAAGACGACCTTATTACACTTCACGAAAACATAGAGTGCTTTGCCCATGGGCAATGTGATTTATACAAGTCCATACGTTCCAAATTCGACAACCCATTAAACACTCTCGATATACGGCATTTTGTATGGAATATCGGTATAAGGTTGAATATCTCGGTGGAAAAATGCGCAGAATTCATAAAAACCATATTCCCACACGAATTGAAAAATGCTACTCTGTTTTATTTATCAAAAAATCTACGGACTACAGGTATTTGTAAAATCCCACTTGATATTCCCCTAAAAGGAGAGTATTATTTCAATTGCCTCAAAAAAGCAGACGATGAGACAGCTGGTTCTGACCGACTGAAATGATTCCGTCGCTGACGGGAAAATTACCCTCTGCTGACGAAGGTCTGCATAGTATCATTGTGTTGGTTTGCAGCATGTTTAACAAATAAAACATTTGAATCATGTCTAAGAATCAATTCACATTCAATGACCTTCCCGAAGTGCTGGGAGAGTTATGCGACCGAATCGCAAGTATGGAAAGTCTGCTGACAGAGAAACTTTCCAAGCAGAACGAGGTCAAGGAGAACACGCACGTCCCCATGACCGTGCAGGAGGCTTGCGCCTATCTCAAAATGCCGCTATCGACCTTTTATTACAAAGTTAAAAAGGACGATATTCCGGTTATAAAACAAGGCAAGCACCTCTACATCTATCGTGATGAGCTGGATAAATGGTTGGAGTCGTCCCGTAAGACCGATATTCCGCAAAGTTTCGAGGAAGAGAATGATGCGCTGCTCGCTTCCCATCGTCGTAAACCAAACAATAAAAATTGGTAAGCTATGGAGAAGACGAACAATAACATTCCGACAGCCGAGGAACTGGCTATTTACATAAAGGAGGCTACCGTGAGCGTAACCAACACATATGAACAGTCGCCTGTGGTGTTGATGGTGGATGACTCCATTATCGGAACATTGGGCAACTTCAGTGCATCCATCGGTAAAGCCAAAAGCAAGAAGACTTTCAATGTTTCAGCCATTGCCGCTTCCGCATTGGCCAATGGCACAGTACTCCATTACCGTTCATCGTTCCCGGAAAATAAACGGACGATATTGTATATCGACACCGAACAAGGAGAACCTCATTGCCAAAAGGTGCTACAACGCATTCTATGTTTGGCCGGATTACCAAAGGATGCCGATTCTGACAATCTGATTATGTTAGGTCTGCGCAAATATTCTCCCGAAATGAGGCTTGCAATAGTCGAACAGGCCATTGGCACAATTCCGAATTTGGGTCTGGTCATTATAGATGGCATCAGGGATTTTATGTATGACATCAATTCTCCGAATGAAGCCACCAATATAATCTCCAAATTCATGCAGTGGACGGATGACAGGCAAATCCATATTCATACCGTCTTGCATCAGAACAAGAATGATGAACATGCCCGTGGTCACATCGGCACGGAACTCAACAATAAAGCGGAAACCATCATGCAGATCGAAGTGGATAAAGAGGACAAGACTGTAAGCGTGGTCGAAGCCGTCCATATCCGTGACCGTGAGTTTGAGCCTTTCGCTTTCCGCATAAACGAGGAAGCCATACCCGAACTGGTAGAGTCCTATCTGCCCAAAGAGAAAAAGATCGGACGACCAACCAAAGAGCCGTTTGAACCGTACAAGGAAATCCCTGAGAATGTACATCAGGCAGCGTTGGATGCCGCCTTTGCAAACGGCAACATCAGCAACTACAATGACTATCTGGAACGACTGAAAATAGGGTATGGATTGCAAGACGTAAATCTCGGTCACAACAAAGCGGTCAAGGTCGCTACTTTTCTCAGAAACAAACGCATGGTAATAAAAGTGGGGAAAGAGTATCAAATCAACCCCGAATACCATTACTAAGTTTGACTTTACTTTATTATCGGGGCATACATATAAGGATAAAGCAAAGTTGTGAAGATAGTAGTTGAAAACATTCATTCTCTCCCCTCTTTTAGAGATGTATCTTATACCATCCGGATGCCAGTTCGCTATGTACATCCGATATGGTTTGCCGGAAAGCATCAACAGGTAACTGTTGCGAGATATGCCAAGGTATAACCTCACTACGTTACGGTTGTACATTGGCACTCTCGCCGGCTCATAGACTCCGCCGGTGCGGTACTCGCAAGCTCGCACCTATTCACCATTATAGAACTATTTATATGAAAGAAAATATTGAAAATTCATCCAGTTCCTCTGACGAGACAAGAAGCGTCTTTATCGGAGCTAAAGTCACTCCCAGCCAGAAAGAACATATAAAATCACTGGCCGAACAATGCGGCATGACCGTAAGTGACTACATATTATCACGCGCGTATAACTTCAAACCCAAAGCAAGACTCACGAGAAAAGAAGCTGCTCTGTTGCAGAATCTGGACGATTGTCGGTCAGACCTCGTAAAATATACATCTGCACTTCATGGAATGTCCACAAAGCAACGCATGATAATGTTCAATCAGATTCCGTTCATGGTCGGTTGGCTTAAGGAGCTTGGCAATGTAGCCGAAAATGTCTGCCAGTTCTTGAATGCTGCAAAAGAGAAGAACAACATTCCGTCTAACCCTAAATCCAAAGAAGAATGATTGCAAAAGCCAAAGCAATATCGCACGGAATAAACGACCTCCGTTATATTACCGGAGAATCACAGCACAAGAAACATCCGGAGAAAATCTATCGAGTACTGGACAATCTGTTACCCTCTCAACCAGACGCTATGGGGATATGGAACTCCATGCAGTTGACCTTATCCCAATATCGGCCTATAAAGAATTCTGTAATCAGAATCGAGTTGAGCCCATCGCCCGAACATACCCAATTCTATGACATTGAAGATTGGCAAACACTTTGGCAGGAATTCGCCGAGGAGTTCGACAGACAAGTGATTACTGGCAAGAACGGAAAAGTCCGTTCCTGTCCGACCAATTTGGCGGGCAGCAAATACTCAGTTTGGTTGCATACGGAATCCAAAGGCGAAGTCCCTCACCTCCATGCTGCGATTTGCCGTTTGGATGAAGATGGCAATATCAACAACGACCATAACATTCATCTTCGTGCACAACGTGCAGCCGAGCGAGTGGCAAAGAAACGAGGCTGGACAACTGCAGCGCAAATCCGAAATTGGAACATTCCACAAGTGAACCGGGACTGTATGGAGGTGTTGAAAGCAATGCCATCATGGTCATGGGATGAATACAAGAGTGCTCTTATACGGAAAGGTTATACCGTCCATGAAAGAGAGGACAAGAAGGGTATTCTTCGTGGATATGCACTCGTGCATGGGAATACCAAATACAAGGCTTCCGAATTGGGAGTCGGCAGGAACCTAATGGTCTCGAAACTTCCTGCGACATGGGAGAAACTGTACCATCAGCCAGCAATTGCCATTAGAAACAATACACCCTTAGAGGTTCAACAAATAGCAGAACATAAGGCTGCACCTATTGACTACACCCAATATCGCCCAGACCATTCGGATATGATTCCCTACACCCTTACCCATAAAGATAAGGAACACAAGTTCTATATTCCGGAAAAAGTGCTTGACTGTTTCAACGACGAATTTAATTACAGGTTCGTTTCCAACTCGCATGAACTGGCTGATATGGCCGTGGCTATTTTTGTCGGACTGCTTGATACGCCGAATGTAGCAACCGGCGGAGGTGGCGGAGGTTCGCAAAGCGAGCTTCCATGGAGAGATAAAGACGAAGACGATTTGCAATGGGCCCGCAGATGCGCTCGTGCTGCCAGTCGTTCGTTAGGAAAGAAAACGATAATAGGATTAAAACGATAAGCGCATGAAGAAGAAATTTGATTTTTCCGCAGAAATGGCAGAAGCGGAATCCATAAAGTCCAATCCTAAGAATGAATATCAGGAGGAAGAAAATCGCCTACTCGATATCAATGCACAAGAACTTGTCAAGCTGAATGACAACGTGTTCAAGTTGAGAACGGATGTTAAAAATCTGTCCGACTCTATACGAGAGTGTAAACCTATCATTTCTGAAGAAATGCAGAAAATGGCAGTAGAATTTGGCGCAAGGCTTCTATGTGATTTTCTCAGTCAGATTGAAAGCAAATGCAAGGAAGCCGAGCGGAGAATAAAGAAAGCCGACAATGCCATCCATATTCCGGCTACCACATTTTATATCACCATTATAATACTGGTAGCCCTATCTTCTTTTTTCGTCAGCATGATAGTGGCCAATGCAGAAATATTGCATTCAGCGTTGATATGGAAAGCAGTCGTTATCTATATTCTTATTGCAATTTTGGGGATTGCCATGGCTATAATCGTACCGAAGATTTTGGATAAATGGACGTAATTGAAAGTTTACGAATCTTTAGAAAGCAACTATCATTGGCATTTGTTTGGTCGTATCATAGGCTATAACAATCCTGTAACCGCCGTAATTGTTACGGTGGTTACGGAATTGTTGTATAGTTCTGCGATTTGACATTTGAACTAAAAGTGCATACAAGCTATACTTCAATCAACATAGCTATTTTCTTTGAACTTGTCGGGTACATGTCGGGCATCTTCTACGTTTTATTTAACAATGACTGAGCTTAGTGCATTTTCACTTGGACTTGCTAACTTAGACCGTTTTTCTCCAAATGATCGCACAGAAGTTACATACCAGTAAAATGCTATTTGCCAAGCGACTTGAACATCTTGGCGATACAACGTTTCTTTTGTTCCATATTTGGATGGACATAAAGATTGAGCGTGGTACTGATATTTGAGTGTCCCAGCAATACACTGACTGTTTTATAGTCACAATTGCTTTCTATACAGCGAGTCGCAAAGCTATGCCTAAGCCCATGAAATTTCAATTTGGGGATACCAAGGTGCTCCATCAACCGTTTGTAATAATTGCGATATGTTCGTGGTTCTGTGGGCAATGGTTCATTGGTGAGTATGTAGTAATCCGCATTTACCACTTTTTTCAGCGGTTTCACCAATGCAAGCAACTCCTTGCTCATAGGAATTTCACGGCAGGAGTTCTTTGTTTTAGGCGTATTGATAACCAGCTCAGTATGTTTCATTTCACCTTCGATAATATAAATACGCTCTATGGTACGCTGAACGCTGATAGTTCCGCTATCCACATCAATGTCACTCCAGCGTAAAGCACAAACTTCACCAATACGAAGTCCGGTGCTTAGGCTTATATAGATGCCTAAATTACGGAATGTGAAATTTTGACGAATGTAGTCCAATATTTTCTTGTGATGGGCTACAGTCAACACCTCCAGCTCCTTGTTCTTTTCTGTTGTAGGATATTTTATGTCCCATTCTGAATAATTCATCCATTCGTGTTTTACTCCGAACTTCATCACCATTTTGAGCACAATAAGAATGTCCTTTACCGATTTTACACTCATACCACCATTGAGTTTTTGTAGTACAAAATCTTGTACCGCTTTCTCGCTTAACGCATCACTTTCACCAAAATATGGTAAAAGATGGTTTTCCAGAATCAACATATAAGCTGCAAATGTTGATTGCTTCACATACGGACGCTTGTCTTCTCGCCAAGCCATCGCAATTTCTCTAATTGATTTCTTTGTCATAATTGCTTTTTTAGGGGTTTCCTATAATTAGAGAAATATAATGGGCAATGTTCCAAATCTGAGATTCCCGGAGTTCTGTGGGGAGTGGGAAACGATAAAAGTTTCAGAGCTTTTAGATTTCTACTCAACCAACTCTCTGTCATGGGAACAGTTAGATTATAGTAACGGTAAAATCAAGAATTTGCATTACGGTTTAATTCATAAAGGAGTACCTACCATGGTAGATGTTGCTTGTGATTCTCTTCCTTACATCAAAGAGGAATCTATGCTCAAATCATTTACCCTATTCAAAGAAGGAGATGTAGCATTTGCTGATGCGTCTGAAGATACAAACGATGTAGCTAAAGCCATAGAAGTTGTTAATTGTGATAACCAACAAATCGTTTCTGGCTTACACACAATACATGGACGTGATAATTCTAATCGGACTGTTATTGGTTATAAAGGTTATGCTTTTGCTTCTGATTCATTCCACAAGCAGATTAGAAGAATTGCTCAAGGTACAAAGGTTTTTTCTATCAGTGTTCGCAATTTTGATGAAGCATATATCGGAATCCCTTCAAAAGAAGAACAAACCCAAATTGCAAAACTGTTAATAACCATAGACAAGCGCATTGCTACCCAAAACAAAATCATTGAGGATTTGAAAAAACTAAAGTCCGCAATAACAGATTTACTCTTTCATTCAATAGCAGATGCTCATACCATACGTTTAGGCAAAATTGCACATATTACGAATGGTGCTGGTGACGTGCAAGATGCTAATACAGAACATCAAGAAGATTGGTATCCTTTCTTTGACCGTTCAGAAGAATTAAAATGGTTTCCAACTTATTCGTTTGACAAAGAAGCTGTTATTTATGCTGGCGAAGGACAAAGTTTTTATCCTCGATATTATAATGGGAAATTTGCTTTACACCAAAGGTGTTACGCCATAACGGATTTCGCTTCATGTATTATACCAAAGTATTGTTACCATTTTATGAATACATTAAATTCTTATTTTGTTAGAAATTCAGTTGGTTCTACTGTACCATCTTTGAGAATGGATATATTTCAAAAGGTAGAAATTAGACTACCTCCTATACCAAAGCAACAGCATATATGTAAAATTATTGATGCTTTTTATACTAAACTTGAAGTCGAACAAAGGGGCATTTCTATTTTACAAGAATTGAAGCAATTTTTGCTCTCGCAGATGTTCATATAAACATTTGCGAGAGCAGGTATCTTCGTTGCTGCTGATATTTAGAAAATATGCTATCCACTAATGAAAGATTGTTTTCGATTTTTGAAATGTACTTACTGATATTCTTTTGTTGCTCAATACTTGGCAAATGAATTTCTATATTGCACAACTCCTCAAAAGTAAGACATAAGCGAACACTGCCTTCCAGGCGTTTATACATTTCATGTTTGAATGTTTGTGATGCAAAATAGTACTTTAGATAACTGGGTAATAATTCTGATTTTGTAGTAAAGCAAACATACATGGGACTAACAATACCATTACCGTCCATTTCGTACAATGCTATTGAGCCAACATTTATACGAGCAGGATTGTATGCAAACATACCTTTCTTCACAACCTTATAATTTGAGGTATCATCGCTTGCTACTTCTCTGTCCTCAAATTGGTTTGATTGAGCTATAAATCCGTATTTGTTACTAACCGAAAGAACTTGCAAATCAGAGCCACTGCGATTTCTATCAGAACATTGTTTGAGTAATTCGGACAGTGGAATCATATTTGTTTGTGAAGAATAGCACCGATGAATAATTGCGGACATTACTGTACAGCAATCCTTAATTAAAGGGCTTATAGATGATATAATAACTCTGAAATGTGGGCAGTTAGTGGCATTTGAAACATTATATAGTAAAGCAGGTGAGGGTGGAACACCCACTACGTCAAATACAGAATTTTATGATAACGGCAGCATTCCTTTCATAAAAATAGACGATTTGAGCAATAAATATTTATCGGCTAACAAAGACTATATTACAGAGTTAGGACTCAAAAAATCTTCAGCATGGCTGATTCCTACGCACTCCATTATATACTCTAATGGAGCAACAATCGGTGCTATTTCTATAAACAAATATCCAGTCTGTACCAAACAAGGAATTTTAGGTATTGTCCCTAATACAAATATTGATGTTGAATTTCTTTATTACTTTATGCAATCTTCATATTTTCAAAAAGAAGTTGAACGTGTTGTAACTGAAGGTACGATGAAAACAGCCTACCTAAAGGATATAAATCACATAAAATGCCCAATACCAGATTTAGATAGGCAAAAAGAAATTAGTCATTTTCTTTCAGTGTTATCGCTTAAAGAGGATGTTGAAAGGCAACTATTACAGAAATATCAAATACAGAAACAATATCTATTAAGGAAGATGTTCATATAAACATCTTCCCCAACAAATACAGTTTTTGTTGATTGAATGACGCAAGAAGTTCTTGCTCAACAAAAAGTTTGCTCTCCAATTTGTCAAGCACGTTTGCGACACGCTTTTGTTCAGCAAGTGAAGGACAATATATTTTCGCTTTACCATAATCTTTGAAGTAGATATGTGGTATCGCCATACCAGTTTTGTACGGTTGAAAGTTGAACACTGACAGCGCAAAGTACAGATACCGCAAATCATTGTTGCCTATGACAGTAAGATAGTTGAGTGTGCCAATTACCGAAAATTTGCCCTGTGCATAGGAAACTGTACCAACACCCGAACCATCCTTGATTACCAGTATCGCATCACCGTTCATTTGTGGCACATCTTTATAACCAACCAATCCATTTGCACCAAACACTTTGCATAGTCCACTAGACAAAACCTCGCTCTCTTGAAGTGTTGAGCTATGACACTCTAAACACTGAGAAATTGCAATGTTAGCCTTTTCTTTGGTCGTTAGCGCAACTGCAAGCCCTTTAATTAAGGATTGCAGTTTCTCAATGATTTTGTTTTGGGTAGCGATGCGAGCATCCACACATTGCAAGAGTTTTCCAATCTTTTCTTGCTCTGACAATCTTGGTATATCAAGAGATACCTTACTTAATCCATCTTGTCCAATATTGAAATGCTGTGCTCCTGCTCCTTTCACAATGATTCTTTTCCGTGCAGTAGGTGAAGCCAAAAGGTAGCGAAAGAATAAAGGATTATAGTTGCCCTTACTCTTTCCACGGATTACGAAGCCACCAAATATTGCAGGCTTGCTATCCAAATAAACATTTGCCCGACCAACATCCTCCAAAGTTTCTGAACTGCGTTGAAAAAGGATGTCGCCATAATCAACTCCATATGTTTCAATATCTCCATCTTGAAGTTCTACAGATGCACGAATATTATCATAGCAAATATATTGGTTATTAAGAATATCCATAACAGATATGAACTTCGTTCCACGTCCGAAACGCTTAGCGTCAGGATTCAAACCATTTTTGAAATTCATAAAATCGGTGAGCGGTTGACTGCTCCACTCCCCACTAAACTCCGGGAATCTCAGATTTGGAACATTGAGGATTTTATTTTCGTTATTATTTGCCATAATCATTATTCTTTATCAGGGTTAATATCAAACGGCAACAATTTGTCGCCATTATTAAACCGGTCGAAATCAGAGATAAAAGAACGGTCTTGAATCACTTTATATTTCTCGTACTCGCCATACGCCTTCTCTCGTGCTGCTTCTTGTGAAACTTTACCGGCAGTATCTTGTGCCTTATAATCCATAGTGCCAAGAAACTGTTCAAGACGTTGCTTCCAATCTTCCATCGTTGTTATAATGTGACGTTGGGCACGAAGCTCTGCAAATTCAAGGAATGCGTTAGTTACGCCGTTAAGTTCGGAAATCTCTTTGTCTGACAAATAGTTCTTTGCCACAATCGTATCGGACTTCTGGACTCTACCATCGGGAGCTTTCTTCCAAGTGGTCAATCCCATATGGGGCATTTCAGAGTCGGCACGTTCATACACTATTTCAGCAGCGGTACGATTAGTCACAGCCAAATGCATCATATTTTGCACCATTTTGAAGAACAATTTAGTACAATCCGATTTCGGGTCGTAATCAGCACTGCATTCCGCATAGATGTCTGTTATCTTCTGGTAGTATCTGCGTTCCGATGTGCGTATCTCACGAATACGCTCCAGCAAATCATCAAAATAATCTTTGCCAAAATGCTTTCCCTGTTTTAGTCTTTCATCATCAAGAGCATACCCTTTAATGACAAATTCCTTCAAAACAGACGTAGCCCAAATACGAAACTGAGTGGCTTGATAGCTATTGACACGATAACCTACCGCTATGATAGCATCCAAATTATAGAACAACGGTGTACGCTCCACGTCTCGTTCTCCCTCGGATTGAACTATCCCAATTTTTCGGATAGTTGCCTCTTTGGTAAGTTCACCGGATTCATAAATCTGTCCAAGATGATAGTTGATGGTTCGTACATCCACCCCAAACAAGTCCGCCATGCGCTTTTGCGACATCCAGAATGTTTCACTATTGAATATTACCTCTACTCGAACTTCTCCTTGTGCGGTTTTATACAGTAACAGATTGGAACTATATGAGTTAAGCACCAATTCGTTAGTAGATATGGTTTGAGAAAAGTAATCTCTTGCCTGTTGTACCAATACTTTTTTTGCATCAGCATTTTCAGCAATAATCATACACGCCATACGTGACAAGCGGAAGATACTGACTTTACGGAACGAGCCACTGCCTATCTTCACCATATCAACCGCTTGGTTGAAATGCTCATCAATATTCATTCCTTTTATGCCTGCGACTTTGATTGCTTTGTCTATGACTTTTTGGAATTTCCAATAAGCCGAATAACCCATAGCAGCGCATAGGTCACGTGAACTCCAATATTCATTTTCGCTCTCATCGTGACGGCGGATATTGTCGAATGAAGGACGCATTTCCGGGATGTTATCTATCTCTGCCATAACACTATTATTCAACCAGTCCCAATTCTTTAAGATATACTTCAATCTCCTTATCTAGTTCGGCACGTTTGGCTTCCAACTCCTTGATTTCTGCCATTACAGCTTTAATGTCAATAGGTTCTTCCTCTTCAAAAGTATCGACATAACGAGGAATATTCAGATTATAGTCGTTATCGGCAACCTCCTGTAAAGTGGCAAGATGGCTGTACTTTTCTATTTCTTTTCGCTCGCGATAGGTATCAACAATCTTGTCAATATGCTCTTTACGCAGTTTGTTTTGTGTCTTGACTTTCTCAAACTCCTTGCTCGCATCTATGAACAGAATATTATCATCTTCCTTACGGCATTTCTTCATCACAAGAATACAGGTCGGAATACTTGTACCATAGAATATATTAGCCGGCAAACCGATAATGGCATCGATATAGTTTTTCTTCTCTATCAGGAAACGGCGTATTACCCCTTCTGCATTACCACGGAACAAAACACCGTGTGGAGCGACACAAGCCATCGTACCACCTTCGTTCAAGTGATAAATCATGTGTAGGATAAAAGCATAATCTGCTGTCTTCTTTGGCGCAAGTCGCCCTGCTTTGCTGAAACGGTCATCGGTATTAAATTTGTCGGCAGCACTCCATTCGGCAGAGAATGGAGGATTTGCGACTACCGCATCAAACTGAGTGTCGCCAAAGACATCCCATTCAAGCGTATCGCCGTTTTCAATCTTGAAATTGCTGAATCTGATACCGTGAAGCAACATATTCATTCTGGCGAGGTTGTAGGTCGTCGGATTCTTTTCCTGTCCGTAAATATCAACCGCATTTCCAATACTTGCAGCACGAAGAAGCAATGAGCCACTACCGCAAGTAGGGTCATATACATTGCGCAAACGCTGGTGTCCAATGGAAACAATCTCTGCCAAAATACGGCTAACTTCCTGCGGAGTATAGAATTCCCCGGCTTTTTTCCCGGCTCCTGCCGCAAACTGCGAAATCATATATTCGTAAGCATCACCCAAGATGTCAATTTCCTGTGATGCCTCTACGCTAAAGTCTATATCGTCCAATGCAAGAAGCACATTGCTGACGAGTGTATTTTTATCATTGGCTGTTTTACCCAATTTAGGTGAAGCCAAGTCTATATCTGAAAACAATCCTCCGAAATCCTCTTCGCTGTCCTGTCCAAGAGTGCTGTCTTCGATACGCTTCAATGAACGTTCAAGTATAGGTAAAATGTTCTCTTTCCGCTTGATGGCCTCTATTACGGACGAAAACAAGAATTTCGGTTCAATGAAGTAACCTATATTTTCCAAGCATTGATTCTTTACTTCCTCTTGTAACTCGACTACATCGGTATCATCCATTTCCCACAATTCCTTAAAGGTTATTTCATCATCCACCAAGGCATTGTTGGCATACTTTTCTATTTTCTCAGATAAGTATTTATAGAAAATAAAACCCAATGTGAAATACATAAAGTCGCTCGCCGACATATTGCCACGCAAACGATTTGCGACCTCCCAAAGCTGGTCACGGAGTTTCTGTTGCAGTTCTTCGCTCATATTTATTATAATTCTTTAATTACAAAACCAAATTTATTCGCAAACTCTAAAATACGACCTATATTATTCTTACCATGCTGTGATGATACAACAAACCTGACACCATCATTAGACATAAGAATATCTTTTTCAAACCATCTTTTATGCGTATCTGACGTTTTAAGTTTCCAATTTCCTACTTCTTCAACGGTTTTAACTAAGTGTTTAGGCAACAAATTAATTAGCTCTTTATAATCAACAGAGGTAGACTCGATAAAAAGTCGAACTACTTCTAATGCTAATCTACCTTTCCCATAAGAACCAACTCCATTAAGTGAATATTTTGTATAGTCTTTTCTGCTATTAGTACATTTTCTTGGCAATTCATTTTGAACAGATTGAGATATAAAGTTATCGCTACGCAAAGGTTGATTATTCTCATATTCTGTTATTACGGCATCATCTATAGTTTGTGCTATTTCTTTAAAAATTTCCAATGCTTTTTGCGGAGCGACATTAAAAAATTCTCTATTCTGACGAATACGAAAATCAGTCAAACTGTCGATTATCTTATGCACGAGTTTTTCCACCTCATTATATTTAACCGTTTTAATGGTTGCATGTATCTCAAAAGGCAACGGAACTGCCGTATTGTCAAGTTCCTTGGAACGTATATCAACAGGGCGTGCGCTTTTGCCAATCTTAACCCAATCCTCACGAAAACTTGGATTAGTCAAGATATACACATATCCGGGTTCATTTGTTTTTACCATATACGTATTTACTCCCAATTAAATGTTCTTATTATATTACGCAATCTCTCCATGATTCTCGTCAACGCCTTTCTTGTTTTTATAAGACCAAGATGTTTTTCTTTCAATGCCTTTTGTATGATTTCCGGCTGTTCCTTTTGCAAATAGTCATACTCCTTTATGTATAGATTCAGCACCTCGGTAGGAATTTGTTCATCATCCGACAAATCTTTTACAGCCTTATTGCGTTCAGATACAATATATTGATTCAAACGCTCTTCCAATTCACTTGTACCATCAGCCTTACTACGTCCGCTCATGAAGTTTTCCTTATCTTCATCAACATTTTTCCGAATAAAGCCATCAATGAGTTTGGCTTTGCCTCGCATCCCGGCATCCTTAATCATTGTGTCAATGATATGTTGCCTTTTCTCTGAATAATCATTGCTATATGGGTCAAGTTCTGCAATGAGTTCAAGAATGTAAGCCACATTGATAATGTCGCTATGTAGAAGTTCAAGACAGAAATCTATATCCTCTAATCCCTGACTGTTCCCATACGGAACAGGGTCTTCTGCAACTACAGATGGAATTACAGGCGGTTCTATAAACCCGACTGTAATGTCAAGATACTTACTCTTATAGTCGCTGAATTGCTGCTCGGTCATACCAAGATCTTCCGCATCCTCGCTATAATCTTCGTATATCTGGATTTCCGCATGTTTACGGATAATATCACGAAATGCCAGAACAAAATTTTTCTTGTCATTTTCGCTTTGCAGAAAATCTATACTGCTGGGTGTAGGATATTTTTTCAGGAACTCTGTTGCCAAGCATTTATATTCCTTTTTTACATCCTCAAACGGTGGACGTACTATATCTTCAGAATTATCAGAGTTGCTGAACAATTTAATAGACGTATCAACATTATTTTTCAAGTCACGGAAGCAAACGATTTTACCGAAACGTTTCTTCTCGTTCAATACTCGGTTGGTACGACTGAATGCTTGCAGCAAACCGTGATATTCCATATTCTTATCTACATAGAGCGTATTCAGTTTTTTACTGTCGAAACCGGTAAGGAACATACCCACGACAAGACAAAGGTCAAGCGGTTTCATATCCGCTTTCTTCTTTTTCATGCGCAGATTGATGTCATCATAGTAGGCACGGAAGTTTTCTGTAGTAAAGGCAGTGCCGAACATATTGTTATAATCGTCCATAATTGTTTGCAGTTCATCAGCCTCACCCACACCCTCTTTTGCATACTGCCCTGTACCCATGCCGGTCTGTTCATCATCCAGACTATTGTTGGCAGCGTAAGTAAACACAGCACCTATACGGATTTTCGGATTCAACGATTTGAATATCTTGTAATATCGTATGAGCATCGACACGGATTGCACAGCAAACAAGGCATCAAACTCTCCGTCGAATGTGGATTTGTTGAAATTGTTAAGGATAAACTTGGCGATTTCCTCCATACGAGCTTGATTGTCGTTGTCAACAACTTCGTTGCCGTGATAATACTCCACAAGGAATCCAAGCACGTTTTCATCGGCTATGGCATCCTTAATAAGATATTTATGAAGACAATTTCCGAATATCTCCTTAGTGGTATGCCCATCTACCGCATTTTCAGTAAAAATAGGTGTTCCCGTGAAGCCAAAGATTTGAGCATTGTCAAAGAACTTCATAATCTTCTTATGACTATCCCCAAAGTGGCTACGATGACACTCATCAAATATCATCACGATACGTGAGTGGCGAATAGTTTCAATCTTGTTGCTATACCACGTCTTGCTGACTGCGGCATTGAGTTTCTGAATGGTAGTGATGATAATCTTAGAATTGCTTTGAAGTCGCTTCACAAGTTCATCCGTATTATCAGTACTATCCACAGCTCCCGGCTCAAACGCTTCATATTCCGATTGAGTCTGAGTATCAAGGTCATGTCGGTCAACAACAAACATAACCTTATCCACATCATCCAACTCTGACACAAGTTGGGCAGCCTTGAACGAAGTCAATGTCTTTCCAGCTCCTGTTGTATGCCATATATAGCCGTTATCGTTGGAGTTCTGCACACGATCTAGAATTTTCTCTACGGCATAGAACTGATAAGGACGAAGCACCATCAAACATTTGTCGCCCTCGTGCAGCACGATATATTTCCCTATTATTTTGCCAAGCGTACATTTTTCCAAGAAGAATACGGCAAACTTATCCAATTCATTAAACGGATGATTGGCAGCATCCGTCCAATTGAATGTAAACTTATAACCGCTATTAGGATTGTTGGCAAAATAGCGGGTATTGACACCATTTGATATAACAAACAATTGGATATAGTCGAACAATCCGTGGAACGAAGTCTTATGATAGCGTTGTATCTGATTATATGCCTGTTTGAGTTCTACTCCCCTGCGCTTTAACTCTATCTGAACCAATGGTAAACCATTGATAAGTATAGTCACATCATAGCGGCATTTTTTCCGTCCTTCAACAGTAATCTGATTCGAGACCTGAAACTCATTCTGACACCATTGGGTACGATTGAGAAATTCCACCCAAATCCGTTGTCCATTTACCGTATCAAGCGGATAGAGGTCACGAAGTTTCTTGGCCTTTTCAAAGCGAGTTCCACCTTCAAGATAAATTAATATCTTCTCAAACTCTTCATCCGTAAATGAAGTACGACCAACTTCCGCCAGTTGTTTCTTGTTATGAATCTCCAACTGACGTTTGAAATTAACATAAAGATTATCTTCCTCGACAATCTGGACATACTCATAGTCCATTTGTCGGAGTGTGGCTATCAGTCCGGCTTCCAACGCCGCTTCGCTTTGTGTTGACATATTCTTGCCTTGTTATGAGTGGTTACTTTATTTTTATATTGCTATTCAGTACCTTGACATTCAATGCTTTTATATTGCAAAAAGCGTTTTTGATAATGGACAATATAAGATTCTACAATTCGATTACATATGATATTATTCTAACGCACGCTTTACAGATTGATAATCCCAATAATATTGCCCATTCTCCCATTTCCACATAGCGACATGAGTTCCATGATATTTTATAGAATCGGGACATTTGGATTTATTCACAGAACCAGCATTATATAAAACAACTATTTTTAATCCATCACGGATAGCTTTTTCACACTCATATTCGATATAGCTACGATAATCAACACTATGACCTCTAGCACAACTCTGTGTCCAACTATTATAACTACCGCAATATTGACAGCTACCACTTCTCACTGTTTTTGTGGTATTACCTACAATCAATACGAACGTCTTAGATACATCAAGCCTTGTAGCAAGAGAACTTTTAATACTACAATTTAGGCTGCTATCACGTGCTTGTGTTAAATCATGTGCATCATGAAAATCCAAGCTCCAATAATTACTTTTTTTCCATTTGTAGAGTTGTTCTACAGCATTTTTATCGCCATCCCAATCTGCGGCAATGTAAGTTTTTGTTCTGTACACCATTATTTTACTCCTTTTATTTCATAAATATTAATACTTTGCATCGCTTCTTCAGTCAGTAGAATTGTTATTGTTTGATTTATATTTACTCCACTAGTTCGTAAGGTACACAACATACATCTTAAAAGATCAAAATTTGATTTATGTGGTGTCCCGTCGAATCGTGTTATACCAGAGCCTAAAAGAGGAATAAATATGGGCTTATTCGCATAGGTACGACTTATTTCCGCCCACATTACTCGCAAACAATTCTCATAATCTTTTTGTGTAAGATGAGCTTGATTATTATCAAAATGAGTAAATGCCAATAACATATAATCTTTATATCTAATAATTCGCCCAAGTGGAAAAATTGACCTATTATTCCGAGTTCGCCTCTTAAAAGAGGTGTTATCATCGTTCTCTGATGAAATAATTTTGTTTAGTTCATTTATATCAGCGACATAATTATCTATAAATTTGCCATTCAATGTATTATGCGCAATTATTATATCATCGACCTGTGTGTCAAAATATTCATTAAAAGCAATAACTTTCCAGCCATTTGCCTTAAAAATATCACCTTTTCTTATATTAACTTTTATACCACGAATATTTAACGATATTCCATCTTTTGCAAGACTGTGTTTAATGATAAAAATAACAACATCTATAATCAAAAAGATAACTATGACAAATAATAATTTAATAATCCAACTATAATCTCCCCAAAATTTCTCCAGAGAAATTGCAGAAACTGCAAATAATGTTTCTATACCTGCAAGTATAGCAAAAGCCGTATTGGTACTATCTTTCCAAAGTAACGGACTATTTATGTAGTGCACAAATTTCATAATATATCGATATTCATAAAAGACCTTACCTTAAATTATTCATTCGACGTTCATCCAACACTCCCGCAAACAAATCCATCTCACGCTTAGACACGCTCAATCGTACTGCCAACTCTCGCCATCCTTTCACCGCTTCAGTAACCTCTGAAATAATCTTCTCCGCTATTTTACAATTAAGCATATAATCCCCACAAGCATCAAGCAAAATGCCGAGGTCTGCCTTGTTGGAGGTTGCAGAAATAAGCAGACTTTGATACGCATTCAAAGTAGGATTCATATCGTATGCAGGTGATAGCGACCAGCCTTTTGCAGTCAAAAGAAAACCATGATTGCGGAAATGGTCATCGCTGTTGCCAATGCAGATATTGAAAGCCACACGACGATAGAGTTCCTGCAAATTACGATCTACATCCGTACAGTTCTGAATGATGAAATCAACTATTTCCAGATAACCATACCCTGTAGTCGCATTATCTCCATCATTCAGTCCCAACAGAGTCATTGCGGAAGCAAAATGAATCCGTTTTCCATCTTTGGTTCTGTCAAAACGCTCTGAAAGCAAGGTGTGATATTTTTCGCCTGTGGCAATAACTTTTGTTTTCGCTGCATTTATACCAGCTTTTGCTGCAAGCAAATGGCTGAAATGCTCCCAAAGTCCGGCATCGTAATCATCCTTACGAGAAGGGAACTTGGCCACATAAAGCGTTTTATCCGTGTCTATCACACTGGCTTTCGGCCTTGCTCCACCCAATGAAGAACCCGGTTGCACAAGTTGTACAATCCACTTTCGATCAGGCAGCACGTTATCTTCTTCGCTTCTCTCAATCTCCGCACTGGCTGCAATCAATTCCCTAATATCCGTCAAAGGTGGGATTTTCAACGATTCACTCACATTTATAAAATCGCCATCCGGGTTTTCCTTGAAGCGGAAAGCACCCATTCGGGAGAAGTCATCAATACCAGTTAGGAAATCGAATGAAGACAATCTTCGTACTGGCCGCTTTTCTTCCATTGCTGCAAGCTGCTCACGCCGCAACAATAGAGTTCGCCCCCAACGGTCTGGCAATGCATCCGAAAAACATCCGAATATATCTTTTCCTGGCTGCGTATATTGTTGCCCCGGATAATTATTCAAGTTATCACTCAAAAACAAATCTCCATGCTTTTTCAACCAATCATCGCTGAATGTAAAGCAATAACTGTCAGAGCCACGAAGTGATTCGTAGCCCAACTCGCCAATGAGTTCTATCTCATTCAGCCAGTCAAAATCGGCATATACATACAGTTTCTTCATCCCTATTCTTTTTTAGATGCACGTTCCCTTGTCTTCAAACTCAAATCCTGCAAAGCTTTCCCCAATTTATCTTCTTTGCCCAGCCACAGAATATCATCATCAAGCTGCAAAGCATACAGCACACGCAAGTAAATCCCTATTGCCACAGTCGGCACACCTTTCTCTATTCGGGATACGGTCAGCGGAGAACAGGTAGCACGTTCCGCAACCTGAGCCACACTCAGATTCCTTCGTAGGCGAGCCAACTTAATCTGCTCCCCCACTATTTGCATTTTCTGCTCCAATTTTCTGGGCAACTTAGTACCCATTGTATTTTTTGTCATAATCAACCTATCATATAACATGCAAAGTTAATACTTTTTATTTATTTAATGATGCATTACACATAAAAAACACACATCATTGCATAATTAACCATGCATATAATCCATTTTGAGTAGAAAACACCAAAAACCAAGTGCTATTATATTGTTTATTGTAGCTATATATGCCTATTAACGAACAAAATATTGTTTGTTATATAGATGCAATCTGTCCCTCGTTCACGCATCATATCAAAGAACCACTTTGCCGGCCAAAAAAAGGAGTAACCACATTTCCAACTTGACTTTAATGACTGCTATATACCAAGTAAAGTATTTCCAAGAGGGTGGGCTCAAACCACCCTATATATAGCATATTCGAACACACAGCAAAGGGAGTCGTCTCAAACGAACCCATCAAGCAAAAATTACAAATACACTCCAGTCTGCCATTACACTTTTTCAAAGGAATAAATACGACTTCATCACACTTTTTCCAGCGAATCAGAGTCCCTTTAAACACTTTTCTTAAATCATCAACTTTACTTTATCCCCGTATTCATATATACATCCATTAAAGTAAAGTCAAAAAGAGGGAGAAAGAAAAACATTCGGCAAGCAAACGATTTTTCTTTTGGTCAGCACCGTTATAATACACAACATCATCTTCAACCTTGGAGAAACAACCAGCGAAATAACCGCGAACATCATCACCGACAAAATGCGATGCAATATATTTCATACATTCCAAAATACACCTCAAATCAGCCCCTCAAAAATGATTTTGCACAAAGTTTTTCACTTGCTTTCATAATCCAAAAAAATGCGCTAATTTTGTACTCGTTCAGCGAAGAAAAAAAGTGCAAAACGGACTTTTCTACCATTTTATTTATAAAATATTGGTAATCAACCGGTCTAATATGCTGCATCGGAAAGTAAGTGGTGGTTACCAACAATTAGCATCTATCATCAACGATTATTAAGGCGTTCATTTTGAGCGCCTTTCTTTTTAGCCTTATAAGCGATGGTTATCGTTTATAGGGCTTTTTCAGCTCATTTTTGTACCGTATTTGTTGCTCGCTTGTTACTCTCCGATTTTAGGTCGGAAAGGTCGTGGAGAAAGTTTACTATGGTTGACTATGATTTACGATAGTTGAACAAAATGGAGAAATTACAAGAGAAATAAACCTCTAAAAGTAACGAATATGGCAACAAGTAAAATGAAAATCAAGAAGGTATGTGAATGGTGTGGCACAACATTCTATGCCCAAAAGTTAACGACACGCTTCTGTTCTCATCGGTGCAATAATCTTGCATATAAAGAAGCGGTGCGGCAGAAGAGAATACAAGAAATAGAAACCAAAGTCCAAACGGTAATCAGTGAACAACCCATATCCTATTTCAAGGATAAAGAATATCTATCATTCAAGGAGGTTGCAACTTTATTGGGGCTGAGCAAACAAGCCGTATATAAAATGGTATATGCCACATTATGAGAACGTGCCGTTTGAAATACCGAATTCATGGGTGTGGACAACGATTGAAGAAATATGCTCAAAGATAGGTTCCGGTAGCACGCCAAGGGGAAGTAACTATTCTGCGAACGGGATCCCTTTTTTCCGCTCGCAAAATGTATATAATGACAGGCTTGTTTATGATGATATCAAATATATTTCCGAAGAAGTTCATCAGAAGATGAAAGGTACGGAGGTACTTGCTAACGACTTGTTGTTGAATATTACTGGTGGTTCATTGGGAAGATGCGCTGTAGTTCCTGCTGATTTTAATTGTGGTAATGTTAGTCAACACGTTTGTATTATGCGTTCTGTTTTAGTTGAACCTGAATATTTCCATGCGCTAGTTTTATCTTCATACTTCGCTAAATCTATGAAGATTACGGGTAGTGGTCGTGAAGGATTACCAAAATACAGTTTAGAACAAATGGCTTTTCCTTTACCACCTCTTAGTGAGCAACAGCGCATTGTAATGGAAATAGAGAAATTGTTTGCTTTAATCGACCAAATAGAACATAGCAAAGTAAATTTGCAAACCATCATAAAGCAAACCAAGAGCAAGATTCTTGATCTTGCCATTCACGGAAAACTTGTGCCGCAAGACCCAAACGATGAACCTGCTATCGAATTGTTGAAACGTATAAATCCCGACTTTACACCTTGTGATAACGGGCATAGTAGGAAGTTGCCGCAAGGCTGGTACTCGGTAACTGCCAATGATGTCTGTTCAATAATAGGAGGAGTTTCATATAATAAAGCCGATATTCAAGATACAGGTATAAGAGTATTACGAGGCGGCAATATACAGAACGGGAAAGTCATTGATTGTTTTGATGATGTATTCATATCCCTTTCATATCAAAATAATGATAATCAAGTACAGCGTGGGGATATTATCGTTGTCGCTTCTACTGGAAGCCAAACATTGATTGGGAAAACTGGTTTTGCTGATAGGGATATTCCTAAAACACAAATCGGAGCTTTTCTTCGAATTGTGAGACCAAAACAGAAAACCTTGTCACCGTATATACGTCTTATATTCCAAACTGATGCCTACAAAGATTACATTAGGAATGTAGCAAAAGGTTCTAATATTAATAATGTGAAGAATGCTCATCTGCAAAATTTTCAAATTTGTTTACCTCCATTAGAAGAGCAACAACGCATAGTTCAAAAGATAGAAGAACTGTTCTCATCCCTTGATGATATTCTAACAGCCTTAGAAGTGTAATTAATTACACTTCTAAGGATAGATAAAACTTACCAGTTTACTACTTTGTCCACAATTTTTTGCTGTTCACTAGCTGTTCGACGGAGATAGATACGAGTAGTCTCAATACTTTCATGCCCCATAAGGTCGGCAAGTAGGGCAAGATCATTGAATCGGTCAAGGAAGTTCTTGGCAAAACGATGACGAAATGAATGAGGATAAACCACTTCCTTATTCATTCCGTATTTTCCCGCAAAATGTTTCAGTTGTTGGGCTATGCCACGTGTTGTAATACGTTCCCCAAATCGGTTCAGGAATATATAGCCGGAAATAAGACTTTTTTCTTTGAGCCATTTTGTGGCTTCTGTACGCAAATTTTTCGGAATATATAAACGACGTATTTTTCCACCTTTACTGTAAAGATCAAGATGGCCAACTTGTACATGCTCAGCTTTGATGTGAAGCAATTCACTGACACGTGCGCCTGTGGCAGCCATAAACCATACGATAAAATACCACTCATTATAACCATCAGCTTTTAAGCGTGTTTTTAGAAATTTGTAGTCTGCATCGCTGATTACGTTTTCCAAAAAGTTCTTCTGCTGTACTTTGACGAACTTTACCTTCAGTTTCTCCTGTTTTGTAAATTCCAAATACTTGTTGATACCTTGCAATCGTAGGTTTACCGTTTGCGGTTTAAAGTTCTCCACCAGATACCCTTTATATGTTAAAAGGTTCTTTTTGTTTACTTCTCCATAATGATTGAGGAAATACTGTACTGTCCACACATACGATGTAACAGTGTTTTTTGCCAAATTAGTTTTGGCGAGATAGCTTTTGAATTTTGTTACCATATTATATTGATTTATAATGAATACGGCAACAATATAATAGAATATATCGGGCATTATACGCAGTTGCCTAATGGATGGACTGTTGCACCTATGCAAGTACTATGCTCTTTGGTTGATGGTGATAAGCAAAAAGGAATAGAACGAATAAATCTTGATGTCAAATATTTGCGTGGTGAGCGTGATGCCAAAACTTTGACTTCTGGAAAATATGTTACTGCAAATTCACTTTTGATTTTAGTAGATGGCGAGAACTCTGGTGAGGTATTTAGGACTTCGATTGACGGCTATCAAGGTAGTACTTTCAAACAGTTGCTTATCAACGAAAATATGAACGAAGAATATGTACTACAAGCAATCAACTTGCATAGGAAAGTCTTGCGAGAAAGTAAGGTTGGTTCTGCTATTCCCCACTTGAACAAGAAACTATTCAAAGCAATAGAAATTCCTATTCCACCTTACAAAGAACAACAAAGGATTATAAAGGCTATAACCAAGGCTTTTATGTCTTTAGATTTAATAATGGAGAGTTTATAGGCTCTCCATTATTAAATCTAATTGTGTAAAGATTCCATGGATTGCATGAATAATTCGCTTTTGTTCTGCCTTCGATGGTATTGGTATCTCTAATTTTGAGTATTCAGAAATCCAATATCGTTTATGGGTGTCACCTACCAATTTGGTTATGCTCATAAACATTGCCACATAATCAACTTCAATGTCCTTATGTACTTTTAGAATCTTCATTGCAGATGACTTTACCTTAAAAGGGAAATCAACTAGTTTCGAATCAGTTGTAAAATCATCAAAGATTATACAAGGAAGATTCGAGTATATACCAGTAGCCTCGTTAGTGTAACCAATAATAAATGATTTACCGGCTGTCAGAACTGGGGTTGAATAAGAGTCATCATAAGCTGTCGATTCTACAATATAAGCTGTAGACTGTTCATAACCTATAATTTGGTCAAGCCTACAAAACGTCCATCCATCAGGCAACTGCGTATAATGCCCGTTATCACAAGGTGTGAAGTCGGGATTTATGCGCTTCAAGAGTTTGATGGCTGGCTCGTCATTCGGGTCTTGCGGTACGAGTTTGCCGTGAATGGCGAGGTCGAGGATTTTGCTTTTGGTTTGTTTGATTGTGTTTTGCAAATCGGCTTTGCCTTGCTCTACTTGGTCAATCAAGGCAAACCATTTTTCTATTTCCATTACAATGCGCTGTTGCTCGGAAAGGGGTGGTAAAGGAATAAAGGTGTTTACGATTATTTCTTTTGATATATTGGGTTGCGCTCCGCCGCCACCTTTTGCGATAAACCCATTTCTTTGCGACAATAAGAAATAGAAGAGATATAATTGAGTAATGGCATTAAACTCGATACAAGCGCAACATGCTTGATTAGTGGTAGCAGGAAATGTAAGTATTCCTAATTTCCCAATTGTTGCACCATACATCGCAATTAACACACTCCCTGCTGGATTAATTTTAGCAGAAGAGTTTGCGACAGCTTCCTCTGTTATACTTTCTGGGATATCCGAAATCAAACCATCATTTAAATCTCCGGTTTTAAGCCAAGGTATATTTCCACCATAATATGTTTTGTTTGAACGACTAGGAGTTCCACCTGATTGCCAAGTGCCTACTTCTCCCAATGTCATCCACACCCAATTATCCGGCACCTCAAACGGCACGTTCTCATAATGTGGCGTATCGGAAGTCTTTGCAGACTTCTTACTCCGCTTGATTTTGCCTTCCTTTATCAGTCGTTCTTTTTCAGCCTTGATTCGTTCGAGCAAAACTGATGCAGGTTCATCGTTCGGGTCTTGCGGTACAAGTTTTCCATGTATCGCAAGGTCGAGTATCTTTTGACGTAACGCTTTTGTATCCATCGTCGTATTTCTGTTTGTATTTGTGCAGTTTTGGCTGCATAAATACTATTTATTTTCTTCCAGTTTCTTTAATTCCTCATTTTCTTCAAACTCTTCAATCCATTCCTTCACCTTGGCTTGCAATAAAGCCTTGTTGGGGAGATAGAGTTGATAAGCAGAAGCATAGATGTTAGCATCTTTAGGCAAGGTGAGTTCCACTAGTGCATCGTTCTTCTCCTTACACAGTAGAATACCAATTGTCGGCTTTTCAAAGTCTTGTTTGACATAGCGGTCGTAATAGTTGACATACATCTGCATCTGTCCGAGGTCTTGGTGAGTAAGTTTGTCTATCTTCAAATCTATAAGCACATAGCATTGTAGCAAACGATTGTAAAACACCAAGTCAACAAAGAAATGCTGCTCATCAAACGTGAACCTTTTCTGCCTTGCTTCAAATAGGAATCCTTTGCCAAGTTCTAATAAGAATTGCTGCATCTTGTTGATAATGGCATTCTCCAATTTAGACTCTGAGTAAACTGCATCGGGCTTTAGACCAAGAAACTCTAATGTGATGGGATTCTTGATGATGTCCGATGGTTTCCCAATAGTTTGCCCTTCTTTAGCCAACCGCATTACTTCATCTTTGTTACGGCTCAAAGCCAATCTCTCATAAAGACAGCTTCCTACTTGACGGCTAAGTTGTCTTTTAGACCATTGTTGTTGGGTACATTCTATTTCATAGAAACTGCGGGCATCCGGATTTTCCACCCTCATCAGTATAAGATAATGAGACCATGAGAGAGCGAATGTCGGTTCAGAGATATGTTCCTCTGCCTTCGGATAATCGGCTAACCACTGGTTAGCCTTTTGGCTCGACTTTGGACAACCACTGGTTAGCCCTTTAGAAAAGACAATATAAAACTGCCGTATATTCTTAAGCGTTGAATACGACCATCCATCTCCCAACCTATCAGTCAGACGTTTGGAGAGTTCTTTCAGCACCGCCTTTCCGTATTCGGCTCTTGTTTCTCCCTTTTGCTCATATTCTACTATATATTGTCCGATATGGAACTTAGTAAAGACCTCAGCAATATTGATAGCTGTTGCCACACGTTCCCTTGCCTGCGTGACAAGGTCAACAACCTTTAAGAACAGGTCGTTTATATCTTTATCATTTGTGCTAATATCTTTTCGCATAGCTCAATTTTCTTCAATATTTGCAAGCAGTTTTTCAAGTTCAGTCACCGCTCTACTGATGGTCTGGCTCTTATCCTTGATGTCTGCCATCAGTTCTGCCAATGAACGGTCGTCCACCTCACCACCTGGTTTTATCCAAGTAATGTCAAGACTTGTTTTGTCTCTGGCAATAATTTCATCTACAGGATATTTACGCCAACGACCTTGCGGATTATTTTCTGCATCGTAGGTCTCTACTCGATTATTGTAGCAAGAAACAAAATCATCCAAATGATGCCGTTCCAGTTTATTGGTGGCAAGCGTATGCTTTATGTCTGTACGGTAATCGTAAAACCATATTTCTTTGGTTGGTTGTCCTTTGCTGAAAAACAACACGTTGGCTTTTACGCCTTGCGCATAGAAAATCCCTGTAGGCAAGCGCAAGATAGTATGCAGATTGAAATCCTGCAATAAGCGTTTGCGAATAGTCTCACCTGCCCCTGCCTCAAAAAGGACATTGTCAGGAAGCACCACAGCAGCACGTCCTCCTGTTTTGAGCATAAGCATCATGTGTTGGAGGAAGTTTAACTGGTTATTTTTGGTCTCCACATAGAAATCCGGACGGTTGATATCCACAGAGCCTGCCGGACGAGTTCCAAAAGGAGGATTGGCAAGTATCACATCAACAAGAGTTGACGGTTCTTTTTCCAAAGAATCCTCACAAACAATCGGACTACGGTCTGTACCAATACCATGCAAATAAAGATTCATGGAAGCGAGCGTCACCACTAAAGGCGTATTATCCACACCATGCAAAGCTTTGTCACGCAAGAAATCACGTTTTTCTTTACTTGCTGACTGACCTTTCATATAATCGTAAGCTGTAAGTAAGAATCCACCCGTTCCACAAGCCGGGTCACAAACCGTTTCACCCATTTGCGGATTGATACAATCTACCATTGCCTGAATAAGTGGACGAGGAGTAAAATACTGTCCTGCACCGCTTTTCTTGTCTTGCCCGTTCTTTTCAAGAATGCTTTCGTAGATAGCTCCTTTCACATCACCGTCCATAATGAGCCATTGCTCCTCATCAATCATGGTGATGACCTTTTTCAGATAAACAGGTTTGTCTATCTTGTTTTGTGCCTTCGTATAAATCGTACCTATCAGATTGTCCAGCTCACTAAGCAATTTAAGGGTCTCTTCATATTGTTTTACCAAATCCAGACCATCAAATGCTATCAAATCTGCCCACTGATAACCAGTTGGAATAGCCGACTCTTCTCCAAACATTTCTACATTTTCGGCATCCATCTTCAAGAATAAAAGATAGGTCAGTTGGGTAATATAATCAGTGAATCCTATTCCTTGTCCGGCAAGAGTGGTTGCCAGATTCCATACTTTTTTGGTGAGCGATTGCTCAGTTGAACTATTTGTTGCCATTTTTTATGCTGCTTTTCTTAATACTACAAATGTGTAAAGGGAATGAAGTGCTTCGTCCACTTTCTGCATATTACCAAATGCCCGAATCATTTGTGCCGCTTGGGTTGCGTCATCCTCTCGAATATCTCTGACCGTACAAGCTCCGTTAGAAGCAATGTAATCCACAATACGACTGATAACCTCTCGCTGTTTGTCAGTTATTTCACGCTGGGTTTGTCCTAACCAAAGATTGAAAAACTGTTTAGAGGTAGTAACTACACTATCCAATCGTTCGATTTGGCGGAAAGCAAAGCGCACAAGTTGTATGATATTGGTCAATGCATCGCTTTCTTCTTTGGTAGTGGAACGCCTTACCGCTTTAGCATTGACTATGGCATAAGAGTTCCAAAGTTGTTTGGAAGTGAAATGGTTGTTTGCCATTTTGAGTTTGTTTTCCAAATCCTTCAACATAGAATAGGTGATAGGCGTTCCTTCATTATTATATATAATACGTAGTGCTTCTATTTCATCACTGTGTTCTTTGCAGAACTCCTCGAAAGCCTCTGTCGTACTTTTTGCTTCCTCAATGGAAAACCCTTTGGAGATAAGCGTATCTTCACCCGGCATCAATGTATTGACGAATCCGGCTGCAAGTATAAGAAGGTATTTCCGAGCATCCGCATGATTGGCAAGCGGAGCGACTAGCCCCTTACGTTCATTGTTAGGCTCATCAGTGCTTACAAACAGTGGAAGAATGCCTTTCTCCAGCACATCGTATATTCTAGCAGAAAGTTCCTTCATGTCATCATGAGACAAACGGACAAACTCTTTCCGTTGCGAATCATCCGCCTTGTTGTATATTCGGGCAAGTGTTGCCGCAAGCCGTTTGAGATACTCGTCAGGAATATAGCCATGACTAATACGTTCTAACAACTCCTTTAGAGTAATCGTTTTTGTTGTAGGACCATCATCTATAGGTGCCACTGTTTGCGCATGCTCCGTCACGCCTACCGCATCAACCAAATAAAAACAATCCTTGCTGAATGCGTTCGGGGTAACATTGCGAAGTTGGTCATCACCAATAGTACGCACTCCACGCCCTTTCATCTGAATATACAAAGGCAATGACTCCACATCACGCATGAACATCACCACTTCCAGTGGCTTTACATCTGTTCCAGTGGCAACCAACGTACAGGTCACAGCAATACGAAAATCCTTGTCGTTACGGAATTGGCGTATCAGTTCGTTACTATCGCCTGCCGAATAAGTAATTTTCTGAACAAAGCGGTCGTCAGTCCGTCCGAACACCTCTTTAGCTATCTGTACGATATTTGTAGCGTGAGCTTCATTGAGAGCAAATATCAAGGTTTTGGGCAAATAGTCCATATTCGGCTCACGTTGCGGGTCATTAAACAATTCTGTATAAACCACATCCCGATAGGTCGAAAGGATTAACTTTATCTGTGCCGGATTAATAACACTCCGATTAAGTTCTTTATTTGTGTAGTTTTTGGTTTCCTTACTACTTACAGTCTTGACCTCACCTGTATATCTTGTTTCTTCTTTAAATTTCTCACCCTCTAATATAGCCCCACCCGTTTCCGTGACTTGGGTTTTTATTCTATATACCCGACAATCCACATTCACACCATCAACGATACTCTTTTCTAATGTATAGTTGACAATGCGATTGTTATTGAAAAAAGCCATTGTTTCGGGAATAGGTGTCGCAGTCAAACCTACCAATCTTGCCGTATCGAAATACTCCAATACCATGCGCCAGTTTCCATAAATGGAGCGATGGCACTCATCTATAATAATCATATCAAAGTAATCGTGCGGTAAATTGGGATTGGGAGGCAAGGTTACTTCCTCTGCAGGTTCGTTCTCATCATCGTCATCATTATCCTCAATAGCTTCTCCTTTCAAGAATGAAAACAAACGTTGTATTGTAGAAATAACGACGTTACTATCAGAAGGGATAGAAGACGAGCGAAGGCGATTGACCGTAAAGATAGTATTGAAAGCGTCTCCATTCTCTGTCAGTCGGAAAGTTCCAAATTCTCCCTCTGCCTGTTTTCCAAGATTATTTCGGTCGACAAGAAACAACACCCTACGCATTGGTGTATAAGAAAGCATTCGGTAAGCAGCAAGACAAGCAGTATATGTTTTGCCTGCTCCGGTAGCAAGAACCATCAATGCCCGATTTTGCCCAGCACGAAAACTCTTTTCAAGTTCTGTCACCGCTTCATACTGGCAATCACGAAGCCCCTTCCTTTTCAATGTGGGAAGTCCGGCAAATGTATCCTCAATCCCCAGTTTCTTGACCAATTCATGTGGCGTAGGAATAGTTATTATCTGTTTGAAACAAGAATCTTGTTCACGGAAATCACAGAAGTATAGTTCTTTTCCATTTGAGGTAAAGATAAAAGGCAATGGCTTTTGATATGCCTGATAGATATTTGGGACACTTCGTGCATATAGAGCTGCTTGCTCGCATACTTTTGAAGCAAAAACGTCTGTTTCTTCACGCTTAGCTTCAAGTACTCCTACTGCTTTTCCATTAATGAAAAGGAAATAATCGGCTTCAAGATTTCCTTTCAATAAACCTTCTCTTATGGCTACAGCCGTACCAGTAGGTTCATAATCCTCCCTATTAACTACTTTCCAACCAGCATCGGCAAACCACTGGTCTATCTTTATTCTTGCTTTTTCTTCAGGAGTCATATTCTTAATAATATATATTATCAGAAGTTTATGCTAAAAAACAAATTGATATTCAAAGCTATAACTTTACTCTTTCAATAATTGATTCGCTCTAAGGAAATTCACAAACGAATCAATTATTTTAGAATTACGATTAATAATATCAGTTTCAGTAAAATCACTATATGAATTACTTATCTCCGCCAATTCTACAATTTGAGAGCCATTCTTTTCCTGACCATTAGCAGTGGTAAAACCTTTATAATATTTTACTTTATCTACAAAGCGATAGTCGGAAGCTCTGATATTCAATCTTTTTTCAAGAAGAACCTTATTTCCAAGTATTTCTACATTCTGAGGATTTGATAAACCTTTTTCTTTATCCAGTCTGTTTCGTGCATATATATGTTCTATATCGAATTTGTTTTCCAATGACAATAATGATTGATTATCATATTGAAAAGCCCACCAAGTAATCATTGATTTTGTAATCGCACGACTATTATTGAATGCATAATTTGTTATTTGCGCACGATAACGTTCTTCTGAAAATTTGAAATCTGAGAATGTTACATCTTCTCCTCTGATTATCTTAACCATTTCTGCATATACAGGAGTACGCAAAGAGTTAACACCTGGATTAGTTATAGCATAAGCCCATATGAAAGCTGTTATACAATCCAAGAAACGACAAAAAGCATTTTCTTCTATTTCATCATTTTCATTACGATGGTACATAAAATACACAGAAGTGATATACGTCCACATTCCATTAGGAGCATAACTAAGTACGAACAAACGCTTTAGGACTTTATCTGAGAAACGTTCTGTCTCCTGATTGTTAACATCTTGCCAAAATTTGGCAAGGCTTACAAGATTACTCAATGTCTTTGGCTGATGCAAAAGAGGATAACTGCCATCTCCTTCATAAAACTTGCGCAAAGCTTCTGTTGTTGATGATTTTATCTCTGCAAGTGCTCGCTCATAATACATATATCTTGTAAACAATTCATCTAATGGTGTACCATAAATTGGATGAAACACTTCGCTAGTAATCTTATCTAGATTTTTCCACGTTTCTATAAATTCATCTTTTTTACCAAACGATGAATAATATTTATAAAGTTGCGCCTTAAAAATATCTGCATCAGAGAGAGGTTTCCCTCTATCATTCAAGGTTGAGAAAATTCTTAATGCCGTATTTTGTGATTCCGCCTCTATTGGTAAAAGGACACAGTTATTCAGCACACGAGCCGGGAAATATGCAAAATAAGATGGATAATTACTTAGAAAAGCATCTATCTTTTCAACGAAGAAATTGAAATTCTTTGCGTAACGACTTTTTTTGCCAATTCCTTGTCCATCTTTCAATATTGCAATAAACTCTTCTTTATCTTCATCCGTAGCAACCTGTGAATTGATTTTCAGAGCAGATGTTTCAAACTCCCCAAATTCATTAGCTCTCCAAATACATTTTTCAATATCCTCCTTCATCCGTTTTGAGCGAGGGTCTTTCATACTACCTAGTTTATTATAAAAAGCCCTTAACAAAAGCATAAGTGTCGTTAAACGTTGCTGCCCATCAATTACCTCCATTTGGTTTCTATTCTTAAATGTTACTATAGGACCAAGGAAATACTCTTCATCGTCAATAAATTGGTCACAGTCATCATTTGGGAAAGAGAACGAAAACAAATCATCCCATAAAGTTTTACACTCCATCTCACCCCACGCATATGGGCGTTGGTAATCAGGTATAAGGAAGTTGTATTTCGATTCTTGAAAAAGGCTTTTCACCTTTTTCTGTTCAATATTTAAGTTTGCCATCTTATTGCTTATTTTTATATTCTAATCAATTAAACTCAATAATAACATCAGAAAGGCTTGTATATTATTACCTATCTTTTTTATCGGTTATTAAGTCCTTCAAATCTACCTGCAATATCGATGCAAACTGTTGAAGTGTCTGCAAATTAGGTTGAATCCGATTGCAAGCATAGGCATTGACCATACTAAAACTCATATCAAGCTGTTTCGCCAACCACGTCTGAGAGATACCTTTTTTCAAAAGAACTGCCTTTAGTCTATTTAGCTTCATTGTTTGATACGATTTTATAATGCAAATGTAGTGAATTATATTCAATATCAGGATTGTTTTTGTACTTTTGTAGCTACATGAACCCCAACTTATAACGTGAAAATCAAAAAGATGATAAGAACATGCACATATTTGATGAATATTTAAATGATACAGATTAGGAGAAACGTGAACGAGCCAAATTATGGAGAGCTTCCATAGGCTTACAAACTGTCGATAATCTGCGTGTATCAAATTTTCTCATAGACACAGCTCGTAAACATATAGAGGGAGAAATATCAATGAACGAAGTTAGTAGAATGATAAATGAACATTATAAGAAGCCTAAAGAATCTTAGTTCTCTATTTTGTTGAATAAAAAGAATCCTACTCATATAAAATTTAGGACTGAACCTATGCAATTAACACATAGCTTCAGTCTCATTAAACTACTCTCGTCTCTTTCTATTAAAGTCAGGATGAACAATGATGTTACTTTTGAAAGACCTAATGTATCCATAGCATTAATGGTGGAGCACAAAATAATGGATATGAGAGCGTACAGGTTCTAAAAAGAATAAAGTATTTATTTTCGGCATCATCCGCAAAAAGCCATCCGACAATGATGTCAATTCTGAAGATAACCACTACCTTTGTCTCAATTCAAAAACACAAATATGTATCTGACAAGTATGACTCACGAGGAACTGTATGCCGAAGTGCATAAGGACCTCATCGAAATATCGACCAAAGCAAATATGTTCATGGATAAGGTTCGTAAGAAAACAAAGAACATGCTGCCATATCCTTTGGCGACCCAGCGTATAACCCTCACCACCACCCGAAGAAATGTGTGGACAGTAGTGGGAAAACACAATTCATATATGCAAGGCGTAGGATTTCAGGCTTATGCCCCCATTATCGGCACTTCAAGCAATGGCTATATCCAAATGACGGGTTTCAAGTCCCGCGATAGGTTGATGCATTACACAGCACATTTCATGCAACGATATAAAGAGCGCTACATCGATCATTATCAAATAGACCGCAAAGGGGAAAACATATTCGAATACTTTGTGTATAACAATCCGCAAGTCTTGTATACTCGCAAGAATAATGGCGGCTATTTCATCGTTTCCGACCATGGTATCGCTGTAGCCGATTTCAGCGAAGGACTAAAACTCATGACCCATGTCACTTTTCTGGGAGATGATGAACTGACGCTAAAGAAACAGCTCATCTATGATGAGGAAATCAAAATCTACAAAGGGGCACTTGAGCTGAAACGGTTAAAATCAAGAAAACAAAAGGATGATCTCGTCACGATTTGGAATGTTGCCAAGAAGCATAATGCAGGTATTGAGATGGTAAAACGATGGTACCAATGGAATGGAGTAAAAGTAGATGAAGATTATCTTCAACAATGCATTGATCTCATTGAGAAATATAATGTCCAGTCACTCGATCAATTTGCGGAACTTATGTCCCGACAATAAAAAGGATCCTTATGAGAACTATCGAGCACGAAGCTGCCAGAAAGCTACGGCAGGCGCGGCGCGCGACAACAGTGGATGAAAGCAGCGTCAGAGTATC
>OBYI01000195.1_pt1 | contig 45778 bp, 35 predicted proteins | sample 1476711 | NCBI WGS metagenome assembly OBYI01 (sample SAMEA2580190, study PRJEB22360) | human gut metagenome | biome: human gut; feature: human-associated habitat; material: faeces | place: Denmark | collected 2008/2010
TATGCATCCCAGTCGAAAAAGGACAAGGGCATTGCGGGTGTACATCACTCCTTTCGCCTTCTCGTTTACTCCTTTCAGCAAAGTCTTGCTGCCAGTTTTCCGGAACTACCTTGTGAAAATTATGCGAAATGTAGCCTATGCTTTCAACTCCATCTGAAAAAGACACTTATTTTTGGTCATTTATCATGCCGTAGAGACGATTTTTATTTCCCTATAGCTATGCTAATTTTTAGAGTATAATTACTCTGCTTTTTATTACATTTGTATTAGTCTTTTGAAAAATAGAAGATTTATAGTAAAGCGTTAAGGCATTATCCAAGTTCAGGAAATCCCCAATTTCGAAACAACAATTGGATAATACATTGGACGCTCCACGTACTATTTATATAGATTTTTGTTATATATAGGCGTGGGGCTTTGTGTATTATATGTTGTTGAGTATGGGGATACTTCTGAACGGTAATACCAAAGTTCCCACGCTTAACTTTATATAAACACAACTCTAGGGAACAGGGTTGGCTTATAATAAACATTATGAAAGCAACTTGTTTTAAAAGCAAGACAACTGTTTCCAACGACTCCCCCTCTTCGGTTGTTACTGTCTTTTGTTGAATATTCAATCTTTTCATTTCCATTCCTGTCACTTTCGGAACATACGTTCATTATCATACAAATTACACGGCAAATTTCTTCAAACTCACGGGTCAGCATAATGATCCGCTTGCCCAACACCTTTAGATCTATGGTCGCCTTTTCCAGATTGCGGAGCAGGATGTATGCCCGTTTCTCCCCGAAGTTGTACTTGATTGCCTTTACCGTCTGGTTGTAGTTGTTGCCGATGGTCTGGAACTGATGGTAGAAATTGGTAAGAGGGACATAGTAGTCTATTGCCGCCTTGTCGATTCTGACCACCTTGATTTCCCTGTTCACTAGTACCGATTTAAGGCGGCCTACAAGGACAGTCTGGCGCACCGGCTGTTCAGGGAGGCACAGGAAATCAGGAAGCAACTGGACAATCCTAATTCTAAATGACTGCACTATGGCAACAATCTAGGCATTGCAGCTTCTTTTATTTGCAGGAAATAAGAAACTTACATCCTCGTCATGCCCAGAGTGTAAAGCAATCACTCATAAGTGGTTGAGTGGTCGTAAAGTCTTTCAATGTCCCCAATGCGGTTGCTTGATACCTCTAACAAAAGGGACTGTAATGAAACATAGCAAATTATCACTTAGTTCTTGGTTCTATACCATGCACCTTATGACTTCTGTCAAGCAAGTACTTTCGGCCAAAGAGGTACAACACCAATTAGGGCCTCCCAGTATCCACCGATATGGCTAATGATGATGAAACTTCGCAACATTATGGGCAAGCGTGACGCTATCTATGAATTGTCCGGTGGAGTTGAGCCGGACGAGGCATTCTTCCCGATACGGGTTCCGGAAGAAGCTCAAGGTGAGACTATCAGAAGAGGTGCAGGCAGCCAGCGGCAAGCCAAGGTCTTGGTTGTAGTAGAAAGCAAATCTGCTGACGAAGTACTTCTCAGCTACTTGAAAAGCCAAGATAAAGGTGACAAAGCAGGAAAGTTCGCAAGCAAGATGAAAGGCAAATCCACAAAAAAGGTTGTGCATTACATTAAAATGTTTGTATTGGACAATCTAAATGCCAGTACAATAGATACAATCGTAAGGGAACATGTTGCCAAGAACGCTGTTGTCATCACTGATAATTCCTCTTCCCACGTTAATCTCTCTGAGTATTTCTTCAGGCATGAGTCATTTACAGAGAAAGGCAATGTTGACGAGGTTGTAAAGAGTGTTCTCCCATGGGTACACATCGTGATTGGGCGTTGCAGGGATGGCGTAGCAGCTATTCACGGAGATGTTGATGCACAATTCCTGCAGTTGTACTTGAATGAGTATTGCTGGAAATTCAACAGACGTTTTTTTCGGGATTCTTCAGATCCCAAATATGACTTATTTGACAGGTTAGTCAAAATTGCCGCACTATACATATCTGACATTAAATGGAGAAATTACGAGCAAATCGATGATGAAGATGTCATTTAAGGTTTGTTAGTACTTTTATCACCACACAAAGAAAAACAAAAGTTTCCTCAGTATGAAACTTTTGTTACCTCTAAGAGAAAACCACTTTTGCTTTTAATCCCGACGCTACGCTCTGCATTTTTCCATATCTTTGCCTATAAGTCTCATTAAACACAGGAGCTATGAACAAGACTATTTATCCCATCGGCATACAGAACTTCGAGAGCCTTCGCAAGGACGGTTATCTTTACATCGATAAGACAGCCTTGATCTACCAATTAGCGACAACCGGACGCTACTATTTCCTCAGCCGCCCCCGACGCTTCGGGAAAAGCCTGTTGCTCTCCACGTTAGAGGCTTACTTCCAAGGGAAAAAGGAACTATTCGAGGGATTGGCTATCGGGAAATTAGAGAAAGAATGGACGGAGCACCCCATCCTTCACCTCGACTTGAACATCGCGCGATATGCCTCCACGAGCGATCTGGAGGATATCTTGAACCGTAACCTCGTCGCATGGGAAAAACTCTATGGAGCGGACCCGGCGGAAAGAAGCCTACCGCTCCGCTTCGCCGGGATCATCGACCGGGCCTATCACAAGACCGGACAACGAGCCGTGATCTTGATAGACGAGTATGACAAGCCCTTGCTACAGGCCCTGCACGATGAGGAGTTGCAAAACCAATTGAGGAACATGCTCAAACCCTTCTATGGCGTTTTGAAGACCATGGACCGGGCCATCCGTTTCGCCCTGCTGACCGGAGTGACCAAGTTCGGGAAGGTGAGCGTGTTCAGCGACTTGAACAACCTCATGGACATTTCCATGGACAATCGCTATGTAAAGATATGTGGTATCACGGGGGAAGAGATTCTTATATATCTGAGGGATGAACTACAGACTTTGGCTGACATACAAGGTATGAGCAATGAGGAAACCCTCAAAAAACTCAAGGAATGGTATGACGGATATCACTTCACTGCCAAGTCCGAGGATATATACAATCCATTCAGCCTATTGAATACCTTCGCTAAGATGGAATTCGGAGACTACTGGTTCGAGACCGGGACACCCTCCTACCTCGTGGAGCTGCTCAAGCACACCCATTACGACCTCTACGAGATGGCCAACACGGAGACTGACACCAATGTGCTCAACAGCATCGACTCCGCCTCGAACAATCCCATACCCGTCATCTACCAAAGTGGATATCTTACGATCAAGGATTATGCCCCCCGTTTCGGCATCTATAAATAAGGTTTCCCGAACCTAGAGGTGGAAGAAGGCTTTGTCAAATATCTCTTCCCTTTCTACACGAACATAAGCGCCGCAAAGACCCCCTTCGAGATAGGACGTTTTGTCCAAGAAGTGGAAAGCGGCGATTACGGCGCATTCTTCCGCCGCCTACAAAGCTTCTTCGCCGATACCCCTTACGAGGTGATCGCCGGGCAAAAGCCGGAACGGGACACGGAACTGCATTACCAAAATGTACTTTTCATCGTCTTCCGACTGGTCGGGCTGTACACTAAGGTGGAATATCACACCTCGAATGGCCGTATCGACCTCGTTTTGCAGACCGATCGTTACATTTACATCATGGAGTTCAAATTAAACGGCACAGCCGAGGAAGCCTTACGGCAGATCGACGAGAAACAATACGCCCTTCGCCAACGATGAACGCAAGCTATTCAAGATTGGCGTAAACTTCTCATCTGAGACACGGAACATTGAGCGGTGGATGGTGGAATAATATATGTATATTCGCACCCGGGAATCATGTAAAACAATTCACTGAAACCTTCGATAAGAAATACGTCCGAAGATTACTTACTGGTATAGCAATCTTCGGACATACATGCTTGTTTTTTATATTACTCCACAGTTAGCTTGTCAATTATGTATGAGTCTCTAATGTGAAAGAACAGTTATTCCGCCGGAGGACTGCTGACGGCTTTGAACACGACTTTGCAGTCGGCCCATTTCTTGTCTATTCCTATCACCGAGAAGGGAACACTGGTGGAACTGCCTAAATCTCCATAATCTTTTATACAGTAGGTGTATTCAAGAGTGTTCCCATTTTTAACGAGATACAGTGGCTCGATGTATACCAGTCTGTTCGTTTTCGAATGCCTTACCGTGAGTGCTATCTGCTTGTTAAAGTCAATGGTTCTTCCGTCTTTGACATCATATATCTGGAAGTTTTCATAAAAGCTCGCCTCATCTGTAAAGACAACTTCGAGCGTCTCATCACCCTTCACTATGGGATAATAGGATTCCGCATTATTGAATGGCACGCGCGACAGGAATTCATCCGTCGTCACCTTTATTCCATGCGGGCCATAGTCCATGAGAGCCAGGTGAGCCACCTGCCATTGTGGCGCTGTGATGTGCTGGTAGGGTTCTCCAGTCTCGTCCTTGTAATTGGTTGGCCACAGCTTTGCAATAGAATGTCGCCAGTTCTTATTGGCCAAAATGTTGCGATACATCACAGCAATCACGTTGCCGATGGGATTGCCGTCCACATCCAGTTTCTCACGGTCCCACACGAAGAGATTATAGTGCTCGCCGGTAGCATTCTTTTCATCCACATACTGCTGCACTTCGGCCAGCCGCGGATTTTGCTTGAGCGCCACCACGAAGTGGGTCAGTTCCCCACCGGACGCCACATTGGCGTTCTTGTCGCACAGCGAGAGATACGAGCGTGTGTTGGCCGCCGAGCCTAAGCACACCGACCAATAGCGAGCCGGGGCATCCGCATTTTCCTCCACACGCTGCGGCACAGGAGCCGGTATGAACGAGAAATAGAGCACATGGTCATCCTGTATGCGTGTGCGGCCATAGAGATACTTGGTGGAGTTGTTGGGATAGTAGCGACCGACGGGCGACAGATAGAAAGGCATGTCGGCGAAATCGTCGGACACCTGTGTAAACACCTGCGACTTCAGGTTGTATACATTGCTGCGGACATGTTCCGGACAATCGACTTTCTCGCCTGTCGTGAGGCTGACAGCACTTATCGCCGGAAGATCCACTCCGCCGAACTCATGCTCGTTACCACCGGCATCTTCGCCCAGATAGTGGCGGAACACTACGCATGCCTTCTTCACATCGGCAGGCACTCTGATGAGGTTCTCACATCCCAGCACAGCCGTTTGTACCTCGGAGGCCGTCTCGGGTACGATATACACCGTAAAGCGGCCCCTTTCGGCGGTTGTAACCACAAACGGATTCTGCGCGCCGTTGTCGGGCACCATTTCATAGTCGTTGATGCCACCGATGGCCTCGCCTGTATTGTCGTTGTAGAGCGAGAAACTACAATAGCGGGTATAGGGGAACTCTCCCTCCATCTTCAGTGCCACATCCTGTGCCTCGTCTATATTCCACGTATATTCCCAATAATTGCTGTATCGGTCGGGATACTGACCCAGCACTTCGTCGCGACCTGCCATGGTTTCGCTCCAAGTACTTTCTGTCAGCTCCTTATCATTTACATTAGGGCTATCATCATCGTCTGAGCACCCTACAAACAGTAGCATGGCAATAGCTACAAATAACAAATTCTTGATGTTCATGTTCTAAAAAAGATTTAGTAATTATTGTATTATCGATTTCTACAATTTTACACGATATGGGCCACTGCATGAATTGAAGAGCAAATCGCCATTGTTGAAATACTGGATAATGGCATAGGTGCCGTTGCCACGACTGGTGTTACCGAAGATGACACGGTGACGTGTAGCACCTGTGTTCCAGTCCAAACCTGTCACCTCCCAACCGTCACTCTGGCTGTATCCGTTTACGAACACCATTCCGGCAGAAGTGCTGATGGCAGGAATCATACTTGGAGCGCTGACATCGCCTCTCATCCAAACTGTCTCCCACTTGTTATCTTTGGTATTCCATTCCAGACGTTCCACGCCATATGGTGAGGGAATAAGCGGACCGATAGAAAGTACATCCACAACTTTGTCACCGGTTGATGTTCCACCGCTGAGGATGTTGTTCACCACAAAGGCTCCATATCCGGCACAAGCCACCGACTGCTCGCTCTGAATCCATTCGGTAGACGAAGGCAGTCCGCAGGTCACTTCCTTGTATCCGGCAATACGCTGTCGTCCGCCGGCCACTTCTTTGGCATCAGCAGGAATGTTATCGCACCAGAAGGCCACAATCTTCATGCGCTTGGCTCCATCGGTGATAACTACAAGGTGGTCTTCGTCGTCGCCAAAGCCCATAAGCGTCGGTGTTGATCCCGTGCCATTGCCCATCTTGATAGAAGGAGCCGTGGGACCACCGTCATAGGCACACTGCCAAGCACCGTCGGCTTCGGCCGTGCTCAAATGTCCACCCCGCCATACAATTTTCTGCATCAGGCCATCTCCACTAGGTTCTTTGCTGTTACTGGCCACATAAATACCTCCGTCTTCTTCAACAGCAATGGAGTTTGTCAGAACCTGTCCGTTGGGTAGCGAATAAGTATCAACCACACCAGAAAGGTTTCGATCAACCACCACGATACCAGAATTGTAGGCAGCCACCAGATAACCATCGTATGTCATCACAACTCCCACCAGTGCCCATGCGCTACCCACCTGATCCTTTATATTAAGATAGGAGTCCAACTCTATACCTGCTTCTGGTTTTGAAGCTTCCTTCAACCGATAGCGAGCTATAGTAGTGCCGATATTGGTGTAGGCATAATTATCTTTGTCACACAATACATAGTTGCCGCTGGATATGGCATGCATAGGATGTTCGCCGGTAAAAGGTGTGATGGCATCATAAAGTTCTTTCGGAGAATTGTAATTAGCCGAAAGCGTGCGCAGCTGTTCCCCTGTTTTCATCGTACCATCCGGCAATCCAGCTTCACCCAGCTTGGTAAAGCGCCCGTCAGTACAGCGATAGTAAGAAACCCGGTCGCTGCTCATTCCCCACATATAGCCGTCAACGGCAGCAGACAAGGTCATGAGGTTGACCGGACCGCTCCAGCCGCCTTCGCAAGCGTAAGGATCAGCGTGCCATGTACCGTCAGGCACGAAATACGGGATAGCATCGGTTTAGGCTGAGTTGAAGTGAGTGATGCTATAGTGTTCCTTGGCAAGGAATGGATTGGGCTTGGGCACGTTAGCGACGGCAATCAGATTATTCCCTTTGTTGTTACCGCTCATATTGTCATGTTTGGAACATGCTGAAACCAACATGACAGAGCATAATACTACACACATGAAAAAACGGTGCAAGTATGTATATTCCTTCTTCATTCTCAAATTGTTTTTATGGCTATATAGCTATTTATTCATTATCCTTAGTCCCACGTTTTAGGATGTTGTATTTCCCGTAAATTCTTTCGAATCGGTTCGCACGAATATACCGGATGGAATTCATTGGAGGTCTTGAAACCATTGCTGCCATGATACCAATTCTCGCTGGAACCCTGAACATTTTTGCTCCAATAATCATCAAAAAAAGTGTCGGTTTCAAAAGGTGTGCGCATTTCCGAACCACCGGAACTTGCAAAGACTTTCCCGGATTTTAGTCCTACGGCTTTTATCAGTTTATCGTCGGAAGTACCTTCAGTGGCAAATTTAACCAGAACCTTATTACTCGGAATTTTCCAAGGCCAGAATTCGCCCATATCCTTGTCGCTAGCATCTCCACGCGCCGTATAGCCATCTTTTTTCTCTGCAAAGATGATATCAGTTATGCCATAAAAACGATCTTTACGGTGTCCCAAAGCGTAATACCAATACTGCTCACAATGGTCATCGCACACGATAAAGTCGTCTCCCGAGGTCTCTGCGCCATGTTCATGGTACTTTGAATTGGGAAAATGCTTGTTGGCCATCATTGGATAGTAGATGCGTTTGATGCCAAACTGGTCCTCAGCCACAAATGATTTAGGTTCTCCTGCGTGCTGTCCGTTTTCTGCCGTTTTCATCATAAAGTCGGCAAGAAGCACAGGTGAGTCATCGGTGGGCAGTTGAGACTGGCGGTCAACAAACGGACCAATGTATTCCATTACGGCCTTATAGCGAGCGGAATCGCCTATCAGGTAATAAATAGGAATCAGACCCGGGTCGGATGCCGACGTGCCAGTTGTGGTGAAGCTAACCGCCACCCACTTGTCTTTATTTTCAGTAGAGACCTTCCCGTCCCATGCCTCCATGTCGATTTCTCCATCTCCACCCTTCGACATCGTGAACAGCCAGGCATTCGATGCTTCTTCGTAATCGGAAGTATAATAACTACCGTCGAACGACATATTTACCTGATTGCTTCCGGTTTTAGCGGCATAGTATTCGGCAAAGTTGCTCGGCAATTGTCCTTGTTTCTGCTTTACTGAGAATGATGCGCTCAAGTCATTGGAGATTGTTGTAGAATAAGCGTTGTCCTCACGGCTGTAGAGTGTGAAATAAGCGCCTCCAAAAGTGCCTTGCATAATGACATGCGTGCCATATCGCTCCAAAAGGGTAAAGATATTGTTTTCGGAGATGGTGTCGTTGGCATATTTCTGATAAAGTTCAGAGCCCGGATTGTTCAAAATATCGTTCACTTCTTCTGACAAGAGGGCAGCCCAACCTATACCGGTTGAATCACCTACGGTCTTCTGTACCCAATCCCAGTTGAGGGATGCCTGTGCCATTTCTTTGCGGTAATAGCTTAGATAATATTCGTGATATTTTTCCGACTGGTGAGATTCGTTTCGTGAGTAGCTGACGCTTCCCGACATTTTATATTTGCCCTTGGTTTTAGGTACAGGCATAACTGCACTCAAACCTACACTTACCCCCCACTCTTCGATGCATTTCTCATAATCGTGCCCATAGATCTCAAAAAACACGCCTTTTTGCTGTGAGAGAAAATTGTTTTGCAAGTTTTCGTAGATTGCGTTAAAGTCAAAAAGCGGATAATTTTTGGTTATTGTCGGGTCCTGGGTTATGTCATATCCATGACCAATGATACGGGCGTAACTCATGTCTTCATCGGTAGGTTTGCTGGATGAGTTACGGAAACTTACCATAACATCTTTCTCAATCACGTCATCACCAATTTTTCCTTCACTCGAAATTCGAATCCGCAATCGCGTAGAAAATGGTTTCAAATCATGAATGGACTGTTTCAACACGGGATATAGGTATTCACGTCCTTCAATATTGCGCTGCTCGAAGTCAACAAGAGCGCTGTTGCTATTGGAAAAACTCACAGGTAGCTTGGTATGTAAAGGGACTCCCTTATACTCATCTGCCATATCAATGATGATCGAGTTATACCCGTTAGTTACGTCCAAAGCCATTCCATTCTCCACTAATGGAAGGTCTTCAATGATTACGGATTCATGGTCATCAGAACAAGAAGCCATTAACACACATAACAGAATGCAAAAATTCAAAAAGTTCCTCATTTTCATATAGTTGTATGTTATAACAATACTTCGGTAAATTTTTACCGAAAAATTAAAAGTTAAACAATAGAACCAGCAAATGCAGGTTCGAAAACACTAAAGAGGTCATTGAAATGTTGTCAAAAACGAATGGTTAAGCATGAAGAAATGTGCTGAAAAAAATTGGCTAACCTGCTGATAATAAAGGTAGAAATCATTTTGCAATTCGTTGTTTTTTAGTAAATTAGAAGTCTCTCAACTCTTCTGATTATGACTAAAGAAACACTCCTTATGCAATACCAATCTGAGTGCCTGTCGGCTCTCAAATCAGTTGCGAATATACATAAACCTTTCGAAAAGACCTTTATGGATGCAATGATATTATTTATGGCCATCCCAGATCGTATAAATTTCCTCCAATTAGGCAGATATGGCTGTTTTTCAGAACAGACATACCGTCACCTTTTTGAGAATGAAACTTTCGACTGGTTTGCGTTCAACGGCTCTATCATCAGCAAGCATCTCATAGGTAAAAGATAAGTCATCGCCATCGATCCTTCCTATATCCCCAAGTCCGGTCATAAGACACCTTGGATTGGTTACTTCTGGTCAGGCTGTGCCGGGGATTATAAGCGTGGATTGGAAATCATGGGCATCGGTGTCATTGACATCGACAACCATGAATGCATGACTTTAGGTTCCATTCAGACGCCGGATTGTAAGACCTTGGATAATATGGGCAAGGACCTCGTTGACTGGTATGGCAACTATCTTATCAGTAGAAAAGACAAGCTACAGGGCATATCCAGAACGGTGGTTGCAGACGCATTCTTTTCCAAGGGAACTTTCATAAGCCCTATGTGCGAGAACAATTTCCACGTCATCAGCCGCTTTAGGAACGATGTAATCCTGTACTATCCGACATTGGAAAAGAAAACAGGGAAACGTGGTCCTCCCAAGTGGTTTGACGGCAGGATTGACTTTGCCAATCTGGATCTGACCCGATGCAAGGAATACGAGGTGAACAAAGGAAAGCTATACGGATTGAAGGTATACGCAAAAGCTCTCAAAAGGTATGTTTCCTTAGCCATCTGGTATCCGATGGACGGGAGGACAGACAAGTGGCAGCTTTATTTCTCTACAGACGATTCCATGGATGGACGCGAGGTTCTGGATTATTACAGAACCAGGTTCCAGCTGGAATTTTGCTTTAGGGATGGAAAGCGGCATGCCGGAATTACCAACTGTCAGTCAACCGACTTCAGAAAGTTGGATTTTCACTTCAATGCGTCGCTTGCTGCTATCAACTTGACGAAAGCGGCATGTAAGAGGCTCAGAATAACCTATTCCATATCCTCTTGCAAGTCTTTCATACACAATGCTTATATGCTTGAACGATTTATTTGCGTGTTCGGGATTAACCCAGACCCGCAAGTTATTGACAAACTCTTCAAAGAACTCATTTTATTTACTACCAGAGCCGCTTAGGCTTGGAAATTTTTTAACGAACTATTGTTATAATTAACAGCTATAAAGTTCTTACATTTAAATAACTCCTTTTGAACTGAGCATATAATGAAAAAACGGATAGGCAAAGTAAAGAAGAATAAGCGAAGCAACATTGTTTTTTGATGTGACTTATGTGCGGTTAAGAACGATAACACATAAAAAAGTGTGCGGTTAACGATTTTTACGCCAACCGCACACTTTTTCATGATAGATTTTAAACCTTAAATGCTTACTTCTCGTACAAAATCAGGAATGATTACACCCACTTGTTTCTTGGCTCGATAGAATGCATAACGACTGACAAAACCCGACGAGACGGCTACGGCATTTTGTGTTGCATCGGGGTATGCCTCTAAATAAAGCCGGGCATATTGCAACCTGAACATGTTTATCAGATTATAGAAACCTATCGCCGAGATAAACTTATTGGCATCATGTTTCATCCCTTTCGGAATCTCATTCATTATTCCCGACTTCTGCAGATATGGATTTTTATATTTTTGCAGAACAACTTCCAACACTTTATCACGTACTGCCACATCACATAGGATCCAATCATTTTCACCGATCTCTTCTCTCATCATAGTTTCTTGCGCATGATCCGTATTAACACTATTTTCTTCTGGATTCGGCAATGTCTCATCTTGATTGCTTGTATCCTCCTTTAATTGTGGATGAAGAATCAATGACAAAAAGACGACCATCCATAAGGCGCAAAGGATATCTATTATAAACTTTGCCCAGCCATTTGCTGTAAAAAAGACAACAAACATCATGGCAATCCAAATGATAGGAAAAAATAAAATCTTCTTGGCAAATTTGAATGGGAAATCTTCTTCATTGGAATAATTATCATAATGAAAATAGTTTATTCTCTTTTTTAGCCACTTAATCATATGCAAAACATTACAGGTCAACAACACTCCTATTCCCCCCGTCACCCATAACAAAGGTGTCTTATATTGAACCAACATATCTCCATGGCCGAACAAAACCAAAGAGAGGGAGATAAACAAAATACCGGTAACTACTATTGCTCCAGAGACATTCAAAATTGAATGTTGTATTTGTTGCTTATAAAAATATCTGCGTAGTACCAATGAAAACCCCAAGGAGTAATAGAGTACTCCAAATATGCGAATATACACCCATGTACCTTCATCAGAAGGTTGTAGCAAATAAGGGAATTGAAGGACTACAGCTGAAAAGAAAAAAGTGATTTGTTTGCGAGCCGGATAATAGCAGTGAGCACATTCATCGAACGGGCGACACATATGTGTCCAACGTATATAACCACAAAAAAGACCTGATATTATATAAACCAAGCAAGCGGCGGCATAAAACATTTCTAAATTCATAAAATTTTTCATTAAATACAAATTTATAAATACTTTTTATTAGATAATATGTTTGATTTTTTGATATGTAATAATTAACAATACACTATTAGATATTTATTTGATTCGTTATCATCGTTTCTAGATTCAAAAACAACTCTAATATTAAATCAATTAATAATGCAATTATAATCAATTATAACAAAAATATTATAACCAAAAGAGTTAAATAACGGATATTTACATTGATATTACAAATAATTAACTACAAAAAAAACAACTCAAACCTTTGACACGCAGGTAGCGTTTTGTTACTTTCAGAACCTAGGCAGTACGTTCACTAAAGTAATACTAGTATAGATAAAAGCTGGAAATCAACGTTATATTCCTATTCATGATTGTTTCCATAGTCAAAACCGTGATCGCTTCCGGTTTTAATCCGCTTGTCTTTGAGGTGGAATTGGCTCCGAAAGAGTTGAAACAATATTCCTTGTTCGATCCGGATGCCGCGTTCGTGTACGGTTGTTATTATGAGTACCGAAAATGGGGAGCGGACTATTTCCAGCAGGGTATGTACCAAGAGGCGCGCGAGCAGTATGCCACGGCCAAGGAATGTTCCGACTGTCCGGCAGACTCAGACCTGGATCTGCGCATAGCGGATATCGACTCGATCGCTTCATTCTTGCGGCAGGCGGAACAAAAGGTGGAAATCCTGGATTATACGGAGGCCAGTGAGTTTTATTTGAAAGCCTTGTTGCTGAATCCGAATGATAAGGCGGTACAGGCTCGCAGATTAGATGTGGAGAATATGTATACCATGGACTGTAATCGTTATTCGGGGATTGCCGAGTCTTATTTTAATGACGGTGATTACGAGAAAGCGGTAGAGCTGTACGAGAAGGTTGTTGAAATGAACTGTTTCAACTCGGAGCTTGCCGCTCGCCGGATCGGGGTACTTCAGGCGAAAATAAGTTCCCGCCAACAAAGGGCTTCTGTATGGACGTTTGAGTATGGTTTTAAGCAAGCTCCTATCGGTATTTCTTCCGGGACTTATTTGAACCGGGGAGTTGGTATGTATTCCAGTGTTTTTTTACATCCAACCGTATTTAAAATAGAAGCTGAGAATAATGAAGACAAGGTTGATATGTGTGAATGGGGAATGACTATGGGGGGGACTTTTCGGGTGGCAAGAGCCTCTGCGAAGTTACCTGTCTGTTTTTTCGTGGGAGCAGGTATGGTACAACACAAAGAGGTGTTGCGGATTGAAGAAAGTGGTTTATCTTATGTCTCGATACCCTGTGAGACCGGACTTTTGGTGAAATTATTAAAGGATCGGTTGGCTTTGCGATATACTATTCAATATCGTTTCTTGCTAAAGACAGAAAACGCTACTACTTATAATGCTTCGGATCGGGTGACAAAGACCAAACATTCAATTGGTATAGGTATCTGCTTCTAATTGAAAGTGATTATTATGAGAGGACGTTCTAAATGGTATATCGGGGGAGCTTGTTTTTTACTTTCTCTCTTTTTTATATTTCCTGTATTGGCTTATTGGGTGATAAGCAGTTTTGTGTTGCCCCCGACTCGCTTGAAATCCTTGTTGATTACAGAAATGGCAAAATATGTGAAAGGCGAATTCGATTGCCATTCCGTGGAACTTACTTACTGGGAAACTTGGCCTTTGGCCGGAATTGCCATTATAGGGGGAAGCTATTCCGCCCCGGCTGATACGCTTTTCCCGGAGAAACCGAAACTGAAGGTCGAGTTTGATAAGTTGCTGGTTCGCGTGAACGCGATGGATTATTGGCAGAAAGGTTTGATAACGCTCAAAGAGCTTTCGCTTGAGTGTCCGGATCTTTATGTGCGGCTTGGTGATAATCAGCCATTTGATCTCCTGTACGAGGACCGGAAACCTCAAAAAAGTCCGGTAGGCTCTCTCTTTGAGGATTTACGCATGGAGATCCGGCAATTAGCCTTGGAGGATGGACATTGGGTTGTGGAGAATATCGAACAAAAGACACGTTTAGATTGTATCGGAATGCGATTGGCACTAAGTGGAATGCTCATTTCTTTGATAATTTTAAATTAGCGTGCAAAGATAATTAGTCCAATGGATTATTTAAAATCTGACATCCAATACAAGCTTTATAAAACCATTATTCCGGTTAAGGTATCTGTACAATTTCCATCTGCACACCTAACTCTACCATCTGTTTGCGGATCTCTTCACTTTCTAATCGAGAAACCGCTTCATCCCTATCCCAAAAAGCGTCAAAAGCTCCCGGTTTATATTCTATCTTTCCCTGAAACATCGCATGGGTAACTTCCCCACCATCGGCTGCACCGACATTCAGAATAAAATAATAATGTATATCTTTCATAATCTTGCTTCAATGGTCTTATTTTTAATTTGAAGTATTATTTATTTTCCATTCTCACGACTTTTACCTTTGCTATGATTTCCTTTTTCGGTTATCAGTCTTGTTAACGGCTCTCAGCTTTACACCGGACATATCCGAAGATTTCCCTGAGTTATATTCAAGTCAATTCTCCTTTGATTGTAATATTCCCTATATCCATGTGCATAGCTGAACAAATATAGCGACTATTACCTAAGTTAACAAACAAATGTTAAAATATAGAGTAGTGTTTCCATTTGAATTTTAGTTATTTGATACCCCAACTATGAACAACAAACAGACAACTGTTTTTTTGAAACAGCAGAATGTTTCTGTTTTATTAAAATAAAAAGGAAACAAACTTTTGAAGTAATACTTACGGAAAAAATAGATTTTATAATGTTTCTTTTTCGTACATTTGCAGCAACATAATAAAAGCGAAACATATAATGGAGAAGCAAGGAGAAATCATACTATACCAACCGGATGAAGCTGTAAGGTTGGAAGTACGTTTAGAAGATGAAACCGTTTGGCTCACACAAGCGCAGATAGCAGAACTTTTTCAACGTGACAGAACCGTTATAACCAAACATATAAATAACGTTTTTAAGGAAAAGGAATTGGAAGAGAAAAGCAATGTGCATTTTTTGCACATTGCTAATTCCGATAAGCCTGTCAAGTTCTTTAGTCTAGACGTAATAATTTCAGTTGGATACAGAGTTAAAAGCGTAAGAGGTACGCAATTCAGGCAATGGGCAAATAAAATTTTAAAAGAATATTTATTGAAAGGCTATTCTATAAACCAACGGCTCAATGACATGGAATATAGAATGAACAATAAATTCTTCCAAATAGAGAAAACCATTGCTGAACATGATGCAAAGATAGACTTCTTTGTGCGCACCTCATTGCCTCCGGTGGAAGGTATCTTCTTTGACGGTCAGATATTCGATGCGTATAAGTTTGCTACAGATTTAATAAAGTCTGCCAAATGCTCACTTATACTTATCGACAACTATGTAGATGAATCCGTGTTACTCATGTTGAGCAAACGAAACATCGGTGTTTCAGCCACCATTTACACCCAGCGCATCACGCAGCAACTCCAACTCGATCTTGACAGGCATAACAGCCAGTACCCGCCTATCGACATCAGGACGTACCGAGACAGTCACGACCGCTTCTTAATCATTGATAATACGGAAGTATATCATATTGGGGCATCGCTAAAGGATTTGGGCAAGAAAATGTTTGCCTTCTCCAAACTGGAACTTCCTGTCCATACAATAATTGATGTATTATGAAATAAGCTAATCACCCATGCGAGAAACGGAAGAGAATATAAAATTCAAGATGGAAATTGACGTATTGGTTCCCATTCCACGTACTGTCACCCGTGATTTCACCAGTTTGAAGCACCTGCGTCAATGGCAGAAACGGAATGACATTGACGGTTCTCTTTACTGCTTTGCACACCGGGAATACCTGCTCAACGAAAAGGGAGAATGGGAACAATTTACCGTTATCGGCAAACAGGTAGTAACTATCGGAGAATTGGAAAGACTTCTTTTGGCTATGAAGCAAAAGGGGTTCAACCAATACAGCCGTGAGGAATATGAAGAATTAATGTCTTCATGTTTGAAAAAGTGAAGAATTAAAACCTTCATTAAACAACTAAATACAAAACAGGATGAAAATAGGATATGCCCGTGTTTCCACCAAGGAACAACATCTGGATATGCAACTGGAAGCGTTGAAGGCTGCCGGATGTGAGAAGATCTTCTCTGAGAAAATGACCGGACGTCAACAAAACCGCCCGGAACTGGATGCCTGCCTGAACTTTCTCCGGGAAGGCGACACGCTTGTCGTATATAAGCTGGACCGGCTTGGCCGTTCGCTGAAGAATATCCTTACGCTATTGGAAGATTTCAAGAATAGGGGTATCCAATTCACCTCACTGCAAGACAACATCAGTACGGAAGGCGCAATCGGCCAACTGATGAACAACATTCTCGGTGCTTTCGCCCAATTTGAGCGTGACCTTATTTATGAGAGAACCCAAGAAGGCAGAAGAATCGCCAAGGAAAAAGGTGTCAAATTCGGCAGAAAGACACTTATCAACAAAAACAACATCGCCAAGCAGAAAAGCTGCATCCAGCTCTATGAGTCCGGAACACCGGTAAGGGAGATACAGAAAATATTAAATATAGGCAGTAGCGGAACAGTGTATCGTCTGCTGCGAAGGAATGGTATTACACTAAAATCTGAGAACAGAAATACGAAATAAATCTCTTCTCCCATCCTTCACCTTCAAAGATGATTCTCAAAGATCATCTGCCCCCACCTCTTAACAAGGTTATAGGAAAGTTCCCGTGAAGGGGACCGATTTTTTAATTCAATTTAATACAAGAACTCCATGCACTCCTGTACCGCTTTTTCCAGTGCTTCTTCCAAACAACAGTCGCAATATCTGTGAAGCCTAGATATTTGGGATCTATTGCAAGGTCAATATCTTCTGAAAACCGTTCTATCAGTCCCCATCCTTTGCTAAGGCTTGTCCCGCCTTTGAATACAAAAGCTGTAGCATACGGCAAAGAAAATATAGCACGTAATACCATACTGACCCAATAGTCCTTCTCTACGGCATTGTCCACGATCCCTTTATTTTCGGCGACATTAGCCAAAATGGTGAGCTGTTCTTCTTTTGTAAGCTTAGTGAAATTCATAATGCAAGTCTTTGTTTAATCCATTGCGGAGCAATGCTGTAATCGTATCTGATTTCATCAGGACTGCCATATTTTTCAATAGCTTGTTTTATGATGACAACCTGTTCATCGGTTACTCCATCTTTTCCTAATTCTTTCATAGCAGCGACTATTAGTGGGAACAAGTCCGTCTTATAAGCAAAATTGCGAGGCACACTGCGTTTGAATATGATTTTACGGTTCCCGATAGTAAGTTCCCTTGCAGCGGCATCTGTCAAATAGACTGCATTCATCGTAACCTGTGTGGAAAGTCCTAATTTGTTCAATGCAGTCAATCCGCTGGGAATAATGCGTGCCTTATCCTTTTCAGCAACAGCATAAGCGATTTCCTCTATAGAAGGTCGAAGTATTCCGAACTTATTTCGTGACGGATATAAATATATGCCTTGCGAGAGGCGTATAAGAACACCTCCCTTTTCTAATCTGGAAAGGGCACGAGTAACCAACCCGTCATTATTTAGATAGGCAAAATCCTGAACCATATAGAGTTTGTTTGGTCCATTGCTTTCAATCGTATTGCGTATCTCTTTTGTTAGTATTACTCCCATGATCATTAATAATCTGAGTGCAAAGGTACAATATTCCCTCCAGCCAGCAATAAAATGTCCGAAAATCTTAAAGAAAATCGGACTTTGAGAAATGTTTTGCGGTTTGATACCTCAATCCTAAATATATTAAGTCAAGTCTAGAAAAGATAATCCATCATGAGGTGGTTTCAACCGTACACGTCGTAGGAAATCAATACCTACACCTCGAAATGAAAAGTTTTTTATTAGGCAGTGTGGCAAAATAGCGATAAAAGCAGATTGTGGCAGTTTGTGATTACTTTGGGGAACCAACAAGAAACGGGAACTTAGTGGTATCAAATCAGAAAATAAACAATAACTAATTGTTATATATCAGACAGATACAAGCTCTATTTCGGTTCAAGCGTGGAACTGCAAATGCCACGTCTTAGTTTGGAGGTCGTAGGAAAAACCTGTAGTACTGCTATGAGTATAGCAGCCCACGCTATAGCGTGAGAAACCACTATGCTACCCTTGTACTACTATTTGAAAATTTCCTACGTTTCCAAACTACAAGATAAGCATAACGCTTCTAAAAATCTAATATGTCTTGGAAAGGGATGTACCCGATCCAGTTACAAAACTAATATATTTCAATAAATATATATTACTTTTATCACCTATAATTCAATATTCACGTGTATTTTCCCGAAAGTCTTTTGTTCGTCACGTACCCGGTTTAATTCGCTTTTCTCCGGTTAGGCTGTGTGATCCGGTGGGATGCAACCTACCGGTAATATCATTTTGCAATGACCGTCGAGCTATTTTTCTTTGTTCATGGTGGATACCGTTATCATTTTGTTACAACTTAGAAATATCCTCTATAATCTTAAAATAAATTTACCATATTTATCCTCTAACACACAACAAAGATTCCATTTTATTCACCGTTTAATATAAATACAATGAAAAGATCTGTAAAATTAGCTGTTCTCTCTTTTTTGTTATCCATTGGCATCTTGTCCGTTCACGCAGAGATAAAACTACCAGCCATATTCAATCATAGTATGGTACTCCAGCAACAAACAGACGCAGCCTTATGGGGATGGTCTAAACCGAATACGTAAGCTAATGTAGCGAATCTGTTGTTATAGCACATATCATCCAAATTCTATAGTCTTTTGTGCCAGAAGAATGACTTTACCTTCGCTTTCCCCTATTTTGAAATTATAATATCTATTGGATACCGTTCGCCATCACTATGTACGTGTACAAATTGAAAATCCCCATAGCTTTCACTGAGTTGATTTTTACGTCCCCCTTATTATATGATGGTTTTGTGAATTGTACGTAGGTTGCTCTTTATAACACACGAGGGTGTGCAAAACTAAAATGGCCTCTCCCAAAAGTTACAGATCGTAATTACAAGATCTAAAAGGGTCGTATCAAGCTCTGTTTTGAGTAATTATACGACTCTTCTTGATGTTCAAGTTTCAAATAAAAAGCTCATCTGGGCTAAAATTGAGTTTTGACACGCCCTCTTTAATAGATATGGATGCAAAATTTACTATGTTTGTGTATGATTTATGAATTAATTTCCGATTTTTGCAACAAATAAGAGGGTAAGAAATATTTTCACAAAACTTGTAAGAGCGATTTACCATGAGGATAGTCGCTCTTTTCTCTAAAAGTGAAATATTTACCTATATTTGTAATATGATTTTTTAGATTAAGACTTTAGTTAGATAAAGCGACTTTTCCCGTGAGGGTAGGGTCGCTTTTTTTAGTCGGTAGCTGGGCTATCCAGCGTAGGAACATGAGGGATCGGAATACAAATCAAAACTTACTGTCGTTTGACAATATATTTATCCATCATTTTGTCGAAAGCATCCTCAAACTCCTTCCAATTTTCCGGATGGACGAACCCCAGCCATACGGTACCTCCTATATTCCCTCGGTTTCGTACCCACGCCGCATATTCGGTACCTTCCTCATTTTTTGTTTGTATAAGCTCCACACCCCCGAATCCTTCCAGATATTGGAAGAGAGGGCGTTTGTTTCTATCCTTCATAACCGTTCTATTCTATTTTACACAAACTTCATCCACAAATAAAAATGCGGGATTGCCGGGCCACATATGCCAGGCTGGCAATTTCGGTGTAACTCTAGCAATGATCCGTACATAACGGGTTTCCACCACAGAGAAAGAAAGCGTATGCGGGTAAATACCGTCTTTATCTTCCTTGTCTAAAACCGGATAAGAGGCTGAAGCAAGTTTTCGGTACTCTTTTCCATCTTCAGAACACCATACTTCCAGCCCGGTGGCATCCATTACGGCTGCTCCTTTTGAGACGTTGACAGTCAGCGATACCGAAGAGACAGGTGTCGACTTTTGTAGGTCGATGGTCAGATCCATATCTTTCAGGAAGCCGAGCCAGCGGCCGGTGTTATAGTTCTGATTACCCTGTAATCCGTCAGTCAGTGTGCTTACCCCGTTGAAAGTATAGTTCTCATGTGGTGCATTGGCCAGCCAGGAAGGTTTGAAAGTTGCTTTGTTTACATGGATATGTTCCTCAAATACACTACTGGTATCCTCAGTCGTAACAATAACGGCTTTCAGTTTGGTGTCTTCCCGTATTATCAATGGTTCCGTATAGATCAGGGAAGCTGTATCCGGTTGACTTCCGTCTGTCGTATAGTAGATCGGGCGGTTACCGATAGTGGAAAGGGAAATCTCAAGTGCGTCTTGCAACGTGTCTGTCCGGAAGTTCTCGGTTATTTGAAAAACATGTTCCGAATAAGTATAATGAGATTTGTCATATACAGTTATCAAACGATACAAACGATCCATAAAAGCGTCGAAATCGTGTTGTTCAGGATCAGCCCAGCCTAATTCGCTTAACGCGGCCAGACGTGGAAGGATTAGGTACTCAGCCCGTTCCGGGGTATCAATTCGCTCCGACCATAGACAGGCCTGTACACCGATGATATGCTTGGCGGCAGCTTCCGATAATGTATCCGGACAGATTTTGAAATCATAGACACGGCGAACCCCCCGGTTACCACCCAGTTCCAATAACTGGCGGCCACTGAAATAAGTGATACCCGCTGGAGTCATAATGACATCATGTTGCATTTCAGCCGCTTTGATACCATTTTCCGTACCTCTCCATGACATGACGGTCGCATTGGGAGCCAACCCTCCTTCCAATATTTCATCCCAGCCGATAATCTGACGTCCTTTGCTGTTGACGAACCTCTCCACTTCTGTCATAAAATAACTCTGGAGTTTGTCTTCCGCTTTATGTTCTTTCGTATCTTTCCATCCGTTATTGTGGATCAATGCCTGGCATTTCGGGCATTGTTGCCAGCGGTCACGTGGACATTCGTCGCCTCCTACATGAATGTAATGGGAAGGGAAAAGCTCAATAATTTCCGATAACACATCTTTCGCAAAACGAAGCGATTGCTCATTGCCGACACATAATACCTCCTTATGGACACCATACGTAGTAGCCACTTCGTAGGGGCCTCCTGTGCATCCTAGATCCGGATAGGCAGCAAGCGCGGAGGTGATGTGTCCCGGCAGATCAATCTCCGGAATAACGGTGATATAACGTTCTGCCGCATATTCGATGATGTCCTTTACTTCCTCCTGCGTATAAAAACCACCGTATGGTTTTCCGTCGAATTTCCCGGGACCGTCATTCAGTAACGACTCTTTCCGTTTGGAGCCAATTTCGGTCAACTTCGGGTATTTTTTAATTTCGATACGCCACCCCTGGTCATCAGTCAGGTGCCAATGGAAGGTATTCAGGTTATGGAGAGCAATAATATCAATGTATTTCTTGATGAAATCAGTCGAGAAGAAATGGCGGCCTACGTCGAGATGCATTCCCCGGTAGCGGTATTCCGGCTCGTCTAAAATCTGTACGGCCGGAAAACTTATCTCCTTTTGTACCGTCACGGGGAGTGATTTTCGAAGTGTCTGTATACCATAAAATATACCGGCTTCCGAACTCCCCGTGATGGTAATGTCTCTCTTGCCGACTTTTAGCCGGTAGCCTTCCGGTGAAGATGCGGCAGTACGATCTAATACGAGGCGAATGCTATTGGAAGAACCCGTATCTGCTGTTACTTCTGTTTCGATGCCTGTCATTTCGCGGATATATCCGGAAAGAAAAACCGCCGTTTGTCTCAGCTTCTCGTTTTCTTCCGGATATCCGATATGGGTGGATGTGCTCAATATAAAAGGGGCCTCTTTAGCTGGAGTGATCGACTTCGGCAGGGGTACTACCTCATAGTTGCATGTCGCGGTGGCTTCTTTTTTATTGCAGGAAAGTATCCCGGCGCAAAGCAGTATTGCTGTTATATAGAATAATAGTTCTCTGTTCATAATTGGATCACGGATTTTTTAATATACACTTACTTCATCCATAAAAAACCAGGCAGGATAACCTACGCCATAATGCCAGTCTGGGCATAATCCGATCCCTTTGACCTCAACTTTGATGTACCTAGCCTTGACAGGGCTATCCGACTCCGCTTTTCCTTCGACAAATTTAACCTGCAGGTCCCGGTCTTCAGCAAATGTAAACGAGCCGAAAGGTTTGTATGTCGTATTGTCCGAGGATATAGAATAGCTGACACTATGAGGCAATAAAACCCAGCCACCTAGTTGGTGGAGGAAATCCGCTTCTATCCGGGTGAAACATTTCTCTTCGCCCAGGTCTAGAATGAAAGCACCGTCCGTCCCGTTCCATCCTACCCAGCTTTCTACATATGTTGTTCCTCCGAACAGTTCGTCGGTCAGGGCTGTTTCGCCCAATGTTTTATAACGTTCCTGAGGCGGGATGATCCAGGTGAGGGAGGCGCCGGAGGCCTTGCTTCGCTCGTTTTGCGGCAAGAATCGTTTCTTGTACAATTCACAATATTCGCCGGGTGCGTTTTTACGTTCATTCAATGACGTGACGCCGAACTGACGGGTACGCCGGTCGAATAGCCCGAGTAATTCCCTGATCTTCGTTTTATCTGTACCGACCTGTGTACGGGCGATCTCGAGTTCCGAATATTGCAGCGGGAGGCGGGATAATTGTACGCGGTGCAACAGTACGGTATCTCCAGCGACGGCTTCCTCTGCCAGGTCGAACAGTTCGTCGTATGTTTTCAGCAAAACGGGGTTCAACATGCCATTTTTATGGGATATCGGAGAATCGTATATCCATAACGGTTGTCCGCCGGCCAGCAGCGCGCCTTGCATGATCTTCTGGTATTGATACAGGTAAGGGGCGGCCGCTCCGTAATAACCATTCATGAAGGTACGCATCAGGGAGTCGGCGTTCTGGTATGGGTCCCACATTAATTTTCCGATCATGTAAGCCCGCATCTCAGAGAAATCCCCGCCCCGGATACCATTTACCTGCGAAAAGTGCATTGTCACATGATTTTTCTTGAATAGTTGGATATTCTTTTGCAGGATATGGAAGTTGGGGAATGGTGAGACGATATTATCGAAATTGATCCCATAATCCCATACAAATATATTGTCGGATATCTTCGACCATCCTTCCAGCGCTTTTACGAAATCACGGCCGGAGGCATTATCGGTTAACGGAACCTCACGTTTACAATCTATGTCACACAACATGATGTTGACGTTGGGTAACGGTTTCACATGCTTGGGCGGCTGCATGGAATACAGATAAGCCAATGTGGAAAATTCTTTATCAGGGAAACGTTCGGCCAGTTTATTCAGGAACCGGATCAGGTTGCCGGAAGGTGAACCTTCGTACTCGTCTACTTCTTTACAAGCCGGACAGGAACAATTCGTATTGTTACCGTCGTTCTGACTGACCGAAATCATTTTCATGTCCGGGTGAGCCTTAAAGATCGAATCTAGCTGGCGTACGGCCGCGTCGAATACTTTAGGGTTGGTCAGACACCACTGGCTGTTGTGTCCCGGACGATGCTCGCCGTTGATGAATGAGTAATATTCGGGATGTTCCTTGCCAAACCGGTCGGACGGCAGAATACGGTTGAACGTGTGTACCCACATGTTTTCGATAAACATGTCTTTTGGTTCTTCCAAGCGGAACCATAGCTTATAGACCGGGTCGTCGTTGTTATAGCTGTAAGTTTGGCGATAACGGAATGCCGGTGTTTCTTCCCTGTGGATAGCGGGAAGTGTGATTGTCTGCATCGGAGTCAACGTATAGGCCTCTTTTGCAAAATAGGACACGCCCATGTATTGTTCCAATAAGGAAACTACACCATAGATGGCGCCTTTATCGCCTCCGCTGGATATTTGTAGTTGTTCGTTTGCTGTCGTTTTCAGCAAAAAACCGTCTTCTCCGGCTGAGGCTTGTTTTCCTCCAATCAGAATGTCCCCGCTTCTAGCCTTTGTATCGGCAACGATCGGAAGCGTAGCCTGGCTGATCCGTTTGACAAAGTCTTGCAGCAAGGTGGCTGCTTGCTCGTTCACTTCATTCTTCTCAACTAATACGATTCGTGAAGTGGCTTTACCATCTTTCACAAGGGTTATCTGTGCTGATACCCTGGAGGAAAGCGCAAACAGCAACATCAGCATACCCATGCATTGAATCAATTGTTTCATGGTAATTGTTTTTATTTAATGGTTTGTTTCTAAAGTCATTGGATGATTTATTGTCAGTGTTGTCTTTAACCGGATATCTTTACAAGAGCGCCCGATCATCAGACGGAATTCACCCGGTTCGATCACGCGGTTCAACTCTTTATCCAGCATGGACAGGTCTTTCTCGTTTACAGTGAAGTGCAACTCTTTTGTTTCTCTCGGTGCCAATGATACAGGCTGGAAATGGATCAGCCGCATAATTGGTTGGGTTACGGAAGCGACCTGGTCGCGCAAATAGAGTTGTACGACTTCATTGGCTGCGTATTTCCCCGTATTTTTCACCGAAAAAGTAACATGGAAAGCTGTGCCATGTACTGCTTTCGTCACTTTTAGTCCAGAATAATCAAATTCGGAATAGCTCAATCCGTGACCGAAAGGAAAAAGCGGTTCACCGGTCAGGTTGAGGTAATCGTCGCTCCGCCCGGTCGGTTTATGACTGTAATTGAGTGGTAGCTGGGCTTCGTGGATCGGGTAAGTGATCGGCAGTTTGCCTGAGGGGTTATAATCGCCGAATAAAACATCGGCAACCGCATTGCCCCCTTCCACTCCCGGATACCAGGCATTCAGTACGGCCGGAACTTGATCCTGCCATTCAGACATGACCACGGCACTTCCACCGATCAAAACAACAACAGTAGTTTTTCCTGTTGCAGCGACTCTACGGATTAACTCTTCCTGTCGGCCAGGCAATGCCAGATAGCCTCTGTCACGGAATTCTCCCTCTTCAATACCCACGACAACGATGGCGATCTCGGATTCACGGGCAGCTTGTACGGCTTGTTCGATGGACTGGTCTTCATTTTTTGTATCCACGTCCCAAACAAACCGGATACGTGCGTTTTTCGTATTCTCATAAAACCTGATACGAATGTCATATTCTTTTCCTTTTTCAAAGGTAAAAGGAACTAATGTGTGACCGAAAGAGGTTTTATATGGTTTGTCTACTAGCACTTTTCCATCAACGGTCAGCTGGTAACCGTCATTTCCCTCCAGCCCGAGCCGATATGTTCCGGAGACGGGAGATTTTAATTTCCCGTTCCATTCGACAGAAAACCAATCGACAGCCAGGCAAGAATCCGGGGCAAACAATGTCCATGAGAATTGTATGCGTTTGTCAATCCGTTTCAAATCGGGGACTCCTTCATAGGAGATATTATTGAAATAGCGCCCTTCCAGTCCCGACAGTCCGTCTGATGTGGATAAATAATCGGTTGGGACGGTCAGATATTCCGGATTGATTCGTTTACATCCCTCTTCGTAACGGATGATAGCTCGATCGCCCAGTTTATTTTTCAATCCATCAAGAATGCTGACTTTGTCAACGCCCGGTCCGCTGTACCCTCCTAAACGGGCTTGAGCGGCATCTTGTCCGATAAGGGCGATACGTTTTACTTGTTTGGATAACGGCAAAACCCGATTTTCATTTTTCAATAACACGATTGATCTGCGAGCTGCTTCGAGAGCCAGTTTCCGGTGTGCGGAGCAGGCATTCCACTTCTCCGCCTCATTTTCGTCAATGTAGGGATGCTCGAACAGACCTAGGCGGAATTTCGCTTTTAATACTTGTCCTACAGCCCTGTCCAGCGCTTCTTCCTTAACTAAACCATCTAGGCAAGCCTGTAAGAATGGTCGGTGTTCATCGTATGTTGTCTGGAAGATGACATCCAGACCTCCATTGATTGCATCAGCTCCTGCTTCTGAGAAGTTATTGACGGTGTGATGCAACTTGTGGATGATACCGACAGCATCTGCATCCGCAATCGTAAATCCGTCGAATCCCCATTCGTTCCGGAGTTTGTCGATCAATAACCAGGGATTGGCTGTACAAGGAGTTCCGTCTAACATATTATATGCAGTCATTACAGACTGCGACTGTCCTTTTTGGAAGCAGGCTTTGAAAGGAACCAAATGCGTCTCTTCCAAAAATCGTTCCGTGAAATGGATCGGATTACTGTCTCGCCCTCCATCTCCGGAATTGGCGGCAAAGTGTTTAGGGGTGGTTATCACTCCCATTTCTTCAAAACTTCTTACAAAGTTGACACCCATGCATGCCGAAAGATATGGATCTTCTCCATAGGTCTCTTCCGTACGTCCCCAACGCACATCTGTTGCGAGATTAACCACGGGCGATAGTATTTGTCGGATACCACGTGTTTTCGTTTCCAGGGCGATAGCATGGGAGACTTGGCGTACCAAGGCCGTATCGAATGTGGCGGCCAATGCGATGGATTGGGGGAATGCCGTGGCACCACCACGAATCAATCCGTGTAAAGCCTCGTCGAATGCAATAATCGGTATGCCCAGTCGGGTTTCTTCTACGAAGTAACGTTGGATCTCATTGATTTTTTTAGCCATCTCTTTTGCTGTTAATTTCGGGTTGTATTGCAGCAATTGTTTGAGTTCCGGATTACTGGTTCCTATGGTTGAAACCTGGAATCCGAAGATACCGTGGGAAAAGCGGTCTTTCCCTTTATCCAGATCACCAGGCATCATATATGTTTGCCAGAACTTCTCTTCGATCGTCATTCTCCCTAATAAATCCTTCACTCGTTCGTCAACCGGAAGTGCCGGATTCTTGTAAGGAGGTATTTCCTTGACCGAAGTGAAAGAACAAAGGATAATAATTGGAAATAATAGTAAATTAGTAGGTTTCATGATATTAATTATACTTATTGTACCGAGTACATATTGTTTATTGCGTGCAAAATTCAAAAAAATCAGGTATAAAAGCAAACGATCAAGAGAGAAATATATTAATAAACAGGGTATGACTGTTATGTTCGATTGTTTCGCTATCTTTTTGACAAGCACTTTTAACAAATGAATCATAATAGTTTGTTAAATAATTAGAAGTCATTTTGAAATGAATAAAATAACCTTATATTTCAATATAAAAATAATAAGTATCAGCAAACTAAAAAATATGATGGTTAGAGTTTACAGTATCAATCAAGTTACCAATGGAGAATAGCACCAATGGTTATTGAATAACTTGAATATAAGTTCCTGCGCCTCGTTAAGATCCTTACAGACAGAGAGTGCCAAGGAGCGCTTGGGATTGGGTTGCGGACAAATTCGGTTGGGTTGTTGAAGCCGTACTCTGGCTAAATGAGCGCCCAAACGAATTCCTTGTCTTACCTAAGAGATGGATTGTTGAAAGATCGTTCTCTTGTTGAGGAACTCCAGAAGATTAACTATTGATTATAAATATCTGTGTGAGATGGCTGAAGTTATGTATCAACTAGCATTCATACAGATTATGCTTAAAAATATTTCTAAGGATTTCAATCTTAAATCAGACACAAGAGTATGGTAAATAGTGACCTGTGCCAAATAAATCGGCCTTATTTTGGTAGAGAGATTGCCTTTCGTTTAGAGCGGGACCATGCATACTTGAGGTTGTTTTGGTCTCTGGATGAAACTTGTCCCAGCGGAACTAACGTGTTTTAGATACGTTTAAGATTTGATTTTCTTGGTTTCAAAAGGTAATTTGTGACAAATGTGTTGTTTTTTCTAAAAAAGCACCATAAATTTAAGTATAGTTTACGAAAAAGTTGTATCTTTATATCGCATTTATGCAATAGACCATGAATGGTACATTAGTTCCGCTGGAACCATGTTCATATTGTGATATAACATTACAGGAATAAATGTAATCAATCTAAACTTAAACTTAATTTTAAAACAAAAGCAAGATGACAAAGAATGAATCTAAGCTATTATCCCTTCAATGGATAGCTAAAACCTCGGCGTTCTGTTTGTTGCTTTCCGCTTTTTCTGTAAACGCGGCGATGGCCGTTCCTGCTTCCGTAGGCACGGTTGATGAGGTGATGGGCGTACAGCAGGACAAGAAGGTGACAGGTACGGTCGTAGACGAAGCGGGTATTCCCGTAATCGGTGCGAACGTGATCCAAAAAGGTACGACAAACGGCGTGATTACGGATCTAGACGGAAACTTTTCTTTGGAGATTCCCAATGGGGCGGTAATCGAGATCAGTTATATCGGTTATGCGACACAGGAGATCACGGCGAGCGGGCAGACGGGCTTGCAAGTGAAACTGACGGAGGACACGCAGAAGATCGATGAGGTGGTAGTCACCGCATTGGGTATAAAACGCCAAAGCCGCTCGTTGGGTTACTCCACGACGCAAGTGGGTGGCGAGGACTTTACGATGGCCCGTGACCCGAACCTAGGTAACGCCCTTTCCGGTAAGGTGGCCGGTGTTAGCGTAGGCGGTAACTCGACCGGTACGGGTGGTTCCTCCCGTGTGATCATCCGCGGAAACGCCTCCCTGACAGGTAATAATATGCCGCTATACGTGGTGGATGGCGTGCCCTTCAGTAACCAGAACTTAGGATCGGCCGGCACATGGGGCGGTATAGATATGGGTGATGGATTGAGTAACATCAACCCGGACGATATCGAGAGCATACAGGTGTTAAAAGGTGCCGCCGCATCCGCATTGTACGGATACCGCGGTGGTAACGGTGCGATCTTGATCACGACCAAGTCCGGAAAGAAAGGTAAGCCTGTGAACATCGAGTTCAACAACAACTTGACTTTTAACATGATCTACGACTACCGAGACTTTCAAAATGTGTTCGGGCAGGGTGATTATGGCGTACGTCCTACCTCCGTAGCGGGAGCTGAGACCACGCAGACTAGTAGCTGGGGAGACGTTTTAGGTGGTACGGCGACCAACTTCCTGGGAAATGAGGTGCCTTACGAGTATATCGACAATTGGCCGAATTTCTACCGCACGGGTATCAACAACTCAACTTCCGCCTCGCTCAGCGGCGCGGGAGACAAGATCACCTACCGCTTCGGCGTATCCAACGTAGCAGAGAAGGGACAGTTACCGAACTCTAGTAACAGCCAGCAAGGTATCAATATGAATACGACGTATGATATCTTGAAGAACCTGCACTTGATCGTGAACGCCAACTATGTGTTTGAGAAGTCGAAAGGCCGTTCGAACCTGTCCGATGGCAACGGTAATACCAACGCTACCTTGCTGCACTTGGCGAACTCGTTCGATGTACGTTGGTTGGAAAGAGGCTCGGCGAACGCTCCTTGGGGTTCCTTTGAGGACGGCTCGGAAATGAACGGTAATGGTAACCGCAATGTATATTTCAACAACCCCTACTGGTTGCAGTATCGGAAAACCAACGATATGCAGAAGAACCGCTTGACGGGATCAATGACCTTGAAATACGACATCACGGATTGGTTGTATGTGCAAGGTGCCGTTCAACGCGATGGTTACAATTTGGAGTTCAAACAGATACAGCCGACTGGAGCTGCTGCGGATCCACAAGGCTGGATGACGGAATACTCCCGTAGCTTCTCCGAGATGAACTTGAACTACTTGATCGGGTTCAATAAGGAGTGGGGCGACTGGTCGGTTGGCGCCACGTTGGGCGGTAACCGTCAGCGTACGATCAACAAGATGTTCTATACGACGGATGGAGGCCGTCCGTTTATCGTCGATGGACTGTGGTCTGTAAATAATCTCAGCGATAAACGATCGAAGAAGGACTATTCGGAATACCGGGTGAACTCCATATACGCTACGGCGGACTTCGGATGGAAGAACCAAGTGTTCTTGAACCTGACGGGACGTAACGACTGGTTCTCCACCTTGAACCCGGATAGCAACAGCTATTTCTATCCGTCCGTGACGCTCTCGTGGGTATTCTCCGATACCTTCCGTGACAATATGCCGGATTGGTTTGATTTCGGTAAGATCCGCGGCTCGTGGGCAAGCTCCTCCAATGGTACAGATCCATACAAGACCTTGATGGTGTATAAGGTACAGAATTTCCAGATCAACGGACAGACCGGAGGTACGGCAAACAGTAACCAATTCGCGAATCCAGACTTGAAACCGGTCAGCATCAAGGAGTACGAGGTGGGCTTGAACCTAGCGTTTATGAGCAACCGCCTATCGTTCGATATGGCGTACTACAACAAGAACACGACAGACGATATCGCTGTTGTCACCACGTCCAGCGCGTCCGGGTTCGGATCGAAATACATGAACGTGGGCGAGATCCGGAACCAAGGTTTCGAGTTCATGGTGAATGCGACACCGGTGCATACGAAGAACTTCTCATGGGAGACGACCTTCAACTTCGCATACAACGATAGTGAGGTGAAATACCTTGGAGGCGTAGAGTCCCTGTCTATCGACGGAGCCTCCGCACGCTCGGGCAACGTGACCGTCCGCAACATCGTAGGCCAGCCTTACGGTATGTTGGTGGGCTACAAATACGCCCGTGACGAGCAAGGCCGGGTCATCCATAAGAACGGTATCCCGCAAGCGACCGACGAGTTGCAGAACCTAGGCAACGGTGTCTACAAATATACCGGAGGATGGAGCAACACGTTGAGATTCCGCGATTTCTCCTTGTCGTTCTTGATTGACTATAAGGCAGGCGCAAGCCTCTTCTCCGGCACGAACTACTCGCTCTACAGCGAGGGTCTGCACAAGGGTACGTTGCTTGGCCGTACAGTTGATAACCCGGGAGGCAGTGGCTTTATCGGTGCCGGTGTCATGATAGATGACAATGGAAAGATCCTTGGAGAGAACAACGTGGCGGTAAATGCGCAGGATTATCACAAGGGGATCGTCAACAATAATATCGCCGAGGAGTTCGTCTACAATGCCAGCTTCATCAAGTTGCGTGAGTTGTCGCTCGGCTATACCTTCCCGCAGTCTGTCTTGAACAAGATGAAGGTGGTGAAGGGCTTGAGCGTCTCGTTGGTGGGACGTAACCTATGGACTATCTTGAAGCATACCGATAACATCGATCCCGAGTCAGCTTACAACAACACGAACGGACAGGGCTTGGAGTTGAACGGTTATCCGGCCACGAGAAATGTCGGTTTCAATGTCAATGTCAAATTCTAATCACGTTTGAAGAAGTATAATAGTATGAAAAAGTATTTAGTATATATGACGTGCGCCGCCGCGGCCATGATCGGGGGAACGGGTTGCAGCGATTTCGGGGATGTGAATATGGACCCGGAGCACCTGAATTCGGAGAATATCCCGACCGAGTTATTGTTCACCAACGGTCAGCATCAGATGTTAGGATCTGATTGGGACGTATGGCGAAACGGTTGTATCTATGCGGCTCAATGGATGAGCCATACCGCATCGTTCAATTGGTTGGGTAATGCGAATTACACTTGGAACGACGGCTACTCAGGTGCGTATTGGGAAATCTACAACGGAGACACGCGCGGGGCGCTCCGCGACATGAAAGATGCGGTGGAGGCTTGGAAAGAGGATCCGTCACGGCAGACCGATTACCAAATCGCCCGTATCATGCTCGCCTACGGCATGCACCGCATGACCGACCTTTACGGGGATATCCCCTACTCGCAGGCGGTACAGCCGGAGTTGTATTCCTTCCCGGAGTATGACACACAACAATCTATCTATATGGATTTGTTGAAGGAATTGAACGAGGCACAGGCCGCCTTGAACGGTGCATCGGCGGCAGCGATGAAATCGGCGGACAACTTCTACCAAGGCGATGCCTCGAAGTGGCGGAAGTTTGCCAACTCACTGATGCTGCGCGTGGCGATGCGTATGTCGAAAGTAGACCCGGCCGCGGCGGAGCAATGGGTGAAGACCGCGGTAGCCAACGGGGTATTTGAGTCGGATGCGGACAACTGCATGCTGATGCATGCGGGTGGCCTGACAACGAACGACTCCTCCGAGCCATACGCCAAGATCTACTCGCACGAGGATCGCGGCAACTTCTTCCTGACCGAGTATTTCGTGGATCTGCTGAAAAGTACTAACGATCCGCGCCTGCCGTTGATCGGTACGGTGTGCGAGGATCCGACCATCTCAGTGCAGGCGGGTAGCGACTTCCAATATGGCAATTCCGATCCGGCCGTCCAGAAAGGCTTGCCTAGCGGTTTCTCCGACAGCCCCGATAGCCCGTGGTTCGTAGGAAACAAATATCCCGAGTTCAAGGACGAGGATTACCGCAGCACGTACAGGAGTCGTTATTCCACGATAAACCGTTATACCTATTCCGACCCGACGGGCCCGACGTTCGTCTGCACCTATGCCCAGACACAATTGTTGCTGGCCGAGGCTGCCGTACGCGGCTGGGTAGACGGGAGCGCGCAGGCTTACTACGAGAACGGCGTACGCGCTGCCATGCGGCAGTTCGCACAGTTCCCCAACGGCACGGCACTGTACAATCAGTATCTGACGCAGGCCGCGATCGACCGCTATTTGACGGAGAACCCGTTCAATGCATCGAAAGCGTTGGAACAGATCAACACACAATATTGGATCAACTGTTTCTGTGATGAATATGAGACCTTTGCTAACTGGCGTCGTTCCGGCTATCCGGAATTAAAATCGACCTATGACCCGGCCAATCCGTATCCTAACGCAGATACGAATGGCGAGATCCCCCGTCGTTTCCGCTACCCATCAAAAGAGTCGCAAGACAATGCGGCTAATTACGAGGCAGCTGTTAGCCGTCTGTCCGGTGGCGATCACTTCAGTTCTCGCATATGGTGGGACGTGGCGAAATAAACTGTCCTACCACTCACCGCAGATAACAAGAAAGAGGATGTCAAAACTAAAATGACTACTCTAAGTAGTTGCAAATTGCAATTGTAAAGCTAAAAAAAGCTGTATTATTGCTTGACACATTAAGTTGTGCGTATAAGGTCAGTCATTACAATAGAAGTACATTGATTGGGACTATTTTGAATAACTGATGGCATGAGGGGATAAGAATGAGCAATCATCTTATCCCCTCTTTGTCTACTCGGTTAGCCTGTTTAGTTACATAGAATAATGTACACTGAATTTTGGTATGATTATCTTACTATTCAATCGAAACAGGTACTTGTTCTCGAAAAAGCATTTTTATGAAACTACAAAAAACATTATGAATTAAAATCTTTAGCTATGAGGACAAGAAAGCAAGAACACTTGCCTTTCAGGAGGAGAGCTTCTTTCAACGAAGCAAGTTCTTCTAGCAGACGGTCAATGCGGAAAACAAGTTCTTTTTCCCTTACTTTAGCATTATATGCACTAGCAATCGGTGTAACCTGCAATGGCAACACTTCTTCAGCGTTATTTTCCATACAGTAAAGGATATGGCTGTAACTTGCCATTTGCGGAATCCTAAAACCTTTGCCGAGCAAAAAGCCGGACTCGGATCGGAGGAAAGAAGCCGGGGGAGGCAGCCCATAAAAAGGGTAATCCGATACAATCAAGAAATTAACCTGCTATACCCTTGTACGAATGAAATAATCCATCATAGACACTACATACCTAAGCAATGGTATCAATACACCGATTACATATATCATAGCGTACCACAAAAGGACAAAAGGTAATGTTCTACGATAAATACATGCAACAGCGAGCAATATAAACGAAAAAGAAAAGCCATAAACTCCTATTTGAAAACCGGGTATCAATTCATAAACAGGTACGGGTTCCGGATGAAGCATGGCTCCGGCCACAATAGAATAAAGGCTGGTCAATAATATAAGCAGCGTATATAAGCAACTCTTAAGAATCCTGGGATCATTCATTTTACAATAGAGAATCGTTCGGATATCACTTCTAAGAAACTCAACGCCCAATAAGAGAGCCACCATAACACCCGTATCAAAAGCAGAAAATACATTCATTCCGATCAGCTTTGGCGCAAAGATATGTAAATTATTCTTTGATTTGGCAGACAAAAGGCGGTGTGATCCTAATCGATGAAAATGGTAGACGATTCATGCTCACCCCCATAAACGAAAATGAATTAACAGAACTATTTCTATGATAGAATACAGAGAGAAGCGGAAGTGTCCTCCGATGATAGAAAAGAAGGAGGTGTGGCAAGCCGGTATATACCGGTGTTCGCCATACCTCCTGAAGATCTGAGGGTGTACCTAAAATGCAAAATGGCACACCCTCGCTTTGTGTTTAATGCTTAGAAGTTCAGTTTATAGGATTGTTTACCTATCTGGATAATGTAAGAACCTTGCGGCATTTGCTCCGAGTACTCACCAGCGGACAAGGACAGGGTCTTGTACACACGACCGTCGAAGGTTACGACATAAGCCCGCTCAGCCTCTGGTGTCCGGATGAACAGGCGGCTGCCGGAAGCCCATACACGCAACTCACCGGCCTCGATTTCCTCGTTGGCGGTCGGATCGTCACCTTTCACGATACCGGTTACGGTTACTACCACGTTGCTACGGATGTTAGCGATCGTATAGCGACCGTTCGAGTCGGCCATAAGTGTCGTACCGTTGGCCTTTACTACCATATTGTCGGCGTTATAGCCTGCTTTCACCTCTACGGTGAAGGAGAAGCTACTACCCTCCGTAACGGTAGTGGACCCAGACGCAGAGATCGTAGCCCCCTCCACGACCGGAAGCGTCACGGTATAGGTAGTCGGGGTTGGCTCGGGTTCCGGCTCGGGCTCGGGGATACGGGATCCGTTCGCCGTGATTACCAGCGTACCGGTGATCTTCTCCAGCGTGAACTTGCCGGTAGAGCGGTCGTAAGCGTAATCCGTACCGGCGACAAGGGGCGCGTCGCCCATCTTCACGGTAACGCCGCTAGGAAGCTCGTAGCCGGAGCTGGGCTTCAAGGTAAGCTCGATCTTCGTGTCCTTGGCCTGCGGCTCGAAGGAGGCGGGATCGGAGGAGAGGTTCGAGAGGTTAAGCACTACCTCGAAGTAGCCTTCCTGAACACCCTTGACAGAGATAGAAAGCGGACCAGTCACGTTCTTGATCTCGATCTTGCCGGTATTGCGGTCGTAAGTGTACTCATCGGCACGCAATGGGCGACCATTCATGACGACACTGATCGCATAGGGCAAATGATAACCCTTATCAGGTCTCACCGTAGCGGTGAAGGTCTCGCCTTCCGCCACGTTCTCCGTGCCTTCGATCGTCACGTGCTTCGCGTCCTCCGTCACCTCATGAATCTTATTCCCCTTCGCGGTGATCTCGATCGGGCCTACTACCTTGGCGATAGAGATCTTGCCGTCCTGATACATATGCTCGGCGGGCTTGCCGTTCATCAGCACGGTAACGGATTGCGGCAACGCGTAGCCTGTCACGGGGGTCAATTGGATATCCAGCTTATCGCCATGGTTCACCTTCGTGCCCTCCTTAAAGTCGTGGGTCAGGTTCGGCAGGTTAAGTCTCACCTCATAGGTCTTCACCACGGCGGCGGCGGTCACCTCTACATTTCCGGTCACCTTGGCGATGGAAACCTCGCCGGTAGCCTTGTTATAAGTGTATTCCGTAGCGGCGGCGAGTGTCTTTCCGCCCATCTTCACCTCGATAGCCTCCGGCAGGTCGTAGCCCTCGTCCGGCACCAACTTGAACGATAACGGATCGCCATGGGCAACGTTTTCTGGCACTTCCATCGGGGTAAGGCTCGTACCGGTCACCTTAACGGTGTACTGCTTCTTCACGCCCTTGGGGGTAGAGATCGTCAGCGGCGCATCGATCCCCTTCAACAAGGCGAACGCTCCGGTTTGCTTGTCATAGGTATAGTCCGTACCGGCGGCAAGTGTCTTATCGCCCATCTTCACCGCGATAGAGCCATCGTAGGTATATCCCTCGGCGGCGGCGAACCTCACGTTGAACGCGGCCTTCTCGCCAACCGTAAATAGCTGCTCGATCGCTTCCGGAGTCGCCACGACACCCTCGCCCGGCTTCAAGATCACGTTGAAGTGATGGTCGTCGATAGCGGTTGCCGTGATGGTCACGTTCTCAGTTACCTTCTTGATAACCACCTTACCGGTCGTCTTGTCGTACGTGTACGGAATCGTAGATGGAGTCACCGTGATATCCTCCGGCAAGCGGTAATTCGTAGCGGGCTTCAGCGTGAACTCGAAAGGTTCGTTCTCTGTTACCGGTACGCCTTTCACGATGTCCTTATCGGCGGTCAGGTTCGTCAGCTTACCGGTGATCGTGAAGCTCTTCGGCTCGGGCTCGGCAATGGCGTAGATCTTCAAGCTCTCGGTCACTGAATGAATCACTAACTCTGCCGACTTGCGATCTTTCGCGCAAACATATTCATAATATGAGCCATTAAGCTCCTCGCCATTTTCTTTCTCGATCTTGATCGAGGTAGGTAACAGATAGCCAGTCTCAGGCGTAAAGGTGGTCTTAAACTCCATGCCTTCCTTAACCGATACGTCTCCGGTAAGACCGGAAGCGGTCAGATGATCCAACTGGCCGATAGAGATCGTGTGAGTGACGGCCGGGATAGGCTCGGCATTGGCGGTGATCACCACATCGCCGGTGACGGCAGGGATCCAAATCGTTCCGTTCACTTGATTATATTGGTAATCCCCATTATCCGGGTATCCTGGTTTTAACACCTTGCCTGCCATTGTCACTTTAACTTCACTTGGATAATTATATCCGTTCTCCTTCTTCATGTTAACCCACAATTCTTCACCATTTTCTATTGCGGTAGGCGCATAGCTAGGCACACTTAAATGCTCCAACACATATTTAATGGAATGAACCGTAACCGGAGCGGATTGGATTCTCAAGGAGACACTGTTTGAAGAACATGGGAAAGATCCGCTATGTAAACTTGGAGATATAAAGAAATACGTATTATCCGGAGTCTCGGCCTTCGGCTCTAATATAAACTCAAAACGAACGCCTTCCGATAACTTACCCATAGAGAAACTAGCATATGAACCATCCTTAGAAGACTTCAGTTCGATTTCTTGCTCAGAGCCACCATTCTTATAGAACAATCGGGCTTGATCTTTTGATAGCTTGCCAATGCTCACATAGAATTTTAGATCCTGTCCGGTCAACGATGGATCCACATCGCTGATCGTATAGGAGATCGGGATCCTCATATTTACGGTACCTATGATCGGATTCGGCTCTATCTTAGCGGAAGCCTCGCCTACGAATCGCATCGCACAATCCTTGTCCTCATAAACAGGATTCGCAAGATCGGACTTCTCATATACAGCTATCTCAAAAGGAAGACTTCCAGCCTTATCGGACAACACCTTCATCTCATGAATAAATTCACCTTTTGAATCCAATTGAGACAATACCATTGGTACTTTAAAGGACCCATCGTTCCCAATATTGACAAGCGTACCCGAACCCGGTAGATACAAGACTTCTTCCGTATCCTTTTTCAAATAGACCTTTACATGGTCTTTCCATGCCGCATAATCTTTCAAGGTATAGCACAATACGAAATCTTCACGAGCATTCTCCACACGATAATTGACAGAAGCGACATTATCGCTAGCATATCCATCATTATCCAAACCGGATACAGCCAAATAACTATTGACAAATCCATTATAGTAAACATTAACTCTTAGTGGCTGCTCCGTAGGATTGTTTGGATCATCTCCTTCTTGGACAACTCCGTTCTGATTGATATATAGCGGAGCGTCAGCAGCACCTGCCATAACTGTCCAATTCGTACCATCCAAGGAATAGATCGGGAGAATCTTATCAGATGCGTTTAACGGAGCGGACAAGGTGCACGCATAAGAAAAAGCCCCAGTGTAATAATAACCTAGGTTCAGATCTATCGAATGACTGGTTGATATAGGTGTAATTCTTCCACTCTCATTGATCACACCGATATTCGCATATCCCTTAAACGTATCGCTACCCGTATTCTTAAATTGGGCGAAGACAGAAAACGAGGTTTGCCCAACCAATGATGCCAAAGAACAGCTAAGGGAGAGATAGGTCAAAGTATAAACCGGCTTGTCTCCGGCTTCCGCCGGTTGAATACCCGTAATCATCCCCATCTCTTGGCTAAAGTCATAGTTATTCGGGTTTAAAGTGGTCAACAAATAAAAACCATCCGCGGAACCTCCCCATCCCCAATTGAAATGGAAGGCTTTTTCCTGATTATAACCGTCTAAGACAAAGAGGTGGCCACCTGCTGATCCGGTTCCCCGATAGAGCATCGGGCGATCTTGATCGATCTCGTTCCGGATCATCTTCTCCCAGTCCTCCCAGCGGTAATCAGACTTATATACATAACGAACCGCAGGACTATACTCGAATACACTTCGTAGAGCTTCCGCAATATCGGTGCCATTAGAAGAACTGCCTACTGTTCCGATCACACCATAATCCATTTTAACATTCGCTCCGATATGCCACATCAAGGCTGCCACTTGGCTAGCTTCCTCGTCCGTATAGCTTCCCGGATTGTAATTCAAGGGCATCTTATCCCATTGATAAGGAGCGTATGAGACCGAATAATCCACACCTCTCACATTGTAGGAGGAGACACCTTTCGTTACCACATCAGGATGCATGTTGTACCGCATAATAATAGCGGTCGCCGTAGCGCCACAACCTGTGTAAGTTTTCTTTCCATTAATTACAGGCGTTTGATTATTATACGGCTCCTCTTGGTTCCATTTCGCCGTTTGCAACACCTTTCCCCCGGCCGCCCGCAGCGCCGTGCCGCTCATCAGTTGGTTCCACTCGGCGGCGATGTCCGGGGTGGCCTCGATGCCCTTGTCGTTCGCCCACGTGATCTGGTCTTGGTAATAGGCCAACATCCCGCGAAGGTTCTCCGGCAGTTTGTCGGGGTCGAAACTACCCTTGTCGGAGTAGCCTAGGACGGGGCGTACCCGGTCGTCACCCGCCACGATAGCGAACCCCTTCTCGCCGGGGAAGTTGAACACGAAGTAGTCGGCCGAGCCTTCCATCGTACCGCTACGCAGGGCCGAGCCGCTTTGCCCGGGGGCGGCGGCGTACACCAACGATAAATCACTTGCCGAGCGCAGGCCACTGGTCACGCCCTCTCTTTGCGCCACGCTCCCCGCAACCTTGCGGGCCGTGGCCACGTCGATCCGTTCCGCCCACGTCAGCGAGGCCGTAAGGCAGAGGACCAACATTAGTAAAAATTGTTTTCTCATACGTGTATAAATTAAAAGTGGATAAGTATCAAACTCTTTGTTATAAGGCGACCTTGAATACCTCATTTCCCACGCGGATGATATAACGTCCTGCGGATAAAGCCAAGCTCGTATCTCCCGCCGGAAGCGCGACCGCCTGTAGCAGCCTGCCGTCAAAAGCGCTGATATAGACTTTCGAGGGGCTGGCCAAGTGTACGCTCAAACGACCGTCTTTTCCCCATACGGTAGCGGCCTTTGCCATCGGGATCTCCCCGTTGGCGGTCGGGACTGCGGCTGTCTTGAGAGCCAGGTCATACGTTCCCATGCTCGTCTCTATATTTCCCACCATCCGCAAAGGCGTAAAGACAATTCCATATTCCGTCTCGGGATCCAACCCGTCCAACGGCATGGAGGAGGCGTCCGCGGGCACGTCTACCACGTCGGTCAAACGTCCGGTAGCCTTCTCATAGACCATGGAGCGATATCCGGTAGCGCCCGGGAACAGGTTCCAGCTCAAGGTGGCTCCGTCGTAGCGGGTCTCCTCGATAACGGGTATCGACACCCGGCCGGTTTGCCGCCCTCGAAGCGCATGCTCTGCTTCGACAGTCCCACTGGCATTCCTGTACCAGTACCAATACCAGAAAGTCTGGAGGATTACCCCCTCGAATTTCTCTCCGGGCAAGAACTCCGCCTCATGGCAGATGTCTTCCGACATGATGATACCATCCCCCCGGCAATAGCCGAAATAATTCCCCCGAGGATCGACCAGCCTTGCGTTCACGTCCACAGGTATCCAACCGTACCGCTCCAGATAGAAATCCGCCCAGACGTGATGAGACCCGTCGGGTCTTACCGTAACGATATGTTTAGCCGGTATCTTTTTAGCTCTCATCAGATTGACAAATATGGAAGCAAGGTTACCGCAATCACCTCCCCCGTCAGAAAGGATAGTCGCTATCGGGTTTATCCCGGTGTCTGTATACAGATACTTAAAATTCGCCGCCACGTACTCGTAGCACAAGCGAGCGTAATCCAAGATCTCGCCGCCGGACTCGCCCCAAAGCCTGTCTGACACGGAGCGGATCGTCGGATTGCTCGTATCGATATATCCCCCCTTATCCGCGGTATATCGCTTATAGATAGCGGATTCAGTATCATACGGATAGAGCGTGGTGAATTGTGCCATATCGATGTACATAGGATAGAGCGTGACTGAGAACTCCTCGCTTAACGTATACGATTCGCCGGAGGACGGCTGTCCGTCCGTCTTTATGTCTCTCAAATATCGGTTCGAGGCATCCAAATCGAGAACCGTACCCGAGGATCCCTTGAGCCCGACTACGTCTTGATAGATATTACTGACAGGAACGGGTAAGATCACGCTCATCTTTGTCAAATCACAATCCTCGTTTCTCAGCGTGACACTGTTCTTTACTTGGTAAGAGCTTTGCGCAAGCATCGCTTGCATGTTCATCGCCAATGCAGCGGTAAGTAGCAGATATCTCATAAGCTATACAATTAAAGGTACATATGGTTTTAACATTTATTCATTGGTATATATACATAAACCTCTATTCTGTTATTTATTTCCGATAAACCGAACATTTCGATATTTACGATACCCAAATACAGAAGTTACGAACCCTCTCAGATGTTTCATGTCGCTGTCACTCGGACAGTCGAAAAGAAACGCCAAAGACAGTGCTTCAACATTGTTCCGAGAGAACTTAATACTTTTTTATTGTAAAAATGAGCACTTTTTAACAAAAAGTCCGGGTACCTATTAAAAAAAATAACACTTGTGACAAATATTTTAATATCTTTGCAATGGGTGATACAGAAAAAAACATAGTTCTCTCGGTACTTAAGTGAAAAATCAATAAAACACGAAAGCCACCAACCACAGAACTTTAGATTTCAACGCCAAACAATAGACGCTTCCGCAAGGCGTATCAGGATTCAACTCGAATACAAACGTGGCAATTAGCAGAGGCTATAAGAAAACGACACTATACAACTATCTGTTTTACAACCATATAAACAATTTAATCTAAATATTAGATCTCTGATTTTATGTTTCAGCTAGATTTAAAGACCTTTTTTTAAAACTCCTTTCCGGGATGGTCTTTTCTTTCTACCGACTTTTTTCCGAGCTTTCATGCCCCATCTGAGTTTATGAGCCTTTTTTTTACGGCACATAGCAATAAGGTAGGAGGAAGTGAGAAAAGTTTTGGACGACAAAAAATGTTGGGGACAGCGAAACCAGCCAGCGTTATTTTTTTCGGGACAAAGGGCGAAGACCGGAACTTTTTCGTATCTATCTACCGAAATAAATTTGCCGTTCAAAAACAAAGGGTCTCAGATGGAGCTATGAAAAACACACATAAAGGGAGGCAGAAAACAAGGAAAAGGGCAGTACGGAAAGTAAAACAAACCATACGGTTTTGCAGGCAAAACCGTATTCCTATCTCCCTGCCACCCGTGACTGGGGAAAAAGGTTAGCAACGGACTGCCGGGACAAACGGTAAAAGGAAGGGGCTGCAATACGGAAGAAGAAGGTTGTTTCGGCATGGCCGAAGCTCCGGATGATGACTGTTGCAATCCCGCCTACGTTTGGAATTTCTCTTTTCTGGTTTGCCCATAATCGGCCGCATAGCGGATGACTACGGGCAAACCGGGAATGAGAACAGTCATTCCGATGAAGGGGAGGGTGGGGAAGAATACTACGTGAACGCTAAAAACACTCTCGGATATGTAGCAAAAAAAAGCGGCACTAGGCCGCTTCAATCATTCGCTGGCTTTTTTCTTTTTAGAAACAGCCTTCTGTTTAGGCTGATCCGGTTTTTCTTCTTCTTTTTCCGGGGTAGGATAAAACTTGGTGGCTACCATAACGATGCGGTTACGCTTCTCCCCACTTTTAGAATCCGTCCATTCCTCCGGCTTAAAGTAGCCTTCAACGGTAATCAGCTCACCTTTTTTCAATACATCGAAGGAATCCACCGCTTCATTCTTTCTCCAGGCTTCAATCCCAATGAAAGCGGAAACATAAGAGGTTTCTTCACCTGTCTTGTCTGCACGGCTGATCGCGATAGAGAAGCGTGCCACGCTGGCTGTTTCAAAACTACGGATTTCCGCGTCCTTACCGATAAAACCTGTCACTGCGAATAAATTTTCAATCTTTTTCATATCTCTGATTTTTTTAGAAGTTAATTAATCAATTTTACAGCGCAATAACTGATTGTTGGTTGGGGGACACCATGAAAAAAGATATAAATACACTTTTTACGCTTATCGGAAAAAGGAAGATTTGTAACTTTTTTATTGGTGAAGATGGCAACAAATAATCCGGGTTAAATACGCTTTGTGAGCGGGGCGGAAAAAAGGAAGATTTCAACCGGATAACAACGGGGTATTTGTGAATCGTCCCCATATCCCCGTAACAGGGGTTGGCAACAATCTATATTTGCAACGGAAAATGATTTGACTTCACTAAAAAAACGATATGAAAAAGACAAAACTTGAAAATCAGTAACAGGTTTGGGAAGGACGCAAAAACAACCGGTTAGACAGCAGGCTGGGCCATACCGAGAATATAGTCAGCCGTCTATCGATACACCGGAAGAAACATCCGCAATTCCTTAAAAAAATGAAGCCGGGGAATGAGGCATACCATATTCCATAATATTAGAAAAAGGACTGTGCGATAATATGAAAGGCTACACCGGAAAAATAGGAAAACGGATTCTGTGGGGAGAACATAACCATATGGGCATACAACCACTACACTTGTTTCCGGAAAAGAAGATTATACGACCGGAAAAATAACAAGACATCCATTCGGAGAAAAGCAAGCGATTGAAGCGGATGCCACTTTGGGGGCGAAATATCCGACTACCTATCTACAGCCCCTAAAGGGCTGGGGCATATGGGTAAGAAATAAGGGGAGAAAACGCATCATCCTACAAGATGATGCGTGAACGTATCGGATACCTGATTCCGATGCCAACGAACAACAGTGAGGGTTAACAAGAATCAGGCATACCTCAATGGGGCGATGGAAGTAAGAGAACTGCGTGTACGCTATCGCAAATCAGCTCAAAGGGGCTACCTTAATGTAGGGTGGTGGATAAGGAAAATGTGCCCCCCTTCTGAATTCAATCAGCAAATAAAATAACCGTTCAAGATTACAACTTACTGTTTCTTCGATTCCAACAAGTTCAAATCATCGATGACCAATCCATCCAGCACATGTTGGATTTTATCAGATATAGCCTTGTCTATGCTATACTTGGCACACAATGATTGAAAGCTACTTACAGCATCGAACACCTGTAGTATCTTCTTTTCGGGTTCCTCCACAAAATCCTCGGCGAAGTTAACGAAATCACTTGTGGTCAAGGCAGACCTTTTGCCCATCACGCCCATCGAATGAATGTGCGCAGAAGAATTTTCCCATGTATTTGCCGTGAACATCACATCGTATGCAGGTGACAAACGCCACACTCCTGTCCTGTCCATGGTAAACGAAATATTCTTATTATGGTCATCAGATATACCTGCGACATAATTAAACACCATCCTGATAAATATCTGGTCTTTGTCTTCCAGAGGAAGTTTCAAAGTCTCCGCTATCCAACACAGCTTCATATAATCATCTGCCCCCGGCATGATGGCCGCAAGAGTCTGGCTAAGAATCTTTTCTCCATTCTTACGATCAAATCTTTCTGTTACGAAATGATTCCTTCCATCAATTTCTTTCAGGAAACATGGCATCATGTCAATCCCTGCCGCCGCAGCCATTTCGCTGTATATCATTTCTATCTCTGTGGTAGGAGAGTCATCTGCCTCTTTGAATTTTATGATATACTGTTTGAAATTTTCGGGTAAATCCACCTGGCCGGAACGGAACTCTCCCGTTTCGGTATTATAGGCGATCACTGCCTTCGGGCGCATACCTCCGGCAGAGGTCCCAAGATATACCAACTTTTTCATCGTGAGGCTATCCTCTGGCGATATGACAGCAGCATCCCGATCATTATATATTTTAGAAGCCAATGTTGCCAATGATGACATATCCACCGTCTCTTGGATGTCATCATCATTAAATTCCGGTTCAAATTCCAATGCTCCCATAGCTCTCTTGCCAATATAAGAGAGTTTCAATAGGGGTAATGACTCTGTAACCTTTATATTGTTATCCGTGAGCCACTGATCAAACAGGGAAGCCCCCCATTTGTCAGGAAGCGCATCCGCAAGAAATTCCGGAAGCCCTTGATATAACTTATCTTTATTCCCATAGAAAGACGCAAATAAAGGGGTTCTCTTGGGATGGGTGGAAGGACATATATCATAATCTTGTTTCCTATATTCATCAGTAAATTGGTATACGGAACAATGCTTTTCAAAATCCCAATTCAATTTACCAATACAAGTCCCCCACAGATATACATTCACTATAATTGGTTCTTTCTTCATGCCATCTTGCGTTTACTGTTAATTCTTTGTATTCTCTTGCCTGTTTTCTCATTGATAAGGAATGGAGAGTCTGGAAGTTCCGGTACCAGACCGACAACGCCCTCAAGAGTTCCACTTATACGTAAAATCTTAAGCAATGTACTCAGGGTAATATCATTTACTTTGCAAGATTCTATTCTTTTAATTGTAATGATGGATACTCCTGCCTTGTCTGCAAATTCTTGTTGAGAAAAACAACAGCTAAGTCGTATAGCCTTAACCCTCTTACATATTTCCTTAACAATACTTTCATCTGAGAATTCATATATTGAATATGTATCATATAATTTTTTCATAGAGGAAAATATATTTAAGTATCATTTTTGATACAAAAATATCGATAAACTTGAAAAACTCCAAATTTACAGACATTTTTTAATGCGTAATCTTTTTTTGCTAATGCAAAAAAAGATTACGCCACTTCAATTATTTAGTTGCCTTTTTTCTTTTTAGAAGCAGCCTTTTTAGGCTGATCCGGTTTTTCCTCTTCTTTTTCCGGAGTAGGATAGAACTTGGTGGCTACCATCACAGTGCGGTTACGCTTCTCCCCACTTTTTGAATCCGTCCATTCCTCCGGCTTAAAGTAGCCTTCAACGGTAATCAGCTCGCCTTTTTTCAATACACCGAAGGAATCCACCGCTTCATTCTTTCTCCAGGCTTCAATCCCAATGAAAGCGGAAACATAAGAGGAAACCTTTGCCGAGCAAAAAGCCGGACTCGGATCGGAGGAAAGAAGCCGGGGGAG
>OBYI01000216.1_pt1 | contig 39926 bp, 33 predicted proteins | sample 1476711 | NCBI WGS metagenome assembly OBYI01 (sample SAMEA2580190, study PRJEB22360) | human gut metagenome | biome: human gut; feature: human-associated habitat; material: faeces | place: Denmark | collected 2008/2010
GGATTTGGTCGCTTCTGTATACCTCCTTGGTCTCACATCTATTGTAACCCAACAAATATAACGCAGACTGACGCCGAAATATACTTGACATTTTAAGACTAAGGAATTAAAATAAATACACAAATTAATTTGCTAATAGTGTCCTTGGTTGTAAGCCGTCCCCTAATATGGATTTGGCCGAACCCAAGGACTTTTATTTTATATAGGAGATGATCAGATGAAAGTAGCGATTTTAGTAGATGGCGGTTTTTATCGTCGAAGGGCGCAAGCATGTAAAGGTGTTAAAACAGCTGAAGAAAGGGCAGACGAGTTAATCGAATATTGCCATCGACATCTTTATGAGCGCTCTAAAAAAGGGAAAAACAAGTATCAACATCAGCTATATCGTATCTTTTATTATGACTGCCCACCCATGCGAAAAACCGTATATCATCCTCTTACACGGGAAAATATAGACTTTGCAAAAACGGACCTATACGAATGGACAATAAAATTTTTCGATGAGCTGAAAAGAAAAAGGAAGGTAGCTTTGCGATTGGGTAAGCTGGCCGACGAACAGGCACATTTCAATATCAGACAAGACATGTTGAGGAAGGTTTTAAATGGTTCCAGAACACTGAATGATTTAACGAAAAACGACTTTTGTATCAATGTTGAGCAAAAAGGCGTTGATATGAAAATCGGCATTGATATTACATCACTAGCTTTTAAAAAACAGGTCGAAAGAATAATCTTGATTTCCGGTGATAGTGACTTCGTACCGGCTGCAAAACAAGCACGGCGGGAAGGAATAGATTTTATTCTTGACCCTCTTTATAATCATATAAAACCTGACCTGTACGAACACATTGACGGTCTGTATACTTGCGATTCTGACTATAGACCGAAAGAAAGTACTTAAAACTCAAAAAAAAATATTGACAAGAGTCCTTTAATTCTGATATATTCTAGCCATTACAAAAACCGAATATCGGTTTTATCGGACGCGCGTCTTCGGACAAGCGTCTTAATTTTTTATACGGACTCTGGCACAAAGCCGGAGTCTTTTTCATTATTGACAATTTATTTTTGCCTGTTGTAAGATATTGTTACAGAAAAAAAACTTCATGTTTTTGCGGGAACAGTATCGAAAGATATTGTTCCTATTTTTTTGCCTTTATCAGCTCCTACCTAAATGGAAAGAGAGCAACTATTACTGCGGTTCCTTTTTGTTTTTCTTATACCTTTTAATTATAGGCTCGCCTTCTTTATGCCGTTGTTCATAATTGCCATTCAGTCCATTATATCTTATACTTTATATAGAGTGAGTCCGTAGTCTAGGTCACACGAAGGGGTACACCACCGTCGGTGTATTTTTTCGTGTGGCTTTTTTTATGAACGGAGGTGTAATGTTGATAAAAATTAACGGTCAACCCTTATTTGAAACGGAGATTTCCTTGGGAAGATACTTGGATGACAAGGGTTATAACCGCCTGCGGATTGCCGTAGAACGAAACGGAACGATTATCCCGAAAAGCGCCTATGATACGACGCTCCTTCAAGATAAAGACACCGTTGAAATCGTACAGTTCGTCGGCGGCGGCTGATACCGAACAGGCAGGCGGATACCATTACAAGGAGGCTTATATAGTATGAAAAATGATCCCTTACTCTTAGGCGGCCGTGAATTTACATCCCGCTTCATTCTCGGCTCCGGCAAATATTCGGTCGCCCTCATCGACGCAGCCGTTAAAGAAGCCGGTGCGGAAATCATTACGCTTGCCCTGCGCCGTGCCGAAGCCGGGGAAAAAGACAACATTATGGAACATATTCCCGAAACGGTTACGCTCCTGCCCAATACGTCGGGAGCGCGCAACGCCGATGAAGCGGTCCGTATTGCGCGCTTGTCCCGCGAAGTCGGCTACGGCAGCTTCATAAAAATAGAAATCATGAGCGACACGAAATATCTCTTACCCGATAACAATGAAACGATTAAGGCTACGGAGATCCTTGCCAAAGACGGCTTTGTCGTCCTGCCCTACATGTATCCCGACTTATACGCCGCCCGGGCGCTCGTCTCGGCAGGGGCTGCAGCCGTTATGCCCTTAGGTGCACCCATCGGTACCAACAAGGGACTGTGTACGAAAGAGTTCATTAAAATTCTCGTTCGGGAAATCGACCTGCCTGTCATCGTCGACGCCGGCATCGGCCGCCCGTCGCAAGCATGTGAAGCCATGGAAATGGGTGCGGCCGCCATCATGGCTAATACGGCCGTCGCCACGGCCGGCAATATTCCCTTAATGGCCCGTGCCTTTAAAGAAGCCGTCCGTGCCGGCAGAAATGCCTACCTGGCCGGTCTCGGCCGCATTAAAGAAGAGGCTGCCGCGTCCGATCCGCTTACCGGTTTTCTCGATTCGTAGAAGGAGGCCATAATGAGTACAACAAGAACGGACCACATGAAATATCTGCCCCACATGGACATCTTGTCATCAGACATGCTCGATGACGTGCTCCTTTACCGCAATGCTTTTCACAACGAAGATTATACGGACCGTGACGTACGGTCGGCCCTGCAAAAGGATGATCTTTCGCCGCACGACTTTATGGCCCTTCTCTCTACGGCGGCCCTTCCCTTCCTGGAAAAAATGGCACAAAAAGCCAAAACCGTTACAAGGGAGCACTTCGGCAATTCCGTCGCCCTGTTCACGCCCGTTTATTTTGCCAATTACTGTGAAAATCACTGCGTCTACTGCGGTTTTAACTCGCACAATAATATTAAACGGGCCCGCCTGACGGAAGAAGAGCTCCATACGGAATGCCGCAGCATTGCATCTACGGGGCTGGAAGAAGTTCTCATGCTGACCGGTGAAAGCCGCCGCATGTCCGATGTCGAATACATCGGCAAAGCCGTCAAAATTGCACGTTCCTACTTCCGGGTTATCGGCCTGGAAATATATCCGGTCAATGTGGCCGAATACAAATACCTGCATGACTGCGGCGCCGACTATGTAACGGTATTTCAGGAAACATACAACTCCGGCACCTATGAGAAGCTGCACCTGGCAGGCTCCAAACGCATCTTCCCCTACCGTTTCTACGCGCAGGAACGGGCTATTTTGGGCGGCATGCGCGGTGTCGGCTTCGCGGCGCTTCTCGGCCTCGACGATTATCAGCGCGATGCCGTTGCAACGGGCATACACGCCGCCCTTTTGCAGCGTAAATATCCGCATGCGGAAATTGCCCTCTCCTGTCCGCGCTTGCGTCCGATTATCAATAACGACAAAATCAACCCGAAAGACGTCGATGAACGGCGCCTGGTACAAATTATCTGCGCCTATCGCCTCTTTCTCCCCTTCGCTTCCATTACGGTTTCCAGCCGTGAAAATGCACGTTTTCGCAATAATATCATCAAAATTGCGGCTACAAAAATCTCTGCCGGTGTCTGCGTCGGTATCGGCGCGCATTTAGATGCGGAAGGTACCGAAAAAGGGGACGAACAGTTTGAAATTTCGGATAATCGCTCTTTCAGCGAAGTGTACGCAGCTGTAAAAGATGCGGGCATGCAGCCCGTAACAAGTGATTATATTTTTGTCTAACAGGTTTCGCCATGACCATACGAAAAGAAGAAATAGAAGAAATGCTCCGCCTGCGCCATACGCCGCAAGTGCACGACAAACTCAAAAATGCCGTCGTCGCCGTCATCGGACTGGGCGGACTGGGTTCGAACATAGCCGTACAGCTTTGCCGCTGCGGCATCGGCGAGCTCCACCTATTCGACTTCGACCGAGTCGACCTGAGCAATTTAAACAGGCAGTCCTATTACGTGGAAGACCTGGGCCGTCTGAAAACGGAAGCCTTGGCGCGGCAGCTGAAGCGCATCAATCCCTATACGGTTGTAAAGACGACAAGCGTCCGCTTGGACGAAGGCAACACGCAGCGTCTGCTGCAGGGTTACAAGGTCATTATAGAGGCTGTCGATACGGCAGAGACAAAGGCCATGCTGGCAAACGTCATTCTCGCCGAATGCCCCGACACCTATCTTATTTCCGCTTCCGGCATGGCCGGCTACGGCAAGAGCAATAATATTCGCACAAAAAAAATAGGGGAGCACTTTTATATCTGCGGTGATTTTACACAGGAAGCCTTGCCGGGAAGAGGCCTCATGGCTCCGCGCGTCGCTCTCTGCGCGGCTCATGAAGCCAACCTGGTACTGGAACTCCTTATCGACTGGTTATAAGGACAAATTTTATTTGTAATTTTCATGTATATATTTTTTCATAACAGCCGTCTCTTTACTTTTCAACATACATCTAACGCATACTCTCATTGACTACGCTTACGCATTGCGGTATAGTAATAATTGTAATAATTCATTCGTGTTATTTGTTATAGTTATTGTTTAGCCCTATTATAGGGCGTCGTAATGTATTAGGAGATTATGATGAGAAAAGTCATTGCCATCACAAACAGACACCTTGTCCACAGGGATTATTGGGATCAATTGGAACAAATTGTATCCTCTCCTGTAGAGTCTCTCATTCTCCGTGAAAAAGATTTAATGGAAGATGAGTATGTTAATTATGCAAGGAAAGCATTACAATTATGCAATTTGCGAGGTAAGCAATGCGTGCTGCATAATTTCGGACGCGTTGCCGTGCGCTTGCATATTCCTCACTTCCAGTGTTCTCTCGACTATTTAAAGACGCACACGTCCATCAGCTATTATATGGCGACACTCGGCGTTTCCGTCCACACGCCGGAAGAAGCACATGAAGCGGAAAAGCTCGGCGCAACTTACGTCATTGCGGGACACGTCTTCCCGACACCGTCCAAAGCGGCCTATGAGCCTATCGGCGTGCCGACGGTAAAGGAAATCTGTAAGGCCGTCTCCATTCCGGTTTATGCCTTGGGCGGAGTCAATCCGAGTACGGTGGAAAAATTAAATAATATTCCCGTCAAAGGCGTAGCCTTGATGTCGGGTCTCATGAAGAGTAACGATATTTCTTCTTACGTAACCAGTCTGCAAGGATAATCAAGACCAATGAATGATAATATGACTTCTTTTGAATAAAGAGAAGTCATATTTTAGTTTATCAGACAATGCCTATACGGGATATATAGTAGTTGCACGTTACCTGCTTGTCAAGATACCGAATTTATTGTAGAATATACGCATAGAAAAACCAATATATAGTAGCCTGTTGACGAAAATTGCGAGGGATGCTTATTATGAAAACAAGATGCGTCGAGTTGAGCCGTTTGGAAAGCGAATTGCTTCGTGAATATATTCCTGTTGCCACCGTCAGACCGCTCCCGGCAAGCTTGTGTCGTTCTATCTACCGCCGTTTGGAAGGGTTGCCGGTCTTTGAGGCCGGTGAACTTTCTATAAATGCGACAGTACCGAGCCGTCATGTGCGGATAACCGACATCGTCAATTAATAAGGACACACAAATTCCCTATTCGGAGAATCCTCTGAATAGGGAACTTTTGTTTTATCCTTATATCCTCAAATCGCATTTTCCGTAAGTCGTTTCGTAATTTCCATACCCGTCCTGGTCTTCGCCAGGCCACCTTCCGCCGTCTCTTTTAAAGCCACAGGCATATTCTTCCCGATGCTGTCCATTGCTTCAATGACTTCATCCGGCGGAATAACGCTCTTTATACCGGCCAAGGCCATTTCGGCCGCCGTTACGGCCGATGTCGGTGCTCTTCCCCCCCCCCCCGCCCCTGCCCCCCCGCCGTTACGGCCATTACGGCATACACGCCGTTACGCTTAACGCAGGGCACTTCCACCAGGCCGGCAACGGGATCACAGGCAAGTCCCAAGGTATTTTTCATACATAAGGCAAAGGCGTGTAAAATCTGCTCGTTCGTACTGCCGGCCAATTCGGCAACGGCAGCTGCCCCCCTGGCTGCAGCCGCACCGCACCTTGCCGCATTCGGCCTGACAGCCGCCGACAGCGCCGGCAACGGATGCATTGCGTGCCACGACGGCACCTATTCCGGCCGCCGTAAAAAGGGGACGCAGACATTCTTCGTCGCTTTTGCCCAATATCTCTGCCGCCGCAATCAGGGCTGCCGGCAAAATCCCGCACGAGCCGGCGGTCGGGCAGGCGACGATCTTGAACATCTTGGCATTGGCCTCATTGATGGCAATGGCATAGGTTGCCGCCCTATGCGGCAAGGGGCCGAGCAAGCGCGCACCGGCAGCTTCCAGTTTAGCCGCATCACCGCCGACAAGCCCGCTGACGGATTTTTCCGTATCCACCAAACCCGAACGGATGGATTCGCGAAAGACGGCGAGCCGTGCCGCCATAAGATCGTGTACATCCTCTTCGGTCCGTTCGGTCGTCTCCGTCTCGTGCCGTAAAATGACCTCCGACAGACCTACGCCGTAGCGCTCCGCCAGTTCGGCAAGGTCGCTCAGTGTTTTATATTCATACTGATACATATCTTTCTCCTATAAAGGTAACATGGCAATAACATTGTTTATACCGTCTATTTTTTTTATTTCCTCCACCATTTCCGTCGGCACGGGACTGTCCGTGCTGAGAATCATAACGGCATTTTCATTCTTGCCGCTGCGAAAGACGCGCATGGTTGAGACGTTAATATTATCTGCCGCGAGGATACCGGACACGCAGGAAATAATACCGGGCTTATCGCGGTGAAAGGTCATGAGCGTATGCTCTTCCCCTGTCACGAGAACATCAAAGCCGTCGATTTCGCGAACTTCTATTTTACCTCCGCCGAGGGACACGCCCACAACTTCCAGCGTCCTGCCGCTTTTTCCGGTTAAACGGATGCGTACCGTATTGGGATGAGCCACTTCGGCGTCCGACGCTTTTAAAAGGATTTTCACCTGCCGCTCGGCAGCTATTTCAAAGGAGCGGCGCAGTCGCACATCGTCGGCACCGAACCCCAGTATGCCCGCTACAAGCGCCTTGTCCGTGCCGTGTCCCTTATAGGTTTTCGCAAAAGAACCGTAAACCGTAATTTCCGCTTCTGCCGGTTCTTCATGAAAAATATGGCGCGCCGTCAATCCGATACGGGCAGCCCCGGCCGTATGAGAGCTGGATGGCCCGATCATGACGGGACCGATAATATCAAACATGCTCATAGTCTTGCTCCTTCTACATTATAATCTCTTTTTGCAGGTACGAACTGTATATGATTACTTCACGTACCTCCTCGCCGCTCATTTGCTCGACTGCACGCCTGTATAAGCTCAGCTGCACACCGTAGCGTGCGCGAAAATCCGCTTCCTCGGGTAGCCGGTCCGTTTTATAGTCCACAATGACCCAAGTGTTTTCTTCTTTAAAAAGACAGTCTATAACGCCTTGTATCAGTATTTCTTCACCTTTCACGTCGGCATATATGCGGCTGCTGTCCAAGAGCAGCGTAAACGGATATTCCCGATGCACTTCAATTGAAGCGGCAATACGCCGGGCAAGGGGAGAAGCGGTAAAAGCCGAAACGGCGGCGGTTGACAGAATTTTATTTTCTTCAGCCGTCAATATGCCCTGCTCTACCCACAGGCAGCACTGTTCTTTTAACAAGTCCGCCGTCACGGGACGGCTCAGCTCCAAATGTTGCATGACCTTGTGAAAAGCCGTACCTGCAAAGGCTCCGCCTTTTTCCTGCCGCTCCGCCTCCAGCCAGGACGGACCGGCTTGAAATACATCCTCTTCCTCCGTCTGCAGTCGTATGAGCGCGGCCGACTCTTCATCACGGTTTTCTTCCTGTATGCGTCGCTTAATCTCGGTTACGGAAAGCTTTGCCGTCATCACCGTCGCAGCCCCGCAGGGATACTGCCAGGATAAGTTCTCTTCAAGCCAGGCCGGAGCGGTCGTAAGGGTTAACCGGTTTTCCCGTACGCAATGAAGGCGATCGTCACTGTCACCGCCCGTTTCGGGCTGCAATTCGCCTGCCGTAATACTGCGCAGGGCGACATGCCAGATGCCGCACGAATGAAATACCGCTTCCGCCGTTGCCGCCGTACCTTGCAGCGCTTCACTGCCCGGTGCGGCCATGACGACGGGCATAATCCAATCCAGGTACGATTCTCCCGCTTCGGGATGCTGCTCGCCGCACCATTGTTGCAAGTTCTGCGCCAAGGATTCCGCCTGACTTCCGGCACGCCCCTTTGGCGTACCCACAATGACGAGCAGATTTTTAGCACGCGTCATGGCCACGTAGAGTAATCGTTCTTCTTCAGCTTTATTCTCCTGCAAAGTCCGTTCCTTAATACCGTTCCAAACAAGGGTAGGCCAGGTCATGCGCCATTTGGCATCATATTCTTTTATACCTATGCCCAGATCCTTATGGAAGAGGACGGCCTCCTGCGTATCCTTTTTATTAAATCCCTTTTCCGTATCGGCCAGGAAGACAACGGGAAATTCCAGCCCCTTGCTCTTGTGGATCGTCATGATGCGCACGACGTTCTCACCCTCGCCGAGAATAGCCGGCGGCGCTAAGTCAACACCATTCTGCTTCATTTTTTCAATAAATTTCAGAAAACGGAAGAGACCGTGAAAGCCGGCGCCTTCATACTGCCGCGCGCGCTCATACAAAGCCTCCAGGTTGGCCTGCCTGAGGGCACCGTTTCTCATGCCCCCCACATAGTCGAAATACAGTGTATCATCATAAAGGCGTTTCAACAACTCGGCCACACCCGCACGGCGGCTGAAAGTACGCCATTCGTCCATTTGCTTACAAAAACGAGTGAGTATATCTCGCCGCCGACCTGTAACTCCGGATCTGACATAGGCGCTTACACAGTCCCACAAATACCCTTCGCCGGACAGCCGCAGCTCCGCCAAAGCGGTCTCATCCAGTCCGACCATGGGCGAACGCAGGACGGCGGCCAGCGGAATGTCCTGGCACGGATTGTCAATACACATGAGCAGAGACGTAATGAGGCGAACTTCCATGACATCAAAATAACCGCCCTTTTGTTCGGCATAGGCGGGAATACCCGCCGCCTGCAGCGTCGCAAGCAAGATATCGGACTTACGCGCCGTAGACCGAAGGAGGACCGCCATATGCCTGTACTGCAATAATTTTTCCTCTCCATTGGGCTCTACGTACGTCGCCCCCGATTCGATAAGCTCGCTTATACGGCGACTGATGCAAATGCATTGGCGCGCAAAATCATCTGCGTCTTCCTGTTCTTCATCATCCGCCACGACAGATGCGGTACCCCGCTCCAACAAATGCAGCTCCACCCGCCCCGGAGCGCCGTCACTTCTGCCTATATATAATTTTTCCCGTTCGCCGTAGGTCATCCCTCCGGCCGCTTCCGTCATGGCATAGGCAAACACTTCATTTACGGCATTAATGACGGCAGGTGTACTGCGGAAATTGCGCGACAAATCGATGCACCGATCTGCCGCCGCCGCGTCGCGTCCATAAGCAACGTATTTTTTCATAAAAAGAGACGGGTCTGCAAGCCGAAAACGATAAATACTCTGCTTAATATCGCCGACCATAAATTTATTGTGTCCGTTGGAAATGAGGTTTGTAATGAGCTCCTGCACACCGTTTGTATCTTGATACTCGTCGATAAGGATTTCTTTATACGCCTGCTGCAATTCAAAGGCCGCTTTAGACGGAACCGCCTCTTCTCCATTTGTACGCGGCTCCGTTAACACGGCCAGGCAGAAATGCTCCAGGTCGCCGAAGTCAAGCCAGTTTTTCTCTTTTTTCGCCGTCTTATAGGCCTCGTAAAAGTCTGCCGTCAATTCGGCCAAATAGTGCATGACGGGCAGAGACTTACGAATACCGTCAAGCCACCGCTCTGCCGGAACGGCGAAATAAGTGCCTTGCAGCTTACCTACAGCTGCCTTGACGCCGTTACGTCTCTCTTTACATTCTTCCCAAAGTTCTTTTACGTGAGGAGTCAAATTCCGCAGCGCTTTTATACGTTCAAAGTTCAGAGCCGAAAGCTTTGCCGCAAGGTCCGTCCACGTCCGGCATGCTGCGGCAGCTTCCACCATTTGCCGTTCCGCCGCAAAAAAGGGCCGCTGAGACTGCAGTTCCGGCTCACGATCAAGAACCCGCAACATTTCATCATATGCAACCGAACAGGAATTCAGCGCTGCTGCGGCGACGCTCATAATGGGCGCAGTCCACGGCAGTTCATCAATCGAGGCGCACGCGCTTCCTTCTTCATACTGCAGCACGGCATGATGCAGCCACTCGAGCGGCCAAGGCTGACTGCGAATATACTCGTATATCCTGCCGACGAGCTCCATAAGGCCGTCATCGCCGCGATCACTGCCGAAAATATCGGCTAAGAGAGCCAATTTTTTCGCTTTTTCCGAATCTTCATAATAAGATAAGAACAGATCTTCCATGACGGACTGCTTCAAGAGCTCCAGCTCTTCCGTGCCGGCCACGGTAAACTGCGGGTCCAGGTCGATCGTATAAAAGTAGGTGCGAATGACATATTGGCAAAAGGCATGAAATGTGGAAATTTTTGCCGACGGCAAGAGGGCCAGCTGCCGCTCCGCATGACTGTCGTCCCGCTCTGCAAGAGCTGCCGTCAAGGCGGCACCGATGCGATCCCGCATCTCGCCTGCCGCCGCCTTCGTAAAAGTGACGACGAGGATTTCCGTAATATCGAGAGGCTCTTTTTTATCGAGAAGGCGTCGAATAATCCGTTCCACCAGGACAGCCGTCTTCCCCGATCCGGCTGCCGCCGAAAGGAGCAGATTCTGATTTCTGCTTTGTATAGCCTCTTCTTGGAACTCAGTCCACGCCATCTTCCGCCCCTCCTCTTTTCAACAGCTCCTTCATAATTTCTTCGGATGCCGTTTTTTTTGCAAAAGACCACCGATTGCCGTCGTCGGCAGTAACGTCGAAGCGACACACTGCCGCATATGGGCAATAGTCACAGGCTTTTCTTTCATTCTTCCGGCCCCACCGCGCCGGTCTGACAGCAATATGGCCGCCCGTCAGGCGGGAAGACAGGTCGACAATACGCTGCTCCGCCGTCCGTACCAGACCTTTCCAAGCGAGTTCGCTGTATATAGCCGCAGAATGTCTCAGCGTACCGTTCTTGTTGATGTGCAGCCCCGAAAACGGTGAAGATTCGACGATGGTGGCGTCCATAGCCTGCATGACACCCGCATCATCCAAATAGAAGCCGCTCATTCTGCCGGCATTCATATAAGCAATTTTTTTCTCGTCCTCAGGCGGCTCCGTTTTGCAATTGTCTATATCGTTGCGCACATGACAATACACGGCCCCTGCCGGAACGCAGTCTCCGTCAAGGTTGTTAAGAGCCGTAGCCATATACATGATGAGCTGCAGTTCAAGCCCGTCATATATCTCCTGCAAGGTAACGGCTTTTCTGCCGGACTTATAGTCCATAATCAGGACAAATGTGCGCCCTTGCCGGTGTATGGTATCAATGCGGTCTATTTGTCCGTTTAATTGTACGGTTACGCCGTTAGACAAAATAAAGGCGGCGCCTTTCCAGTCACCTTTTTTACCGAACGGCTTTTCCAGAGCTGTAAGGGAAAATTCCGAAACACGGCTGAAGGCCTGCAAGTGTCGCACAGTCCGTATCAAGGTGTCAACAAGGCGCTCCTTGATTTGCAGGAAATATGCGTCGGAGACAAGAATATTCCCGGCTGTGTTTGCCGCCAATTTCTCCGTCTCTTCACGGCACAGCACTTCTATTTCGTCATCGGTCAAATCACGCCACTGCCGGCCGGCAGCCAACAATCTTTCGCCGAGACCTCGCAACACGCCGTGCACAAGAGTACCGAAATCGGGTGCCGCAAAGGTGTATACGGGCCTTTCTCGGAGAACCAAAGCATACTGCGCAAAAAAAGCAAAGGGGCAGCGCCTATATTTTTCAAAAAGCGTTACGGACCCGCTCAATTTACGGTCATGCAGAAACAGGGCTGCCGTCAGCTTGGGCGGCAAGGGCTGTACACTGTTTTGATAAAAAAGCCCGGCCAAGCGTTTGCGCATATCCGTACCGTACCCGTGCGCAAGACCCCAATCATAGAGAGACCACCACAAATCGGCTACGGGCCCGCCTGTTAGGGCAGGCCGCAGCATAGCGGGCAAATAGTGAAAGGCCGACGGTGCGGCAACTAAAAACTCTCTCGCCCGCTCCGGTCGAACGCTGCCGTCTTCTTTCACGGTTTCCCGAACATATCCTTTTTTTTCAAGTTCCTTTATCCATGTCGACGGGATAAGTTCGGTACCGTCCTCATCAGCAAGAGCCCGCGTAAGATACAGTTCCTCTTCCGCTCGCGTCACGGCAAGGTAAAACAAAAAGCGCTCCTGAAAGGTGCGGAACCGGCTGTCCGGTCCGAGAGGCAATCCCGTTTTCTTCAAAGCCTGCCGCTCCCTGTCGTTTAAAATTCCTTCCTCACCGTAATGCAGCGGAAAAACACCGTCATTCATACCGCAAACGAAAACGACGGGACTGCGCAGTGTATACCCCCTGTCGACAGTTGTAACCGTCACGTGATCCAAGGTCGGCGGAATGAGCGTAAAGTGAAGCTCTTCCAATCCTTCCGTCAGCAGCTTAACAAATTCCCGTCCCGTCACTATATCATGGCCGCACAGTTCAACAAGCCGTTCCAGGAGGAAGACAACTTTTTTCCACACTTGCTCGTGCTCCTTCGCATCCTCCTCCCGTCCTGCGGCAATCGCCTCCTTTTGCCACTCCGACAATCGCGCCGGTACGGCAACAGCCGCAAGCCACTGCCACAGAAGCGCAGCGAATACATGCAGCTCCGCTGTTTCTCCCTGCAGCCGCCGCAGCGGCGACAAGAGGGCGACTACACGCTGACGAATGCCGTTAATATAGGTCAGATCATAGTTGTACGGGTGCAGCCCTTTTGGCAAATACTGCCAATCCCGCGTCTCTTGCCAACGGATGCCGCGGATACCGGCGGCAAGGCAATAATTTTCCAAATCATCCGCTTCGCGCCGCGTAAAGGGCATGAGATCCGTCTTTAAGAGGCGAAAGAGGGCATCTGTATTGCCCTTGCTGTGTAATACCGTTTCCAAGACGGACGCAATCGCTTCTATGAGAGGATGCGCCTTCATGGGCCGACGGTAGTCGGTGAAACAGGGAATGTCATATTCCTTAAAAATACGCTCGCACAGCTGATTATACGGGTCACCTGAGCGGGATATGATCACTATATCCCGCCACCGCCGCCCTTGCCGCACGAGGCGTCGTACGGTCCTTGCCATATAATCGACTTCGATAGTTCTGTTTTTGCATTCTGCCGAGGTCAGTCCCGAAATCGGTCTCTCTAATTGTGTCGGCAACGTTTTAAAGAAAGCATCATGAAAGCGCTGCAGCTCACTTTGCCCCGCCCCGGTCACACTCACAAGGCGTACATCTGTAAAAAGTTCACAAATTTCCCGGTACGCTTCATAAGCTCTGTGATAAAGAGCCGTCTCCCGTGCCTGCCGCTCCGGCCGTTCCGGATCCATTGTCAAAGTGATGACCACTTCCGCCGCTGCGGTAACTACGCTCTTTAAAACGTGCAGTTGCTGCGGCGTGAACCACTGGAACCCGTCGACACAGACAACGGCATCCTGCAAGAACGTCGCTTGTCCCGCCTTTTCCGCAAGAGCCGTAAAGATGTCGCAGCTTGAGTCAAAGTGCTCCTGCAGATAGGCCTCATACCGGTCGTAGAGGAAAGCCGTATCGGCAATTTTACGCTGCAGCACACCTTCCGGCAAGGAACGGGCAATATCATTCAGTGCGTCCGCCGGGACGGCAAAAGAACGACATTCATTCAAAAACTTTGCCATCATGCCGGCAAAATTCGGTTGTTCCGCCGCCTGCCGTAAAGCCGTAAACTCCGTCAAGTTCTTGGCGGTAAGGCGATTCAAAACAATTCGTTTATCAAAATCGGAAAGAGATGCTTCGGCCATACCGCACTCTTGCAGCACCAGGTAGGTCAGACGGTTGAAGCCGACGACGCGCGTGCCCATAAAGCCGCGGCCGGCCATATATTCGGCAAGGCGCCGTTCCGTGTTGTATGTGCCTTGGTCCGGCACGAGAAGCAGTGCTTTTTTGCCTGCTTGCTGCGCCGCTTTTATTTTATTAAAGCAGTATGTAGTTTTTCCGCTGCCCGCTTTTCCGAAAAGGACCGTAAGAGCCATATACAACGTCTCCTCTACACAGCATAACGTTTATTTTATTACTGTGTAAAAAGCCCCGGAACATAAATTCCGGGGCTTTTTCATTACAATTGTAAGCCTTCCTTTAATTTGGCAAAGATTTTTTCTTCTTCTTCCGTCAGCGGCCGGCCTAAGTCCACTTTCAATTCTTCCCCTTTGTTCTTCGCCTTATCCTGATTATGAAGGTCGCCGCTTTTCGCACTGTCGTCACGAATAATCACGTTTTTCACCCGGCTTTCCTATTAAATTAAAGTTTTCGGTTCGGCATAAGCCGCAACATCATCGGCAATTTCCTTGGCCATGGCATCAATAATCGCTTCCTGATCCGCATGAAGAGACGACTTCATATCTAAGGTAGTCGGGAAAAGTTCGCATTTCTTAAATACGTTTTCCACATAATTTACCATTTCTTTATGCGCTACGGACGACCACGAATGGCAGCCTAAAACGGCGATTTTACGATTCTGGAAGGCCAAGGTTGCGAGGTCGTGCAGAAAGTTTTCCATCGGCAGGAACAGATTCAGATTATACGTCGGCGATGCCAGTACCAAGTGGCTGTATTCCCAAACCTTGGCATTAATATAGGACGGGTGAACCTTGGACACATCGTAGAGATATACATTGTTCACGCCGAGTTTGCTCAACTTATTGGCCAAAACGCAAGCAGCGCGGCTTGTATCACCATAAATGGATGCAAAGGCGATGATGACGCCCTTTCTTTCCGGTACGTATTGCGCCCAATGAAGGTACTTGTCGACAATATATTTGATCGTTTCAGGAGTACGGAATACAAGGCCGTGCAAAGGGCAAATATAGTCGATCTGCAAGGTCGCGGCCTTTTTCAGGACGTTCATAACCTGCATACCGTATTTACCGACAATATTGACGTAATAACGGCGTGCTTCATCCAAGTATTCTCCCTCATAGTTTACCTGGTCCGCATACACATTGCCGACGGTGCCGAACATACCGAAAGCATCGGCGGAAAAGAGAATTTTGTCGGTTGCATCATAGGTCATGAACACTTCCGGCCAATGAACCATAGGCGCCTTGACGAAAGTCAGCTTGTGTTTACCCAAGTCGAGCTGATCGCCGTCTCCGATGGGATGATAATTGGCTTTATAGTCTTCACTGTAGAACTGTTCGAAGAGCTTGAAGGTCTGTGCCTGGCCGACGATTTTTACATCAGGATACTTTTCAATGAGGGCCAGGGCGGAACTTGCATGATCCGGCTCCATGTGCTGAATAATAAAGTAGTCCAGTTTGCGGCCCTTCAAGAGATACGCCACGTCCTCCAAAAATTCGTCGCGGCAACTCTTGTCGATACCGTCGAGAACGCAGGTCCTTTCGTCATCAATAAAGTATGAATTATAGCTTACGCCGGCAGGAAGCGGAAAAATACGTTCAAACAAGGGAGTGACAAAGTCATTGCACCCCATCCAATAGACACCGTTTTTAATTTCTTCAACACTATGCATATGCGTCCTCCTTAGGTCTACACAACTTCATATTGAAATTCTATCCATTACTGTGTTCCTTATTGTATCATTTTTCAGACAAATAAGTAATATCCGGTAAAAAATAACCTCATCGTTTTTTCGTATTATTCCGCTCCGTCTCTTTGGCGTCACCGGACTTCTTCGTATCGCTTTTCTTCTTACGCTGTTTTTCAACCGCTTCTTTTTCTTTCGCTTCCGCACGAGACGATAACGACTCGGCCTCATTTGTAATGGTCGATATGACCTGCTTTACCACTTCCGTATCGGCATCACTCAAAGCCGTTTCCGAACCGAGAAGCTCCCGCGCCTGCCCGGCAATGGCCGCAGCTTCGCTCTTTACCTGAGAGACACTAAGCTTTCCGTTCTCATATTTCTGCTGCAGCGCATGAAGAGATTCCGTAATATCTTCGGCTTTCCTACGAATACGTGCAACAGCCGCATCGCTTTCCAGCTGCTTTCTTGCGGCCGTCTCTTTGGCCTTTCGGTCCTCTTCGTCCCGCAGCCGCTGTTCTTCCTGTTGCTGTTCGGAAATAGTACGCAACGTGTTGGCCGTAATATGTGTACCTTCATAGTATTCATAGGCCATATAGCCCAGGATAAAGAGGGGAATGAATAACAAGGCCACTTCAAAGCGGCGCAGGCGCACGGCCTTATCCCAATCACGGGTATATTTGCGGCGAAATTCCATGACGATAACGCTGAAGAAAATACATATGATGACAAATAAAAATGCGTAAATCGTCAATTTATGCCAAACCGTCGCCTGGAGCTTAATGGTTTGCGGTTTTGTGCCGGTGAGCCGCCACATGTAAGTTTGCCCCTGCACATCGGCGGCGGGGCTGTTACTTTTCACATCCGTACCGGCCGGAAAGGACACGATGTATTCCAAGTCGGCGCCGTTTTCAGGCATGGCTTTACCCAAACGCAAATAGCCGAGACTGCCGTCATTGTAAGTATAATCAATATAATACATGGTGCAAATAATACCGTCATGGGTCTTGTGCACGATTCGGTCAATAGAGCTCTTATTGGCGCCTTCACTGGTTAAGGTCCTCATGGCGCGAAAGCCCTTGCCGTTATTGTTGTCATAATCCATAACCGTATAATTGCGCTTCTGAAACTCGTCCGCGTCGGCTTCAAGCGCATCCTTATCCGACTCCGAAGCGGATACCTTCAAAATATCCTGCGTCTCGCTGCCGTCATCGTGAATAATCGTTTGCGATCTGAAGCCAGATAATAAGGCGAAAGCAAATATTAAAGCGGCTGTCAGCCCTATTTTTACATAAGGTTTCATTATGCCCTCTCTTTCCCTTACAGTTCTTTTACTCTTCCTTCGGCGGAACCATGGTGCTTTCTACTATGCGAATCTTAGGAGCCGTCCCCTTGGCATCGTCATGAGGCATACCCTGCAAAGCGGCACCTGTACTGCTCGCTTCCAAGGAAATGCCGTTAATATAAATTCCGTCAATAACACCGTCCCCTTTTTTAAGGCGCACATTGGCAATAACGCTGTCTCCTGCGGAAATATCGTAAATACCGTCTCTATATTCGGGCGCTACGCGATATCGGTCAAAGCCGACCTTGAACTGCACGCTCCTCGCTTCTTCATCGACGGCGACAACCTTCGCCTTCATATAATCGCTCCGATCCGCAGGCGGCGAGGCCGATGCACCGCGAACTTCCATAATACCCCGTGTATCCTGCCCGATGGCCACATATATTTCCTGACCCTTTACAGGCAAGGCCGTGTCATTCCAGACGGTTGTATCTTCCGGAAAAATAACCCGAATATAATCCGTACCGAAAGCGCTCATTTCCAGACGCAATACGCAGCGCCACTGGTAGGGAATACCGTCGACCGTAATATTATGCCAATGCCAACTGTAATAAAAGAGAAAGCCCAGTTGAATCAGGACGGTCATAATCAAAACCAAGTATACGCCGCCGGCACCTACGGAAAAAGAGTTGCCTCTTATCTTCATTATTTTCCGCCTCCTTCATCAGCCCAAGGAGAGCGCATAGGCTCTTTCTTTTCTTTTTTGCTGTCCTTCCCGACACTTTCCCACGGGGACGTACCCGGCTTTCTTTCGGTTGCCTTTTCTTTCGGACGCGTTACTTTCTGCTGGGCTATAATAGGCACACTGTCGGGACTGTGGAAGACGGGCGGCACAAATTGTGACGGCTCCGTTTCTTTCGCTACGACAGTCGTTGCGGTCTCCGATTGGCGCATCCATTCAGGCATATCCGCCTCACGGCTCTGCAAGGAAGCCGGCTCCACCTGCCGGCCCGCCTTGCCGCGATTCTTTCGCTTGCCGCCGCTGCGCACATCCGTAACGGTTCTGCCGCTGTGCGGCGTAACGGTACGGGCACGGCGCTTCTTTTGTATTTTGTCGATTTGCGTAATCACCAAAGCTGCAATGACAATAACCGTCACCGGTACAAAGGGCGAGAACGTGTTGCCCGCCACGACGGCAATAACGAGTATAACCAAGGCGCCGATACCCAGGCGCAGATGGTTGGCATGTCCCGGCCGGGTACCCTGGCCGACTTCATAAAAAGCTATAAACAAGGCATAGAGAAAGGAGAGTACCAATGGCAAGGATGAATATATGCCGCTGCGTACCAACAACGTTTCAACTCCCAGCAGCACGGGTATGCCCGTGTACAGAAGAGGTGCCCATAAACGTTTCTTTACACCTTTAGTGAAAAGGGCCGCTTCCACTGCGAAGATAACAATTGTAATCAATGTCGTGGACCAGTGAAATCCGGCTATATCGGCAATGCCGACCCAAACGGAAGGCACTGTAGAAATTATTAAAGCACCTATTGCCGCAATACGGCCGAACCAACGGAAAGGCGTACCGTACGCCTTGTGAATGTCAATGGAATAGCCCGTCAACATCATCAGTACGGCCAAGTTCCCCAAAACAAAGAAGGGAATATAATCACTTTCAACGATAACGACTGCAAAAGCCACAAAGACCCCGATCGTCATGAGCCAAGAAAACAGGGACAGGCGCACTTCATCACCGTGACGGAAAAAAACGCCATATGCCGGCAGAAGTGCAATCAACATGAGCCAAATAGAGCCCACCCCGAAGGGTGCGTTAAGCATGCCGCCCGTGCCGGCCCAAAACAGCAGAGACGCGACATACCAAACGGCTCCGCCGAGAGAGCGGAGCAAATACACGGCAGGCAACCCTAGAAGGGCGCCTACGGCAATATACGAAGACCTGTCGCCGCCGACATAAAAGGTCTGTTCCACGACGGCAAAGACGACAAAGATAATCAAATAATGGACAATGCAGGCAATTTCTCCGAATAATTGAGCCTGTTTTCGCTGTACGATACCGGCAAAAATACCGAGTTGAGAGAGAAAGAGCAAAACCGCTCCAAAGACCAAGCGTGCCGTCATGGATACGGCATACCACACGTGTGCAACACCCCAGACGGCACCGATTGTCGCTAAAGTGAATCCGATTACAAGCAGGAGAATCCCTAAGGGCAACTCCAAAAAAGACACGGCCTTTTCTCTACTGTATCGCACTTTCAGTTCTTGCCGCGCATTTTCAGAAATAAGCCCTTCTTCGGCAAGAGAATCAATTTCCCTGTGCAGCCATTCTTCGGACTTTTTTATCATAATTACACTACTCCCTAAGACATGACTATATCAATCCAACATAGTAAACCTAATTTATCTATATCAGTATATCATAAAACCCCGACAGTCCAAACAAAAAGGCCATTTCCTTCATTAAAATATTATTCTGCCTCCGTATATGGTATAATTCCATTGATACACAGGATATATTACATATATTTTTACCGCACGACCGATATCATCGACAGGAGATCATATGAGCTCGCTTTCCGTGATTATACTTGCAAAAAATGAAGAAAAAAACATCGGTGACTGCATCAAATCGGCAAAATTCGCTGATGAAATACTCATAATCGACGATTACAGCACGGACTCGACCGCATCTATTGCGAAAACATTAGGCGCGCGCGTTGTAAAACACAGCCTTAACAACAGTTGGGAATCACAAAAGAACTTTGCCATTTCTATCACAACCGGTGAATGGATATTCTTTTTGGACGCCGATGAGCGTATTTCCTCCAATTTGGCAGACGAAATCAGCAAAATTGTCCAAAATAACACCTATATTTGCGGCATTATCCGGCGGTATAATCAATTCCGCCATTATACGGCTACTCACGGCTCCGTACGCCCCGATAAGGTATTGCGTCTCTGCCCAAAAAAGGGAGCTCATGTAGTGGGGCGTATACACGAGCAGCTGGAAGCGCCTTATGAAGAAAAAGTGCTGAGCGGGAAATTATATCATCGTACTTATGAAAACTGGGAGCAGTATTTCAGAAAATTCAATCAATATACATCTCTTTTAGCCCAGCAATATGTGGAACAGAAAAAAACGATCCGTTTTGTGTCCCATATTTTACTTCGGCCGCTTTGGGCGTTTATCAAAATATATCTAATCCAAGGCGGCTTCAGAGATGGAAAAATAGGCTTTGTTCTCTCTATGAACCATGCCTTTTACACGTTTACCAAATATGTAAAAGCCTATTACCTTTACCGCAGTGACGGCGAATTATGATTTACGGCAAAAGCAAGGACAACATCATATGACGATGATAAATATTATGGGTGCCTCTCTCTGGGGCGGCGGCGAACAATATGTATACGATGTATGCGATGAGTTGACATCTCGCGGCATAGAAAACTATGTCTTAGTTGATGAACACAACAGGCTTTTTATGGAGCGCATGCGGCCCGTCAGTCATATCGTGCCGCATAATTTACAAAAATGGAAGGGCTTCATGAACATTCGCACTCTTGCCCGCACCCTAACAAAATTGGGGATAACTGTAATTTGCTGTCATTCCGGTAAGTACGTATTATTAAGCATTGCCTTAAAAAAGCTGGTTGGCTGTAAATTGCTATTCTTCAAGCACAATGTAATCCCTTATAAAACCGATATCTATCATCGCTGGATTACATCACAAGTAGATGCGTTTATCTGTGTATCACAGCTCGTCTATGATAAACAAACGGTCCCTGCACGCACGGACAAGTTTCATATGGTCTATAACGGTGTTAATCCCCGCCGCTTTGCAAAAAATACGACAGCCACAAAGGACACCGACTTTTTCACCTTAGGGTATGCAGGCCGTATAAGGGAGAATAAGGGTGTTTATGACTTAATTGATGCTGCCGTTATACTGCACAAACACTATCCTGCTGTCAGGCTCTTTCTCGCCGGTCACGGTACGCCACAAGCCCTCGCGGCGTTGCAAAATCACATTGCCGCCAGCCGAGCGGAAAGCTTCGTGCAGTACCGCGGTTTTTACGAGCATATAGAGCTTTTTTATAAAGACTTGGACATACTGGTTCTCCCTTCTAAAGTAGCGGAAGCATTCGGTCTGGTCTTATGTGAAGCCATGTATCTGGGTATTCCCGTTTTAACGAGCAGATCCGGTGCGCAAACTGAAATTATTGAGGATCATAAAAACGGCTACATTATTGCCTCTGTAAACGCGGCCTCTTTAGCGCTTAAAATAAAAGAAATTTACGAAAATAAAGAGTACTTGCCTGCCGTCATAGAGAACGGAAAGAAAACTGTCGCTTCCCGCTTCATGATCAATGAAACAGTAAATAAGATAAAAGAAATTATAAATCATCTTTAAACAGCCTAAGATAAGACCGATATTTTTTTGCTGTAAAGTGTCTGAAAAATAACTGATGACGGCAACTGCATACAGTTCGCCGTTCTTCTTTTCCGGGAGCTTATGTATGAAAGAAAATACAATGCTTGTACGGGTATTGGCTATTACTATTGCCCTAACGGTTTCTCTCTCCCGTTTATCTATGGCGGTCGGAGAAATATGCAACGGTATTGCCTTGGCAATAGGGATATATTTATTTTACAAAATGAGAAAAACCGTCCATATCCCGAAGAAAACGAAGGGATATTTAAAAGCCTATACCGTCTTCGTATTATCTACCTTGCCGGCAACGCTTTTGACCGGCAACATAACCGTCGGCATGCACGAATTTCTGCAAATGTGGCTTTGGCGGTTTTGTCCGTTCTTGCTCATTTTGCTGTTTATCCGCAAACGGCATTACCTAATCAACATGTTGACACTATTTACGGCCGTCTTCGGCATCGACTGCTTTGTCACCTTAATCCAGGTCGTCTATCACTTGGGAAATAACGATCGCGGTTGGGGCTTGGGCGGCAGTCAGTTGGGCATTGCCGGGCTCATTTGCATGATGCTCCCTTTTGTTCTCGTCATGCTCTACGAACCTTCTATAGAAAAACGGCTGAAATGTCTCTCTCTGATTACGCTGTTTTGTATTATTATCGCCTTATTTTGTAACAAGAGCCGCGGCGCCTGGCTGACTTGCCTCATTACGCTCCCCCTTACGGCAGGCCATTATCTTATACGGCAAAAGAAAAAAATCGTTCTTTCTCTTTTGTTGCTCCTCGTCTTCGGCGGTATTATGATTTCACAGCCCGAATATAATGCACGCTTCCGCTCTATTACCAACACAACGACGGACCGTTCCAACAGCGACCGCATTTGGACCTGGGCCTCCAGCTTGGACATGTTTGAAGATAGGCCTCTTACGGGCGTAGGCTTGGGGCAGTTCAGGTTCCATTATGACAACGGATACAGATATGCGCAGGAAACGCAGCACCTGAGCCATGCGCATAATAACTTCTTCCATCTTTTGGCGGAAACGGGAATTATCGGTTTTCTCGGACTTCTCTATTGGCTTTCCTACTTTTTATGCGCCTCATTAAAAGCCTACCATAAGAAAAAAAATCCTTATGATTTATTAATATTCACTACTGTTTTAAGTTATGTCGTACTCTTCGGTCAGGTAGAATACACCCTTGATATGTCGGCAAATATGCGTATTTTCTGGTTTCTCTTAGGTTGCCTTCTGCAATTAAAAGTAATTTCCCCGCCTTCACCGAGACCGATAAAAGCGCTGCAAACATAACTTCATTTTTCAGTATAACGGGAGTGTACAACGTGTTTACTCTATTTTTTCAATCTGTACAGCAGGATATAAAGTTATTCTTATTTTTTCCGATTTTATGCGCTCTCTTTCGTGCCGTATTCATAAAAGTATACAACCCGTATGACACGCTCCGCGGCAAAGGGAAAGTTATTTGGCATTGCTTCCGCTACGGCTTTTGGTGGGGTATGGACTTTAACGCCTATGTGTTTTTACTGCCCATGCTCTTACTGTCCGTGCCGACAGCTTTTTTCCCCTCCCTATACGATTTGGGGAATACCTTGCGATTAGGCGCAGCCATGATATACTCTTTCATCTTATATGCCGCCTTTGTGGGCAAAATGATTTTTTACAATCACTTTCACACGACGTATAACCATATACTGCGCTTAGCCGAAAAGGCGGAAAAGCATAACCTCCTGGACATATTTTTCCATCAGGATCACGGGGTCTTAATTCTGCTGGCTCTCATTCCGTACATGGCAGGCTGCTTCTTCACAGTCTCCTTTTTTCTGAATCTGCCCAGTCTGCCCTATCCGCCCTTTCTCTCCGGTCCAATTTATTATCTCTTTAACACACTGCTTTTTCTTGTCCTCATTTTAGGTTTTTATTGGTTCCGCTACGGAGGCACGCTCAGTCATGATGACAAGCCCGAATGGGATACTATCCCCAGCATCGTCAAAAAAGATACATTCTTCGCCAAGGCCACTGTCGATGATTTAATCGCTCTGGAGCAGGTAAAAAAGCATAAACTCAATGAAGCCTATACACATACGGACGAAGAAGATTTAAATTCGCTGAACGTACTGTTGCCCCCTAATTCACCACATTTGAAAAGTGGTGACAATCCGCTGTACTGTTTTAAAAAGATCGCTGCAGGCCCCAGAATAGCCAAACCGTCGCACATATTCCTCATTGTCGGAGAAAGTTACTTGCAACAATTATTCGACCCGGCCTATGCGTGTCTCCACGTCGCCGACGGCGGTAAACGATGGCTGAATCATGACCACACCGCCTCCTTAAAAAACTCGCTCTCTGCCGGTATTATTTCACGGCCATCTATTGTCAGTCTCATGTCGGGCATTTTTGACGCGGGCCTCGAATTAAATGAAAAGGAAGAATTTTGGAAAGGCACCGTCCCTACGTCACTGCCGCTGCAGCTGAAAAAGCTGGGCTATCGTTCCGTTTATTGGTATGGCGGCAATGTTACGTACGGCAACTTCAACCAGTTTGCTCCGGCCTGCGGCTTTGACAAGGTCATGACTGCTACGGACTTCTGCGGGCCGTCAGCACCGAAAACATGGGTCGGCGTTTATGATAACATCTATCTGGAAAAGGCAACTCAGTTAATTAGAGAACAGTATACGGAAACGCCGGAATTTCATATGATTTACACTACGTCCTACCATGGGCCGTTTAAAATGAATCTAAAAAAATACGGCTACGATCCGGAAGCCGTAATGGCCGAGGCCCCGGATGACATAAAGAAAAATAAAAGTCTCCAACAAAATCTCGGTACTTTCGGGCTTTCCGATCGAGCTGTCGCTGACTTTATGGATAAGATGATAAAAGAATGGCCGGACAGTTTATTTGTCGTAACGGCCGACCACGCTATTGCTATGACTCCCCTCGAAAACACCTCTTTAATGAAGCGGGAATGTTCCATTCGCGAACGTCATTGTCCGGTCTTCATGTTCCATCACAAGGACATCGACCAAAGCTTGTTTATGGGCAATACAATTGGCAGTCACATGAACATTATGCCAACCGTACTGGAACTCATTGCCCCTAAAGGTTTTATATATTATTCCTTATTTACTTCTCTTACCGAACCTATTGACCATGTCGTAAGTCCCTACCACTGGTTGCGGCCGGACGGCTACGGCACGTATGAAAGTGATATATATCAACCGTTGGGTCCCGACTATACGGAATCAGATATTCTGGAAGGCACTCACCCATATATGGATGAACAACAGGCGTGGAAAAATCTTAGCGGCTATATACTGCGCCATCCGGAGCTCTTGCAACCTTTTGACAGGCTATATTTAGAATAATTGTAATTTCACTTAAAAGAGGGACGCACCAAAATGCGTCCCTCTCAGTGTAATCAGCGGCTTCCTATGCTCCCGGGGCGTCTCCGCCCAAGTACTGTCGGCGTATGCAGGCTTAACGGCTGTGTTCGGTATGGGAACAGGTGGATCCCTGCAGCTGTCACCACTGAATCGCTTCCCCCGTACCCTCACAACTACAGAAAACGTAAGTCCCCTTCTTCGTAAGTTAAGCTCTCGGCCTATTAGTACCGGTCCGCTCCATGCATCACTGCACTTCCACTCCCGGCCTATCTACCATCTCGTCTCCATGGGGCCTTACTTACTTTCGTACTCAGAAACCTCATCTTTAGGCCGGTTTCACGCTTAGATGCTTTCAGCGTTTATCCCTCCCCGACGTAGCTACCCGGCTGCACGGCTGGCGCCATGACCGGTACACCATCGGTCGGTCCACTCCGGTCCTCTCGTACTGGGAGCAGCCCCTTTCAAGTTTCTTACGCCCGCGATGGATAGGGACCGAACTGTCTCACGACGTTCTGAACCCAGCTCGCGTACCACTTTATTGGGCGAACAGCCCAACCCTTGGGACCTACTTCAGCCCCAGGATGTGATGAGCCGACATCGAGGTGCCAAACCTCCCCGTCGATATGGACTCTTGGGAGAGATAAGCCTGTTATCCCCAGGGTAGCTTTTATCCGTTGTGCGATGGCAATTCCACTCTCTACCACCGGATCACTAAGCCCGACTTTCGTCCCTGCTCGACCTGTCCGTCTCGCAGTCAAGCTCCCTTCTGCCTTTGCACTCTGCGCGCGGTTTCCGTCCGCGCTGAGGGAACCTTTGGGCGCCTCCGTTGCTCTTTCGGAGGCGACCGCCCCAGTCAAACTGCCCGCCTGAGACTGTCCGAAGCCTCGTTACGGCTCTCGTTAGAATTTCAATAAAACAAGGTTGGTATCCCACCGCCGACTCCGCGCAAACTGGCGTTCACGCCTCTGCGTCTCCCAACTATCCTGTACGTCTTCTACCGAAACTCCATCTCAGGTTACAGTAAAGCTCCATGGGGTCTTTCTGTCCAGTCGCGGGTAACCTGCATCTTCACAGGTATTTCAATTTCACCGGGTCCCTCGTTGAGACAGTGCCCAAATCGTTACACCTTTCGTGCGGGTCGGAACTTACCCGACAAGGAATTTCGCTACCTTAGGACCGTTATAGTTACGGCCGCCGTTTACCGGGGCTTCAATTCTCTGCTTCGCCTTTCAGCTTACACGTCCTCTTAACCTTCCGGCACCGGGCAGGTGTCAGCATCTATACGTCAGCTTTCGCTTTTGCAGACGCCTGTGTTTGTGCTAAACAGTCGCTTGGGCCTCTCTTGTGCCACCCCTTTCAGCTCCTACCGCTTCCGGTCCTCACCTACTCGGGGTTATCCTTTTCCCGAAGTTACGGATACATTTTGCCGAGTTCCTTAACGAGGGTTTTCCCGCGCACCTTAGAATTCTCTTCTCGCCTACCTGTGTCGGTTTTGGTACGGGCGCCGCAGCCCTCGCTAGAAGCTTTTCTTGACAATCGAGTCCCCGTTCCTTCGCCTGTATCTCTACAGCCTCCCCATCACATCTCGGGCTTTTTGTGTGCCGGATTTGCCTGCCACACTCCCTACCTGCTTGGACATGCTCTTCCATTCGCATGCGAACGTTCCTTCTTGTGTCACTCCCTCGCTCTATCGGTCTGCGCCGGTGCAGGAATTTCAACCTGCTCTCCATCTCCTATGCGCCTTCGCCTCGGATTAGGTCCCGACTTAGCACGGCATTGGGGACCTTAGCTGATGGTCTGGGCTGTTTCCCTTTCGACCACGGCCCTTATAAGTCGTAGTCTGACTCCCAGGTATGATTACAGCCATTCGGAGTTTGACTGGGTTTGGTAACCGGGTAGGTCCCTCTCCTGATCAGTGCTCTACCGCCTGTAATCTCTTCCCTGAGGCTAGCCCTAAAGCTATTTCGGGGAGAACCAGCTATCTCCACGTTCGATTGGAATTTCACCCCTACCCACACCTCATCTCCGTGATTTATTTCCGCAACTACGACCCCGCCTCTGGCGGTTCCCAGCGCCACCCTCATTCTCAGATTATCGGGCTTGAGGATTACGACTACAGGGACAATATCAACCGCGAAAACCTTCTGGGAACGATTTTTCATGAAGACGAAAACTGCTTCGCATCCCTTTCATCATATCCCATATGCGGCATGGGCGAGCTGAACGTGACGCTTAAGACGGATGGCCATATAGACACCTTTGCCGACACCATTCGGAAAATCGCGAATTACATCCTTCACGATTTCCCCATTCCCTGCAGCAGTTATAATTTATTTTTTTATCATATGAAGCATATCCATGTAAAGCTGTTTCCCCGCTACATGGCAAGTCCGCTGTACATGGGATACCGTATTACCCACGTCATGGATAATGAAAGCTCGCAAAACATTATCTCAACGCTTACCTCAGCCAAGTATTTCGGCTGATTACCTTAAGGAGATCCTATTGAAACTGTATGCGTTCAGTGATTTCCACCTCTCCGGCGACCCGCCGACAAAACCGATGGACATCTTCGGAGACAACTGGAAAAATCACCGTGAAAAAATTCTCTCTGCATGGAAAGAAACCATTACCGCCGACGATACGGTCATCATGGCAGGCGATCTTTCCTGGGCCACCCATCTGGAAGACGCCCTTTCCGACCTGAAAACGCTATCCGCACTTCCCGGACGGAAAATTATCGTTCGCGGCAACCATGATTACTGGTGGAACACCGTATCAAAAATGAAACGGATGACAGACAATGCTTTTGAATTTATTTTCAACTCCGCCTTATCTGCAGGAAATATAGCGTTTGCAGGCACACGGGGTTGGATCCCTGAAACATCAAAAAAGATAACGGAAGAAGATAAGGTGATTATTGTAAGGGAACAGGGACGTCTGGAACGCTCCCTCATAGAAGCGGAAAAACTTAACTGTGAGAAAATTTTCGCCGTTCTCCATTACCCCCCCCCTTTGATGAGCAGAGAAAGCCTACAAAAATGTTGGAAATCATGAAATCCCATGGCGTGACGGACTGCATTTACGGGCATATCCACGGTTTCAGGGAAAGAGAAATTCACGACAAAGCTTGCTGTTGGCGCTACTTTTATTAACTAATAAAAATGTCCGCTTACGGATGAAAAGAACGCTACATATTCAACAGTGGCGTTTTGCTTGCAAAAATTCATTTTATTCTTTTGTGTCATTCCCTCAAGCCAGTATTCTCCGTCCGGCTTCATCGGCCACCTCCTTATAAGCAAGGCTCTCACCCATTCCCTATTCTTACCATCAGAATCTCTTTCCTATATACCGGTTCGTATTAAATACTCCACGAATCAAAAGGCAAGCAGAAAGCCTCCTCGCATTATTAAGCCATAGTATTGGCGTATATCTAATTACGCATAATACTATACTGTTAGAGGTACTGTGGATTTGTTTAAAGCCTCCTACTACATGATGGTTTTAACAAGGCTACAACCACAGTCTCTTTGTTATTTTGTTAATCAGTTAGATACCGCTCGACGGTTTATGTATAACGAAGTTACAACGGCAAAGAGTCCTGTGGATCCATGCAGTATCACACTCTCTTTACCTCTTTATTGTAATCTTATGGAAAAGAGTGTCTTTATGATTCTTGTTAGCATTGATATGTCCAAAGACAAGCATGAGTAAAAGTAATGCTGCATTCCTTACAAGCCATCGCTGTGCACCTGATTGAGTTTTTCCATTCTTAACGCAAATATTACTGCAATTAAAACATCGTACTTGGTTCATTATATCTTCCTCCCAGAAAATTATTTCTTAGGAAGATATAACCCTATTTAAGCCAGTCACGACAATGCTTTTCAGCTTTTTTATCAACTCATTTTGTCCACCCTCAAAGTTCTTTCAAACAGCTTTGAAGGGCGATGAGCCTATTTAAATACTAGTCCTATCGCCCTTTATATCAACACAAAATGTCCTATAACCCCAATTTCGCATTAAAAGGTTTCTCAAGTTTCCGTGAAGAATAAAGTAAAAGACTTTCTCCTAAAAGCATCTGCTATAGAAGAAAGTCTTTTATCTTGTTCCTAACTTAGAAAGATTTGTCTTATCCAATTAGGATGCAACGCTGTTCATGAACTGAACTGTCAGCACTGACGGGTTGGAAACAATTCCCAGAACGGTTACCCGTTGCCCCATAGGAACAACTGCACCATTGAGATTCACAAGAATTATATTCCCTTGGGCCGTACGAAAATTCATCAGCCCGCCGCCTGCACTGGATAAAACGCTGCCCACCGTGTAGACCTTTGTCCCTACAGGAAGTCCGGACAGATCCCATGCCACCTGATAATCACCCAGATCCTCTATTTTCAGATCTCCCGGATTTACCTGATACCAGCTGGCGAGATCGCTTTTCACCGGTCCCATGAAATACCCTGCATCACGAGATGTCCGTGATACCATTGATATCTGCGACGGATATAAATTTTTTACATCCTTTCTGTAGCTGACTGTCCGCTGATTGGGAACCCGATCCTGATAAGATACATTTCGGATAACAAGTATGGGCTGCTTGGCTTGGTTGTAAGCCACATACCCTGTCGCGCGAAAAGGCGTATAACTCATTATCTTTCCTGCATTCTCCATCATCGCAGGGATTTCCTGTCCATCAGGGGTAACAAAACGATATACATTGTCTGTATAAAACCCTTCAAACTGGCCGGTGACAGTAATCTCATCTGCTGCTGTTGCCACACCGGGCATCAATAGCATCAATACCATTCCTATCACAGCAATCCATGATTTTTTCATCTGGAAGCGCCTCCTGATCTGATTAACCGCGGCCTTTAATGACGCGTACACGCTGAATATCAGGTGTGCCATCCTTATGTTTGGTGATGGTATCTACCCTAATACGTTCCAGTTCCGGTTCGAATTCTTTCAGTGCTCTGGCCATCCGGTCATCGGCAGCCGCACCATTCTGCATAGCCCTGTAAATCAAGGCGGCCATTTCATACCTGGTCATCATGCGGTCTCCGCCAAACTGTCCATCCGGGTAACCCACGATGACACCGTTTCCTGCCAGCGTCGCCACATAATCATAAGCCCAATGGTTTGCAGGCACATCGGGGAAGAGCTGCATCTTATCCATATCCAGAGAATCCAGCGGTCTTCCTTCGGAAACCTTCATCAGCGCTCCCTTCATATTCTCCAGTTCAGCGCGAAGATCTTTGATTTCCTTTGCCATAGCCACACGGCTGGTAGATACATGGTTCCCTCTGCCAATCTTGAGGCTGACACCCGCATTAATCATATTCTGACCGCCGCCCATAGATCCGCCGACAGAAATCATTGTGTCTTCATTCGGACGATAGTAGGCTCCTACAGCTACGGCATTAGCACCCTTATAGTTACCATAACCTGCCGCAAAATCCCACTTGCTGTCCGGATCGAAATCAAGCGGATGGAGAGCTGCCAAAGCAGCAGCACCGGCACCGACACGATTGATTCGATTATCCATATTATTAATAGCGCCGCCAATCTTGTTGAGGGCCTCATTCGTCTGATACAGCTGACCGCCGTTAACGGCATCCGTTGAATTCTTACTGATTTCTCCCGGTGCCACATTGATGATCTTCTTACCGCCTGCATTCAAACCGTCTTTAGATACGTAGGTCGTTCCTCCTACAGTAAGCCCTTTATCATTGATAACGGTCTTCCCTGTTGTCACAGAATTCAGGTTCAGGTCATCAGCAGTAGCCACTTTATAGTCCACGCCGCCATCTGCATTGGTTCCCTTTGTTACAGTGATATTTTTGCCTGCGCTCACAGAAGACTGCTTTGCCGCCTTCGTAATTTGCCCAGCTACGGCCTTGAGCTGGTCTTCTGTTGCCGCCTGCCCGCTGGTGAAATGATTCGGATCCCAAGTCAGGTTTGTCAGCCCATTCACTGTGCCTTTAGAGCCATCTACAGTAACCTTTCCGGCTTTGATCGTACCTTCTGTTCCCTTAATGCTGATCTGCTTGGAAGGATCGGTTCCCAGCGTAATATCATCATTCAGGTTGACATGGTACGTTTTGGATCCGTTGGCATTCGTTTCAGAAGTCACCGTCGTATTTTTGCCGTCCGCTACTTTTGTGGTGGCACCGGCTACCACTTTGTTCAACTGACTAACATTGACCGCATCATGAGGATCTGTACCGTCAGCCACATTGGTGATCTTCTTTCCACCTGCATTCAAGCCGGAATCAGATACATAGGTTGTTCCTCCAACCGTGAGCCCACGGTTGTCAATAATCGTATTCCCAGTGGTTACGCTGTCAAATACCGCCTTCTTCGCCAGCATCAAATCAATCACAGTGTTTCCGTTAGCATCCTGGCTAATCTTGGTCTTGACATTCTGTCCGGAGTACTCGCTGTCCGCTTTCGTCCCTTCGCCCTGGATCTTCACGGTGCTTTCCAGTTTATTCAGAACGGTTGCTCCGCTGTTGGCTCCGAAGTACAGCCCTTTGCCCGACACAGTTTTATTGACTTCCTGCAAATCGCCGATGGTCGCCGCGCTCTTCTTCTGATCTTCGCTTGCGTTCGCCAGCGCTGTACCGTTCAGCGCGCTCTTCACGTTGCTGATCGTTGACCCGCCGACGTTCACCGTCCCGTCTCCCAGCGTGATCGTGGTATTATTGCTGCCCGCTTTTCCGTTCGAGATTGAGGTGATCCCGTTCAGTGCGCTTGCCAGCATCATATTAATGTTGGTGTTGCCGCTGGCGTCCTGGCTGACCTTGGTCTTGATGTTTTCGCCGGAGTATTCGCTGTCTGCTTTCGTCCCTTCGCCCTGGATCTTCACGGTGCTTCCCAGTTTGTTCAGAACGGTTGCTCCGCTGTTGGCTCCGAAGTACAGCCCTTTGCCTTTGATCGCCTCGTTGGTGATGTTGGTGATGTTCTGGTTCAGCTTGTTTTCGTCTACGCTGTACTGTACGCCGTCAGTGTCTGTCACGGAGGTCAGGTATTTCCCGTCCCCTTTGAATTTTACTGTCGGTGTCGTGTCTTTGGTCAGTGTGACGGTTTTCTGGCTTCCGCTGTCTGCCGTTACTCCGAACTGGGCCTTGATATTGGTAATCGGAGTGGTTGTGCTGTTATTGATATTGGTAATCAGGTCGCCCGTTATATTTTTGACCAGCTTGTTCTTGTCAATCCCGTATGTGACTTTCTTGTCGCTCAGGTTGACAGTCATCGTGTCGTCGGCTGTCGCAAATTCTATTGTCGGCGTGGTTCCTTCTCCCAGTCTTACCTGGCTGGTCGCGCTTCCTGCTTTCAGGTTAAAGCCGCTTTTCAGGTTATTGATGTCCGTCCTGTTGTTCTGAACCGTCGAATTATTACTGATACTATTATTCAGCTGGTTTTCATCCAGCTTCAAGTTCAATCCGTCATAACCGACTTCTGCCTTGATATATCTATCACCTCTGACAGTCAACGGATTATTCTTATCGATAGTTTTTCTACCTTGCGGGCTGTTTGTGTCCTGGATCACCCAGCTTGAATCTCCGCCCCCCCCCAGCTGGGCGGCTTTTAACTGTGCCACGTTGACAGCATCAGTGTCATTAGTACCAGCAGCAACGCCTATAATCTGACGGGTTTTATTACGAGTCGTATCCCCCACGGCCACGGCTCCCAAGGTAGACTTCCACGTGCCGGTCGTATCACCGGAATGGAAAGCCCCTGACGGATCATACCCGACCGCCCCGGCGGCAACATTAGCCAAAGAACCCGTACCGATGGCAGTACCCCACCTTACACTAGCTTTAGCAACATCACCAAAAGCGGCTGCATACTGACCTGTAGCCTCCGCTCCGATACCAACCGCTGTTCCAGCTTCCTGATTTGCTAAGGCATCCTTTCCTATTGCGACCGCACCAGTTGCATTTGCCTTTGCTGCAGTACCGATTGCCACGCCATCCCATGCAGTTGCCCTTGTGCTGTCACCCATAGCGATAGCACGCTCCGCTGTTGCCTGCGAACTTATACCGACGCTTACCGCATTGTGCGCATTGGCTAATGTTGAATCACCTATAGAAACCGCACTCTGGGCAAGCGCATCCGCATTCGCACCGACAGCTACCGCACTATGTCCCCGGGATACCACATCGACACCTAAAGATACCGCGCTATCGCCATAAGCCTTAGCAGTAGCTCCCATTGCGACCGAATTGATTTGCGTCACTTCCGTATTAATACCTACCGCTACCGACCCGCCTGCCGTTGAGCGTGCATTCCTGCCAACTGCCATCGAATTGGTCGCCGTTGCATTCGCAGAAGCACCGAATGCTATGGCATCTATTCCGTATGCCCTGGCCTTGTCTCCGATAGCTATCGAATGAGTATTACTTGCGCCGGATAACGTACCGATCGAAATACTATCAGCGCCACTTGCCTCGGCCTGATGACCTATTGCGGTAGAACGAATAGAAGTCGCCTTCGTTTGTGTCCCCAACGCCAGCGCACCGTCACCTCTTGCCGTGGCTGCTATACCAATCGCTGTATTATATCCATCCGCCCAGGTACCATCTCCATACTGTGTGCCGGCCGAAACTTCCATCGGCCAGAACAAAGCACTTCCCGTAAGCATTAGTGCACAAAGAAGCGCACTCAAAAGGCCTGTCGTCTCCCCAGTCTGGCCATACTTGTTCTTACCGTTTTGCTTCGCCAGTTCAGAGACAACGACATAACACCCCTTCACCTTACTCCAGACCACCTTATAGATCCTATTCAATTATACTTCTCCCCTTTCTACCTACACATTCTTTCCAGTACAATACTGCCAGTATAATACCGAAAACCCCTAAACAACAGGAAAACCTAAAAACATGAAATTTGTAGAGCCTAATATCTCATTTTCCTAATATCTCATATTATTACTCAAAATTTTCATTATTGCAATAGTCTTATTGCATGTATATGAAAATCTAAATATTTTATACTAATCTATATAAAAGGCATAAATTTTAAAAATAAAAATCTATCCTCAACGGCATTATTTCTGCTATTCCTCAACGGCATTATTTCTGCTATAATAAATTTAAATAATTGTTACTTTATAAACCATTATTCTTATTTTGGAGGATAATCTTATGAATCGTGTTACTATAAAAATGCCTCTTGATGGAGCAACATTCGAGCAAAAAGATGCGCTTATTCAAAAAGCTCTACATATTTTATCTGAACTGCTTGAAAAAAGCACAAATGCAACAACCATCACCATAGAAGAGGACAGTGTAGTAAAAAAACGTAGTACAGGCATAAACAGTATACCATCACCGCATCAGGAAAATAAAGAGTCTTGTAAAAGTTCTCCCCAAATTAAATTTAAGAAAAAGAAACAAAAAGGGGAAAAGAAACAAAAAGGGGAAAAGAAACAAAAAGGGGAAAAGAAACAAAAAGGGGAAAAGAAACAAAAAGGGGAAAAGAAACATTAATGAATAGCAAATTTGTTAAAAAAAGTTTCAATGTTTGTATAAATACTTAGAACCGCTATAAAATCCGTTAAGGCTCTGTTAGCTTTCTATGAATACTATTACTGAATATCGAGTATGTGAAATAAAGTCTATAAATAGCTCCATACGGTAGATAATCCCTTAGACTAACTGTCCATCAGCCCTGTTGAAAACCACTGTAATTCATGCGTTCAGAAATGTCAATGTACCTCTGGCTTTGATCTCTTGGAAATCTATTCAGGCATCCGGCCTTCATACATTATACTGAATTCGCCGTATATACCACCCCAGTTTTTCAAGGCCTGACTCCATTTCCGCCTATAGATATTTGAAGCAGATCGCCAACATCTATATTTATCGTACCCGAATTTATAATCCTAGGATACATGGCATTCCACTTTCCACCGAATTCTTCCCCATGTTTCAAAAACAATCTTTTCTGTAGGAGCAGCATATACAAGCTTCATATCTGCCACTCGATTCAGTTAAATACTTTATGAACCAAGAAGAACGCGCAACGGTTCATATCCTCCGTTCCAACTCCTGGCTCACAGCTACATCGGCTAATAGCTGATCAACCACATGCAAAAAAGAGGCTTATAGGACAAAATGAGTTGGTCTTCAATCCCAAAGATAAATTGAATATGAGTTGGACTTATGAAGCTCATGCCACACAATAGCATCTCCCCATGTAGGGATTGAATCCTCTAATTTGGATCGTTCATTCATGGCTTTATACAGTTTAGAAATGCTTTTATCAGTAGGCATTGCTTTTAAGATTTCAGATGCAGAAAGCGGTTTCGGTGAGTGAAAGTAACACCACCAGAAAACCGCTTTTATGCGTCTTTCAATAGACATCCCCCTGTGGTTTCTAAGCATTGTCCTTAATTGGGCATTTACCCCGCCTTCTATACGGTTATTTGTAGATGGCAGTTCTTCTCCACAAGCTAACGATTCATCCAAATATGTAAATAATGTATTTTGCCCTACTAATCTGACCAATGACCGTTCGGCCTTTAATAAACGTTCATGCATAGGGCGAATCCTTTCTTTTTCATCTCGTGTCATTTCACTAAGAAACGTCTTATGCTTTATTCTCCAGTTTATTAACCGGGTAACCCAATTGGCAGCTTGCCCCAAGTCTTTTATCATCAATAAGTCCTTTGCTATCATGTACAGCTCAATGCCGGCAATCGTCTTAGGCCTGCCGGTTGTATACCTCTTTACCTGACAGAATGCATGAAAAGTACAACGCTGCAGCTTAGCCTTAGGCCAAACCCTTTTTAGTGCTTTCTGAAAGCCTGGCCCTCCATCAGAAACGACCACAGAAGGAGCCGCAATTCTCTGTATTAATGCTTCCCAGGCTCCGGAATGCTCATAGCGGCATAAATACCATCCACATAAACCACAATTTTTTCACCTTCTACCTTAGGCGGCATAGGCCAAATTTCCCAAAACTTAGATGTTTTCCTACAAAAACCACGGCCGTCTCCCGGCATAAATTTTTGTACATTTTTACTAAATAGCCACTGAATAAAGTGCTTAAAATCATGAACGGTCTTATTAATTGGATTCACAAAGACAGCATGACACTCCTTGCAATACCATCGTTGCCTTCCTGTACGACTTTTACCATATTTTGAGCAAAAGAAACCGCAATATAAACACCTAACTTGTTTCATAAGGTTCTCCTTTTAAAATAAACATATTTTAAAAAGATATAACCCTATTTAAAGCAGTCATAGCAATCGTTTTCAGACTTTTTACCAACTCATTTTGTCCACTCTTTATCTTTTTAGGAAAAAGATAAAATACCGATGAAACCAGATAGTATCTAACTTCATCGGTATCAAAACCAACACAAAATGTCCTATAAGCCAAAAAGGACTCGCATCTCTGCAAGTCCTTTTCCTTTATCAGCAGCTTCCTATCCTCCCGGGCCGCTTCCGGCCAAGTACTTTCGGCGTTTGTGAGCTTAACTTCCGTGTTCGGCATGGGGACGGGTGATCCTCACAGCTGTCGCCACTGATTCTCTGAGAGACTGTTCTCTCAAAACCATATAGAAGAAGTACTGAAGCTTTCCGCTTGTCTCGGTGTTTCTAAGTTAAGACCTCGACCTATTAGTTTTATGTCGCTCCAAGCCTTGCGGCTCTTCCACTCATAACCTATCTACCTCATCGTCTGTAAGGGGTCTTACTCATTGCTGATGAGAAGTCTCATCTTGGGCGGGGCTTCACGCTTAGATGCTTTCAGCGTTTATCCCTTCCGGATGCGGCTTTCCAGCCGTGCCACTGGCGTGACAACTGGTACACCGTTGATCCGTCCACTCCGGTCCTCTCGTACTAGGAGCAGCTTCCCTCAAACTTCTTGCGCCCGCGATGGATATGAATCAAACTGTCTCACGACGTTTTGAACCCAGCTCGCGTACCACTTTAATGGGCGAACAGCCCAACCCTTGGGACCTACTCCAGCCCCAGGATGTGATGAGCCGACATCGAGGTGCCAAACCTCCCCGTCGATATGGACTCTTGGGAGAGATTAGCCTGTTATCCCCAGGGTAGCTTTTATCCGTTGAGCGATGGCCTTTCCACTCAGTACCACCGGATCACTAAGCCCGACTTTCGTCCCTGCTCGACTTGTCTGTCTCGCAGTCAAGCTCCCTTCTGCCTTTGCACTCTTCGGCCGGTTTCTGTCCGGCCTGAGGGAACCTTTGGGCGCCTCCGTTACTCTTTCGGAGGCGACCGCCCCAGTCAAACCGCCTGCCTGAGATGGTCCGCAGGGTCGTTACTCCTCGCGTTAGAATCTCAGCAACAGAAGGGTGGTATCCCAACGTCGGCTCTGCAACACCCTAAGGCATTGCTTCGTCGCCTCCCACCTATCCTGTGCGTCTGTCACCGGGATTCAATCTCAAGCTGCAGTGAAGCTCCATGGGGTCTTTCTGTCCAGTCGCGGGTAACCTGCATCTTCACAGGTATTTCAATTTCACCGGGTCCCTCGTTGAGACAGTGCCCAAATCGTTACACCTTTCGTGCGGGTCGGAACTTACCCGACAAGGAATTTCGCTACCTTAGGACCGTTATAGTTACGGCCGCCGTTCACCGGGGCTTCAGTTCGAAGCTTCGCCTTTCGGCTTACACGTCCTCTTAACCTTCCGGCACCGGGCAGGCGTCAGCACCTATACTTCAGCTTGCGCTTTCGCAGGCACCTGTGTTTTTGGTAAACAGTTGCTTGGGCCTCTTTTCTGCCACCCTTTTCTGTTCCAAGCGTTTCTGCTTTTCGCTTACTCAGGGTCATCCTTCTCCCGAAGTTACGGATGCAATTTGCCGAGTTCCTTAACGAGGGTTTTCCCGCGCACCTTAGGATTCTCTCCCCGCCTACCTGTGTCGGTTTACGGTACGGGCGGATCTTGCCTCGTTAGAAGTTTTTCTTGGCAGTGTGGGGTCCATGAGTTCGTCAAAGTTTCCTTTAACTCCCCGTCATGTCTCTGCTTTCAGTTGCAGGGATTTGCCTCTGCAACAACATACGCACTTGGACGCGCTCTTCCATCCGCGCGATCATGTGCCCTCCTGCGTCGCTCCTTCACTCAAACGGCTTAATCCGGTACAGGAATTTCAACCTGTTGTCCATCGCCTATGCTTCTCGCCTCGGCTTAGGTCCCGACTTACCCTGAGTCGACGATCGTTGCTCAGGAACCCTCGGGCTTTCGGTGGAAAGGATTCTCACCTTTCTTTTCGATACTCATACCGGCATTCTCACTTCTTATCGGTCCACCTGTCCTTCCGGTCATGCTTCTCCCCCATAAGAACGCTCCCCTACCCATTGCATTCCTGCAATGCCATAGCTTCGGTTCCGTGCTTGAGCCCCGGACATTTTCGGCGCAGCGTCTCTCGACCAGTGAGCTATTACGCACTCTTTAAATGGTGGCTGCTTCTGAGCCAACATCCTGGTTGTTTATGAAACGCCACATCCTTCGCCACTTAGCACGGCATTGGGGACCTTAGCTGATGGTCTGGGCTGTTTCCCTTTCGACCACGGCCCTTATAAGTCGTAGTCTGACTCCCAGGTATGATTACAGCCATTCGGAGTTTGACTGGGTTTGGTAACCGGGTAGGTCCCTCTCCTGATCAGTGCTCTACCGCCTGTAATCTCTTCCCTGAGGCTAGCCCTAAAGCTATTTCGGGGAGAACCAGCTATCTCCACGTTCGATTGGAATTTCACCCCTACCCACACCTCATCCTAACCCTTTTCAACGGATATAGGTTCGGCCCTCCGCACATTTTTACCTGTGTTTCAGCCTGGACATGGGTAGATCACTGTGGTTTCGGGTCTACGTAATCTGACTTTCGCCCTCTTCAGGCTCGCTTTCACTTCGGCTCCGCATTTCCTGCTTAACCTTGCCAGACCCCGTAACTCGCCGGTTCATTCTTCAATAGGCACGCCGTCGACCTTATTATTAAGCGGTCTTCGACTGCTTGTAGGCATACGGTTTCAGGTTCTCTTTCATTCCCCTCCCGGGGTTCTTTTCACCGTTCCCTCTCGGTACTCTTCGCTATCGGTCCATATCAGTATTTCGCCTTGGAGGGTGGTCCCCCCTGCTTCCCACAAGGTTCCTCGTGCCCCGTGGTACTCCGGATTCTACCCCACTCGCTTCGTTGCGCCTACCGGGCTCTCACCGTCTTCGGCTCAGGTTCCCACCTGCTTCGGCTTCCTCCGCTCATATTTCGGTAGTCCTCTACCCCGTCTCGGTTTCCCGCTTCGGTTTGGGCTCCGCCCTCTTCGCTCGCCGCTACTACGGGCATCTCTGTTGATTCTTCTTCCTCCGGCTACTTAGATGTTTCAGTTCACCGGGTGCCCCCCTCCATTACCGGAGGTGACAGTACTTCTACTGCCGGGTTGCCCCATTCGGATATCTGCGGCTCTCCGGTTACTTGCACCTTACCGCAGCTTTTCGCAGCTTATCGCGTCCTTCTTCGGCTGATATGGCCTAGGCATCCGCCGTACGCCCTTTCTTTCTTAACTTTCCTTCTAAGGTTTTTCTCTTTCTTTCAGAGGTCTTTCTTACGTTTTCATGTAGTTGTCAAGGTACGGGGCTGAAAGGTCCGTGACCTCTCAAAACTAAACAATACAATCCCCTTCGCCAGCATTGCGTCCCTAGAAAGGAGGTGATCCAGCCGCACCTTCCGATACGGCTACCTTGTTACGACTTCACCCCAATCATCGCCCCCACCTTCGACGGCTGGCTCCTTGCGGTTACCTCACCGGCTTCGGGTGTGAATGACTTTCGTGGTGTGACGGGCGGTGTGTACAAGGCCCGGGAACGTATTCACCGCAGTATGCTGACCTGCGATTACTAGCGATTCCTCCTTCATGCAGGCGAGTTGCAGCCTGCAATCCGAACTGGGACTCTGTTTTTGGGGTTTGCTCCGGATCGCTCCCTTGCTTCCCTCTATTGAGAGCCATTGTAGTACGTGTGTAGCCCAAGCCATTAGGGGCATGATGACTTGACGTCATCCCCGCCTTCCTCCGCATTGTCTGCGGCAGTCTCTCCTGAGTCCCCACCTCTACGTGCTGGTAACTGAAGATAAGGGTTGCGCTCGTTGCGGGACTTAACCCAACATCTCACGACACGAGCTGACGACA
>OBYI01000242.1_pt1 | contig 34907 bp, 31 predicted proteins | sample 1476711 | NCBI WGS metagenome assembly OBYI01 (sample SAMEA2580190, study PRJEB22360) | human gut metagenome | biome: human gut; feature: human-associated habitat; material: faeces | place: Denmark | collected 2008/2010
GTTCCGATATTGACATGCGGTTTGGTTCTTTCATATTTTTCTTTTGCCATGTTACGCGTCCCCCTTTTTAGGAATAAGACATTACGCATACAGAAATAACCCCGTTAAACGAGGTTATTTTATGGTGGCGGCTCGGAGATTCGAACTCTGGACACTGCGGGTATGAACCGCATGCTCTAGCCAACTGAGCTAAGCCGCCAAGTATGGAGCTATTGACCGGGATTGAACCGGTGACCTTATCCTTACCAAGGATACGCTCTACCGACTGAGCTACAACAGCTTAAATACCGTTCAAAGCTATGCAATTGATTGTCCGTCAGGACAAAAAAAATTTGGTAGCGGGGGCAGGACTTGAACCTACGACCTTCGGGTTATGAGCCCGACGAGCTACCAACTGCTCCACCCCGCGACGCTAATGGTGGTGGGAGAAGGATTCGAACCTTCGAAGGCGTCCGCCGGCAGATTTACAGTCTGCTCCCTTTAGCCACTCGGGAATCCCACCGCATGTTTGGAGCCGACAATAGGATTTGAACCTACGACCTACTGATTACAAGTCAGTTGCTCTACCAGCTGAGCTATGTCGGCCTCTCACAGAACATAATCAATTATAGCCAAAAAAGCCCTGTCTGTCAACATGTATTCCATATTCTCCACGGTTCGCCATTCTATGCGTGCCGTCGGGCCGTTTTGCCGGCCGCGGCGGGCTGAATTAAGAAATTATATGTAAAACTTGTACACATATAGCTGAAAGTCATGTCTTATAGTATAATGAAACGGAATTCATATTAGGATGAATTTTTTATGACAAAAAAACCGAATCTTTTTAGAAAGCTTATTATTTTCACCTTTACGGCACTGGCGGCCCTTTTCGTGTTGACAGGATGCTTCTCGAGTACGGCAAGCATTCCCGGTACGGAAAAGAACAATTCCGCCCTTGCCGGGTTGAGCCCGTATGTTGAGATAACGAACAGATTCAACGCCAACAATGTCACCTTCGACTTTGCTCACGCACCGTCGCTGCAGGCAATGCGGGCCGGTGAAGACCTCGATTCCGTCAGCCTGCCCGATTTCGACGGATTACGGAATAATTTAAAGAAAGTATCTGTCGAAAGCAGCGGCTTTGACGATATCGACACAAGCGCGGCGGCGGTTCTGAAGAATCTGGATGAACTCGTACCGCTCTCGATGGAAATGAAAAATTATTACGATTCCAAAGAATTCATGAAGGACAATCATCAAAAAGGCCGTGAATTGACGGCAAAATATTTATCCTTATACGCTCAGTTTGAAAACGCATACAACCAAATGGATAAACTTATTTCCGACCATAACGCGGAACTCCAGGATGCGCAAATTGATGAACTCAAACAGAAAGGCCGCCCCAACGCGGCGGCAATGCTGGAAATCACCCGTGATTTCCGTCTCTCCATGGATGAGCTTCAGAAAGACGATCCGGCGCAAGTGGATGCGGCGGCAGTGGAACAGCGCCTGACTCAAATAAAAGCGGCTGCCGACAAGTTGGAAGCGAAGGGTGAGAAAGCCGCCGATATAAACAATCTCAAACAGGAAACAAACGAACTGGTCGGCGATATGCGTACCTATTTGTCGTCAAACCGTTCACACAACGATTTTAATTCCCTTGTCAGCGACTACAACAGCTTTATCGGCACCATCAACAATATAGACCGGAATAACCTCGATTAATATCCCTTCGGTCACCGCTCATACGGACGCCCCTTACTGCGCCGAAACAGTACGCAGTAAGGGGCATTTTTATCTACACGGACGTATGCGGTCCGCCGGCAAGAACGAAGTTGCGGAACCGCTCCACTACGGGAAGCATGTTGTGCCGCTTGTGGACAGCCATAAAAAGATAGCGCCGATCGGCCTTGTCCGCAATGGGAACGCGTTCCACCTCATAATGGCGCAATAAATAAAAGTCCGGCATGACGGCAATACCGTAGCCTGCAGCGACAAAACCGGCCATGGCGTTATCCTCCTCGATATGACAGACCACGTCGGGATGAGAGTCCGCCCGCTGCAGCAGATCTTCCACCATGGAATGCATGCCGCTGCTCTTATGAAAGGCAATAAAGGGATACGGCTCGATTTCTTTGAGTGAGACGGACGCCCGATTGGCCAGGGGATGGCCTTTGGGCACTACGAGGACGAGCCGCTCTTCAATGACAGGATAAAAGAGAATGTCCGGCTCATCGGCGACGGCGGAACAAAAGACGAGATCCACCGTCTCTTCTTTCAGCTTCTTAATGAGTTCCCGTGTCGTTCCCTGAATGAAATCAAATTCGATTGCCTCATTCCCCTCGATGTTGTGAAACTGTGTAATCATATTCGGTACCGCCGTATAACCCATGGTATAGACAAATCCCAGGTTAATGAGTCCGCGGTCGGGCCGCGTATAGGCCTTCATGATCTGCAGGCCGCGGCGCAATTCTTCAAGAGATTTGGTGACATACGGGTAAAACATTTTCCCGTACTGCGTGAGAAAAATGTTGCGACCCCTTTTTTCAAAAAGGGGGACGCCCATTTCTTTTTCCAAGTCCCGTACGGCCCGGTTCAAGCTGGGCTCCGTAATATATAAGCTTTCCGCCGCCTTGCGATAGTGCTCCGTTTCCGCCAAGGTTACAAAATACTCGAGCTGTTTCAAATTCACGGCCGATCCCCCCTGATACAAAAGACGCATACAGCAGCAATTAATAGAGTATGTGCAATATCTTCAGTTCATTTCTCTATTAATTTTTGTAACGGCGGCGCTCCTTCAATACGGCTTAAACACTTGTTTCCCCGTCGTTTTCCGCACTTATGTAAGAGAAGTGTATATGAGATTTTCGCCGTTTTACGCTGAACAGGCACGCCAATATGCTCCAAGCTTATCATATTTAATAGCTTTTTTAAACTGATACGGGCAAAACTAAAAATTGTTCTCCCGGAAAGGACAACGTATAATAGTCACGAAAAGAACGATTAGTTCTGTTTTTCACTTGTATTTCTTGTACGACCAGCAGGGAGGATTTTCTCATGACCACGCAATTTCCGCATATTTTCGAGCCCTTCACGGTAAAGCGCACGACTTTCCGTAACCGCGTCATTATGCCGCCTATGGGGACGAACTATGCCACCTTCTCCGGTGAAGTTTCGGAAGAAATGAAAGACTATTACGGCCTGCGCGCCCGCGGCGGCACGGCGCTCATTACCGTAGAAAACGCCTGTATCGACTATCCTTTGGCGACAAACGGAACAAAGCAACTGCGCATCGACAGCAAGCAGTTCATGCCGGGGTTGTTTGAGCTGACCGAACGGATCCATAAATACGGCGCCCTTGCGTCCATTCAGTTAAACCATGCCGGCGCCTCGGCTTATCCGGAACGCCTCGGCGGCCTCCAGTCCGTTTCGTCTTCTTCCGTTCCGTCCAAGGAAGGCAATCCGGCTCCGCGCCCCTTGACGAAGCGGGAGATTCTCAACATTGTCGACAAATACGCCGAAGCGGCGGAACGCGCTGTCGGCGCCGGCTTCGACATGGTCGAAATCCACGGCGGCCACTCGTACCTCCTGGATCAGTTCTTGTCGCCTCTTTACAATAAACGAACCGACGAATTCGGCGGCTCCTACGAAAACAGAGCCCGTTTCGCCCGTCTCGTCACGGAAGCGGTACGTGCCAAGGTCGGCAAATGGGTTCCCGTTTCTTTCCGTATTTCGGCTGATGAATTTATTGAAGGCGGCAATACGATTGAAGATACATTGGCACTCCTCGAATATATCGTTCCCGAAGTGGATATCATCAACGTATCGGCAGCCGTAAACGATTCCATTCAATATCAGATTGATAAATGCGACCTGCCTGACGGCTGGAGAGCGTACCTCTCCGAAGCGGTCAGGAAAAAATTCGGCAAGCCCGTCATCCTGTCCGGCAACATTCGCGACCCGAAGATTGCCGATGACATTTTAGGTGCCGGCAAGACGGATTTTCTCGCCATCGGCCGCGGTCTCATTGCCGATCCGGACTGGGTCAATAAATCACGGCGCGGCCGGGCGGACTGTATCCGCAAGTGCATCAGCTGCAACATCGGCTGTGCGGATCACCGTATTGCCAAATCCAAACCCGTTCGCTGCACGGTCAACCCGGCGGTTATTGAAGGCGAAGCATACAAGCGCCTGCACATTACGCGCCCCCTCCACGTCGTCGTCATCGGTGCCGGCACGGGCGGTTTGGAAGCGGCCTGTACGGCGGCGGAAGTAGGCTGCCGCGTAACGGTTATCGAAAAACGCCGGGAAGTGGGCGGCATGGCCCGCCGTATTGCCCGCTTCCCGGAAAAACGCCGCATTGAAGACTGCCCGGCATACCTGGAAAAACGCGCCGCCGCTCTGCCGAATCTGGAAATCCGCCTGAACACGACGGCGACGAAGGAACTCCTCGAAGAGCTGCAGCCGGACATCCTCTACGCCGCAACGGGCTCCGTTCCCATGCTGCCGCCCATTGAAGGGCTGCGCGAGCTGACCGATGCGGAAGGCTCCAACATCCGTTCCATTGAAGGCTTCATGGCGAATATTCCCTACTACGAAGCAAACGCGGAAGGCAAAAAAATCGTCATCATCGGCGCCGGCGCCGTCGGCCTGGATGTCATGGAATTCTTCGCTCTGCGCAAGGCGCATGTAACGGTCATCGAAATGATGCCGTCCTTTGGCAAGGATTTGGACGTCGTTTCGAAATCGACGTTTAAGGAGCTCCTGAAAACCCATCCCGTCGACATGCATCTCGGTACGGCCCTGCAAAAAGCCTGCCCCGATAAATTCGTCGCCGCAAAAGACGGCGTCGCGGCGGACTACCCCTTCGACTACGGCTTCATCTGTATGGGCCTCGTCCCGGACATTCCGTCGGACAATCCCTTTGAAACGTATGCCGACGAAAAAGGTATCCCCTTCTGCAACTTCGGCAACAGCCGCAAGACCGGTCAAATCATGCACGGCACGGAATTGGGCCGCGACATTCTTCAGACCATCGACTCCGTCGGCGGCTTTGATAAATAGCTTGTGCGGCATACATCATGTCGTTTAAAGTGAAATTTCACACACATACAGTATTTTTATTTAGGAGGAAGTATCATGGGTAAAATCGCAGTTACTGAACGAGTTACGGGTCATACGGAATTAATCGGCTTAATCGCTTATCCTATTCGCCACAGCATGTCGCCGACCATGCACAACGAAGCCTTCAAAAAATTGGGCCTCGACTACGTATATGTTTGCTTTGAAGTGGATAACTCGACACTCGAAGATACGGTCAAAGGCCTGCGCGCCATGAAGGTACGCGGCTGGAACGTTTCCATGCCGAACAAGGGACCCATTACGCAGTACCTTGACAAGCTCTCTCCCGCTTCACAGATCGTCGGCGCCTGCAACACCGTCGTCAACGACAACGGCGTACTCACGGGTACGATTACGGACGGCACGGGCGCAATGCAGTCCCTCATTGAAGAAGGCGTGGAATACAAAGGCAGGAAAATGACCATCGTCGGTGCCGGCGGCGCGGCTACGGCCATCCTCGTCCAGGCGTCCCTCGACGGCGTTCGTGAAATCGCGGTCTTCAACCGGAAAGACGAATTCTTCCCCAAGGCGGAACGTGTCATCGGCGAACTGCGGAGCCGTACAGAATGCAAGGTTACGTTGTATGATTTGGCGGACCGCGCCGCCCTCAAGCGCGAACTGGACAGCAGCGACATTTACATTGACGGCACGTCATGCGGCATGAAACCGTTGGAAGACGTCGTCGCCATTCCCGACAAGTCGTACCTCCACAAGGAGCTGGTCGTCATGGATACGGTATATGCGCCGCGCGAAACGAAGCTCATGAAATGGGCCCGGGAAACGGGCTGCCATACGTTTAACGGTCTCGGCATGATGCTCTATCAGGGTGCTGCGGCCTTCAAGCTTTGGACCGGCAAGGATATGCCCGTCGACTTCATTAAAGACGTATTATTCTAATTAATGCAGACACAAAAGGAGATTATTCTAATGGAGCAAACACATTCGTACCGCCCCTTGTGCCTCAGCCTGTATCTGAACTACTTCGTACACGGCATCGGCGTACTCATTCTCGCACAAAATATGGATGCCCTCGCAGCCCGTTGGGGCAGTCTGGCAGATGTCATGAGCGTCATCGGCATGCTCGGCATCGGCCGCCTTATCGTGCTCTTCGTATCGGGTAAATTATCCGATAAATACGGCCGCAAGCCCTTCGTACTCCTCGGCATGGTGACGTACATCGCCTTTTTCCTCGGCATTCTCGTCAGCCCGACTACGACGGTTGCGTACATTTTCGGCATTCTCGCCGGTATTGCCAACTCCTTCCTCGACGCCGGCACCTATCCGGCGCTGATTGAATCATATCCGGAAAGCGCCAGCACCGTTACGGTTCTCCTCAAGGCCTTCATCTCGGCCGGCCAGTTCCTCCTGCCCCTTTTCATCGGCATGCTCGTCGTCATGAACGCATGGTACGGCTGGGGGCCTTCAGCCCCCGCCCAGATTTTGGTAGTAGCTCTCCTCATCATGCTGAAAATGTCCTATCCGTCCATGAATCCCGTCAAGAAAGACACCGGTACGGAAGAAGGCGCCGTGCAGGAAGCACCGAAGTCCAAATGGTATATTGAAGGCATCTGCTTTGTTCTTTACGGCTACATTTCCCAGGCCACGTTCTATCTGATCAGCCAGTGGCTCACCAAATACGGCGTCGCAGTCGCGCAGATGGGCGATATGGCGGCGCGTTCCCTCATGAGCTACTACTCCATCGGCTCCTTGGCCTGCGTTTTCTTTACGGCAGCCGTTACGAAGAAGGGCGTTCGCCCCATTACGCTCCTCGTGGCGTATACTCTCATTTCCACCTTGGCCATCGGCGGTCTGTACTACTATCCGTCCGCAGCGCTCGCACCGGTTCTCTCGGCGGTTGTAGGCTTCTCCGCAGCAGGCGGCGTTATGCAGCTCGGCCTCGTCATGATGACGGAAATGTTCCCCAAAGGTAAGGGCACGATGACCGGTATTTTTTATACGACCGGCTCCATCGCTTCCTTTACGATTCCCGTCGTTACGGGCTACATGGCCGACAGCGGCATCAACACGATCATGGGCCTCGACGCGGCTATCGCCCTGGCGGGCTTCGTCATTGCCTGCATCATCTATGTCCGCTATAACAGCGTCATGAAAGAAAGACGCACAGCATAATTACACTCAGGAGGATATCAGACTATGATTAAAATCGGAACGGTCCCCTTGGACAACGGCATTCCCAAAATTTGCGTGCCCATCGTCGGCCGCACCATAGACGATCTCGTCCAGGAATGCAAGTACCTGCAGGACAAGATTTACGACGTCGTCGAACTGCGTATCGACTTTCTCAGGGACGTAAAGTCTCTCGACGCCGTCGGCGCGGCCCTCGACGCGGTTCGCCGGGAATTGCCGCAGAGCGCGCTCCTCTTCACATTCCGCACGAAGGAAGAAGGGGGAGAAACGGAAATTCCGGAAGCGTACTACTTCGAGCTCATTCAATACGCCGTCAAGAGCGGTAAGATCGATGCCGCGGACCTGGAATATTTTCGCAATCACGATTCCGTCAGGGAAGCCGTTGCGGCTGCCGAGGAGGCCGGTGTAACCGTCGTCATGAGCAACCACGATTTCGACAAGACGCCGGCATTCGACGAAATTTGCTCCCGCCTTATCGGCATGAAAAAGCTCGGCGCCCATGTGGCCAAGCTCGCCTGCATGCCCCAATCGGCAAAGGACGTACTCACTCTGCTGAGCGCTACGGAAAACGTAAAGTCTCAGTATCCGGATGAACCGCTTATTACCATGTCCATGGGCAAGCTCGGTGCGGTCAGCCGCATCAGCGGTGAAATTTTCGGCTCCGCCCTGACCTTCGGCTCCGCCAAGCAGGCGTCGGCACCGGGCCAAATCGAAGTAACGATGCTGCAAAAGATTCTTCAGACCTTGCACTAAGACGCACAAAGACACATAAAGGCGCCCCTGCGCTGATTCGCAGGGGCGCCTTTATGTGTCTTATCCCGTACCGCGGCTGATATATTGGCGAATGGTACAGGTTTCCCTATAGCCGTCGGCCAGAACGATGGCATCGAGCTCCAAATCCTCCAAGTCGTCGAGGAGAGCTTCGGTCATGCGATGCTGCACGGCATTATAACCGCTGCAGAAGAGGACGCGCCGCTCCGTTTCACTGCGAAAGAGACCGCGCGGATGGCGAATAAGCTTGGCCAACAGGGCCGGTGTAACGACGGCCCCCATAGGCCGGTTCATGATAAGCGCCGCCTGTTCCGCCCCTGCTACCCGCTCTTCGGTCAGCGGTGAACCGAGCATTTGCAGATTGACGACGCCGATGATCATATTACAGTGCTGCGGCAGGGGAATATCATCGGCAAGAGGCGCCTTCAGCCACTTGTGATGGGCCACATCCGCTTCGGCAAGATTGTACCAGGCCGGATGACGGCCGCGCAAATAGTCAAGCGTTTCCGCCAAAAACGCCTTCCTTTCCGGCAGGCCCGCATCGCCCGGAATCCAGGCGGGAACACGCCGGGCTTCTATCTTTTCGGCGCAAAAGGCTTCCAACTCGTTCCTGTCGTCCGTGCGTATAATATCTATTTGTTCCGCATTTCCCAGGCGTTCCGTATCGGCGGTCACCGTACTGGTCACGACGATGGGCAAATTTGCTCCGTGTCCGTACGTCACCAATCGTTCCAAGACGGTCGTCTTGCCGCCGGCGCCGACAATCGCCGTAATTCCGGGCTGCAAAAAGCGCAGCCACCGTTTATCTTCCGCCATATTCAGCCTCCTTATCGTCATCTCTCACAGTTTATATCTTTTTGTATGTGTTACGCCTTTGCCGCATTAGGCCGCTGCGGATTGACGAAAAAAGACCCTTTGTTACACTGCAGTACCCGTTCCGTCAATTCATCGGGGCCGATTTTACCGTACAAATCGGCTTCTTCCGCGTAGAGCGGCATGGGCATAAAAAGCTGTATGACCTTACCGTCATCCGTCCTTACGGCGCCCAGTTCACCGTCAAATTGCAGGAGAACCGCATCGGAAAAGGCGACGTACCGCTCGCTCGTCGGCAGGACAAAGCCGTAGGACAGCCACATCCCGTTTTCATGGGGAAAGCGCCCCACATCGGCCAGAAAGCGCACGGGCCAAGGATAATCAGCCGTGTCCGCCGACACGTCCCGGGCCGCAGAAAAGGGCCAGTCACCCGGCAGCATCATGTAAAGCTCCGCCAAGCAGGCATCATCTGCGGCTCCGCCCAGGTATTCGGCCATGGAAAGACCGCTCATGCCCGTCGTGTAGAGAAAGTAAAAGGGTTCTTCTTCCGTCGGATACAGGACGGTCACGTCCACGCCTACAGGCTGAAGCCGATCCGCTTTGAAGACGCGGCTCGCCCGTTCGGGAAAAAGACCTGCAAAATACAGGGACACTTCGCGGCTGTAATCGTATCGCTCCCTTTCCGTTTCGCCCGTCACGGCATGGGAAGGAAAAGACGGCACATATTCGCTCACAATATATCCTCCTTTATGATTTTACTTATTATAACACAAACCGGTGCGGACTCGGCATAGGCAGTCGGTATTTCTGCAATATAAATTTTCACCCGGACATTTCCGACCTGCGCGTACACGAATAAGCCGAACCGCGCGAACAGGCACGCCTGCCGTTTCCGGTATGGCGTGCCTGTTCGCTTTAACAGCGTTATATGGGGGAGGCGCTGTCCTATATACAAGTAAGAGTTTTAGAATTTATACGTCGCCTGAATGCGCGTGTAGTCGCCGAGCTTGAAGCTTTCCGAGCCGTAGAGCGTGTCGCGCTTGCCGATGCCCTTGGCGTCGAAGGTGTAGAAGGCCTCGATGAGGAAATCCCTGGCCGGCACGTAGCCCGCACCGACGGTGAAGGACTTGATGCCGTCCAGATACCGGTCCGGCACACCCTCCGTGCCGTTGCCGCCGAAGAAAGAGCCGTGCTGGAAGTACTTGTAGTCCGCAAAGGCGTTCCAGCTGCCCGGCACCTCCGTATCGACACGGCCGACATCGAAGCGCAGTACCCAGAATCGGGGCGTACCGCCTGCCGCCCTGCCGTCAATGGTAAAGTCCGACGTACCGATCTTATTCGTATAGAGCGTGTGCCCGTTCAGCATACGGCCGAAGTCCGTTCGATTCTGTCCCCAGTCGAAGGAGACGCGCAGCTTGTCGCCTATGCGCCAGGCCGCACCGAGGCCGATGACATTGGCCAGCTTGTCGTACGTATAGATATCGTTGTTGTTGCCGTGCGCATAGGCGAGATGCGCCCTGTCATCACCCAGGGAACGCAGGTACCAGGCCTGGACGCCGAAGCGGTCGCCGAATTGGTGCTTGAACTGGATGAAGCCGGCCCGGTCGATGGCGGGAACACAGTCCTGCACGAGGACCGTGCCGAGGACGGGAATGACAATGCCGCCGCCCAGGGCTACCGGCGCCTTACCCAGGATTTCCTGCAGAGGCATGGAATTGTTATCTTCCGGCTGCCATTGAGATAGATACCTTAAAAATTGTTCAGAACCTTCCTTCATCCAATATTTTACGAGGGCATCAAGGGAACGGCGGCCTTCTTCTTCCCGCGTAAACCGCGTAAAGTCACGGGTCAGATCCAATTGATCCGGTCTGAACCCGATTTGATACGAGCCGTAGTACCCGCCCGGCTCCTGACTGCCTGTGTATTCGCCGTAAAAGAGAAAATCCAGCTCCACTCTGCCGCTGACATCGGAACGGGAAAAGCCGTCCGTGAGATGGCCTTCAGCAAATGGGTACAGCTGATTCCACATGATCTCGCCGTTCCGGCGAAGGAAGTCCGTATTGAACAGTTCGTCCCAATTATGAGCTTCGAAATACGAATACATAGTGTTGTGTTTTACAATATATTCGCCGACGAAAGCGCCGGTTTTTTCATCGAATACCCGCGCCCGATACCAGGCATCGGGCGCCCACGGAAAGATCTGATTCCATCCTCCCGTTGAAATCAGTTTTTCATAGGTCTTTCGATCCTGCGCCTTAATGACCTCCAAATACTGGCGGCCCAATTGCAATTGTTCTTCCAGGGATCCGGCCTGATCCATTTTTTCCTTTAAACTGATATATTCGTCCACGTTAGTATCCCACAGCCATTCATCCTTGGTCGGCGCCCGATAAAAGAGCTGCCGCGTCGCGTGGGTGTAAGCCGAGTCGCTGATGCCCGTGCTGCGGCCGAAACCGCCGTAGCCGACGCGCACCTGGTTCTTTCCGCTCGTCCAGACGGCGCGGCCGCCGTCGTATTCCTTGCCGAACCAGTAGCCCGTTACACCCAGAGGCTCCGTCAGGCGGCCGACGGAGAAGTCCCACTTCTTCACATGCCGCGTTATGTCCGCCTTGTCCAGACCCTGATGATTCAGGCCCTTGGAATCGGAAATATCGTGCCTCGTATCGACGCCTGTCATTCCCGACGCGCTGCCCAGGACGGTGACGTTCGTACGGTCGTCGAGGCGGGCGTCGATCCCCAGCTGCAGCCGCTGCTCGAATCCGTGTGCCGGCCGGTCGAACATATTCTTTTCCGCCGTGCCGACGGCCGCAACACTAGTTACACGGGCCGCCGCACGGTCGGCACCGCCGTGGCTGTTCCAGCGGCCACGGTACGAGCCGAGCAGGCGGATTCCCCGTTCTTTCTGCTCCTCAAAGGGCGGCGTAATGAACCAGCCGGCCGGGCTGCGTTCTTCCGCTGCGGCGGAGTGCTTCGTTCCTGCGTGAGCCGCACCGCTACGGCCGTCCTCGGCGCCGCCGAACTTCATATTCACGCCGAGCTTATATACCCGTTCCTGGAGCGCCCGGTCGTCGTCGTGATGATTGAACAGGTTGTCAATGCCGAAATACACCATTGCGTCCTTCGACAGGTCCTTTTGCACCAGGATGTTCCATAAACCGAAGGTCTTCTTTTCATACGTCTGTTTTCCCCCTTCGGCAAAATGATATCCCGCCTTCGTTCCGTCATAGTCGATGTAATTGCCGTTATTGGCAACGGTCCGGCTGTCGAGCATGCGGATATAATAGTTTCCCCATAACGAAGCGCGCCAGCCGCCTTTTTTATTCTCATACGTAATGCCGACGTCCACCTTATGCTGCGGCTTGTCCAGCAGCTGCCGCGGCATATCGGGGTCGCTCTTGTTGACGGCATGGAGATACGTATAGCCCAGCTTACCGGACCAATGATCATTGAAGCGATGCTCCACCTGCGCCTCCAGCCCCGTGATCTCGGCTTTGCCGATATTCTTGAAGCTGTAGATCATATCGGGCGGAACCACCCACTTCCACTCATCGCTTATGCTGGGATTGAAATCCATCAGATAGCCTGTGAAATAGGTCGTCATATAGTCCCTGATGCGGTTGTGAAAAAGGTTCAGCCGCGTCATCGTCGCAGCCGTTTCCCGCTCTACGCCTATATCAAGGTTAAGGGATTTTTCCGGCCGCAGCCGCGGATTGCCGGCCCAGTAATAGCCCAGCTTGCCCAAATCAAAGCCGACGGGCATGCCGGCGTACATTTCCCAGTTGTAGTAGAGCTCGCCCATGCCCGGTTCCGCATAGCCCGTGCCGACATTGGCCTTGAGCCGCCAGCTCGGCTTCCCCCGCAGCATATGGGTCATGCCCAGGTTGAAGGTCAGCGTCGTGCCGAACAGGCTGCTGTGATCGAGGCGCAGTATGGGCGTCAGCGTCGTGTTTTGATTGAGCTGCCACGTATCCTGTACGAAGAAATGCTCCTTTTTTATTTCGGCTTCACCGATAGTCTGCCTGTTTTTCCGCTTGGCGTATTCTTCCTTAAAGCTGTGCCCTTTATAGGTGATCGGCTCCTTGGTATAAATGCTGCTCTGCGTGTAATAATGAAGAACACGGGTCCGCTCGCCTCCGTCATGCGTATTTTCCTCGCGCAGGAGCCGCGTAAATTCCTTCCACCGCGCCATGGCCTCGGCCGGAACGTTACTGCCTTGAGCGTAAGGGCCGTATTCCAGATAGTCTTCCCACGTGTAAGGAGGCTTAAGGGAATTTCCCGCTTCGTCGCGTATCCCGTACAGCTCGTACGCTTCGTCATAGTACGGGATCCCCTTGCTGTTGGTAAACAGCAGATAATCGTGGATCCTGGAGGCCGGTTCTCCTTTCCCGCCCTTGCTGTACAGGTTTTTATCATAATCCCAGGGGTTGATATACCGGGTATAGGTCTGCGGCGCACTTTTCAGACGGCTGCCTTTGCCCGTCTCTCTCGTATAGCCGAGCCCGTAGGTCAGCAAATGGCGGTCATTGATCTGCGTATTGGCCGACGCCTTGATATCCAGCTGCTTGTGGATGACGTCGTCCAGGTAGGCGAGTGTGTTCTTCCCCTCATACGGCGATTTTCCGTAATAAGACGTCAGCGTAATGTCGTCTTCGTTCATCTTCGCGTAATCCACGTCGATCTTCCAGTCCGTACTGCCGCCGTTATTGCCCGTGTAGGACAGGCGGTACGTGTTGCGCGCCAAGTCGCGTTTAAAATGTGCGGTTCGCTACCCGAATTCGAATGCTTCACATACCGCTCCATATCCTCCTTCGTACGGTCCGCATTGAATTCGATCCGCTGCCGGGCGCCCAGGTCATAGGCGGCGGAGAAGCCGATGTTCTTGATGTCCCCGTAATAGCGGAGGGAGTTGTGCACGAGAGAACCGTCGTCAATACCGCCGCCGGGAATGATGCCGGCAAAGCCCTTGATGCCGTAGATCGGCGGGATATCCCGCTTACTGCCGTAGAGGGCAAAGCGGAAATTGCCGATTCGCCCCGAATCGGCCCGCAGGAAAAAGTTGGAATACGGGAAGATGTCGCCGTTCCCCTTGATGCGCCGCCCTTCGGCATTGAGCTGCAGGCCCGGATTCTTGGCGGCTTTGCGGGTAATAACGTTGACGACGCCGCCGATGGCGTCGGCTCCGTATTTGGCGGACGCCGCGCCGCGGATGATCTCGATGCGCTCCACGTTTTCCGTTCCCAAGCGCTGCAGCTCGTCGCCGGCGCCGGTATACTTGGCAAAATCCCCCATGACGGGCTGGCCGTCGATGAGAATCAGCGTATGCCGCGGCTCGGCACCGCGAATGGATACGCCTACACGGCCCATGGCATCGACCGTCCGGGTCACGCCGGTTTCATTGAAGATAATGTCCTCGACGGATTTCGCCTGCTTGGCGGCGATGTCCTCCTTCGTGATAATCGTCGTGCTCTGGGATTCGTACTTGGCTTCTTCCTTAGCCGCGTCGGCGGCGACTACGATATCCCCCGTCGCAATGTGATGTCCCCCCCTGTGGACTGTCTGCCGCACAAACGGGCAGAGCCAGCCAGGTCAGGACGGCACAATTCAGAATAAGGTACTTCGTTTTCCTGTTGACGTGATACTTCATACTTCCGTTCGCCTCCTATTATCAATATACATACACATAATTCCGATCATACTGTTTATATTCAATATTGATTATAAATGTTATTATTTTTATAATACGGAATAAGCCTGTCTTCTTCCACTCCATTCGGACCGAAAATAATCCGTTCGGACAAAAACAATAAAATTTATATATCTGTTTTGCATAAAATTACATGTATCTATGACTGAACCGAATCGCTCCGGAGCGTCTCCGGGCACAAAAAAAGTCCCGCAACAACTGCGGGACGTCTTTTTGTCGCTGTACGCAATATAATATCTTTTATGTTTCCGTCGCTTCCTGCGGTGTTTGCGAACCGCGCTCACGACCGGCATGATTTTTCCAAACAACCCATAAGGACGTGTCCACGCAAATGGACGAATAGGCGCCGCTGATAAAGCCGATCAGCATGACGAGGGAAAAGTTCTTCGTCGACTCGCCGCCGAAGAAATGAAGGGAACCGCAGGCGAGCAGGACCGTCGTCAGCGTGTACAGGCTGCGGTGGATGCTCTGGGCAATGCTGTCGGCGGCCAGCTGCTCGTACGTATCGGTTCGCCTGTGGGTGCGCGTGTTTTCACGGACCCTGTCGAAGATGACGACGGCTTCGTTCATGGAATACCCGACAACCGTCAAAACGGCCGCCAAAAAGGACGAGTCGATTTCCAACTGAAAGAAAGAAAATACACCGAGGACCATGATCAAATCGTGAAGTATCGACACAAGGGCCGAAATGGCGATTTTATACTCGAACCGAAAGGAAATGTATGCAGCCAAGGCGAGAAAGGCGACGGCCAAGCTCATGACGGCATTTTTCGTCACTTCCGCGCCGATGACGGCACCGACCGATTCGGTCCGCTTCACTTCGGCACCGCCCAGTTTTTGATTCAACGCCGCCGCGAGAGCGCCGCTTTCATCGCTGGAGAGATTGCGCATGCGAATCATGACGTCCTGCGACGATTCCTGATCGGTTACGCCGGACAGCTGAATGACGCTGCTTTCCAAATTCATTTGCGACGAATCGACGACGTCACGCACTTCCGCAACCGTTACGGGACGGGAAAAGCGTAAATCCAAAATCGTGCCGCCCGTATAGTCGATGCCGAAATTAAAGCCGTACATAAAAATGGAAATCAAGCTCGCCGCGACGAGAACGGACGAGAGCGTAAACCACCATTTGCGATGTTTTACAATATTGAATCTCATGCCAATCCCCCCTTTTTATCACCATTTTTTTCTATCTTCCCGTTCAGGCCGTAGAACCAGGGATTGGTCAAAAATCCCGTATTGATGAACCACGTGAGCAGTGAACGGCTGACGAGGATGGCCGTAAACATGCTGACGACAATACCGAGGGCCAAGTTGACGGCAAAGCCCCGTACCGTGCCGGCACCCATGACAATGAGGACGACGGCGGCAATCATAACGGACACATTCGCATCCAAAATGGTGTTGAAAGCCCGCTTAAACCCGGCCTGCATGGACGTGCGCAGGCTTTTGCCGACGAGGACCTCTTCCTTAAAGCGTTCAAAGATGAGGATGTTCGCATCGACGGCAAAGCCCATGGAGAGAATGATCCCGGCAATACCGGGCAAGGTCAGCGTCGCGTCGAGATATTTTAAAACAGACAATAAAATCAATACGTACACGAGAAGAGCCACGTTGGCGACAATCCCGGACATGCGGTAAATGACGACGAGGAAAATCATGATCAATATGATGCCGATGGCAAAGGCCCGTTCACTTTTTTCCTTCGAGTCCTGACCGAGGCTCGGCCCGATAGTGCGGACTTCCAAGACCTTCAGCTTGACCGGCAGGGCGCCGGAGCGCAGGAGAATTGCGAGATTCTTCGCTTCTTCCAGGGACTGACTGCCCGTAATGACGGCCTTGCCGCCCGTAATGGCTTCATTGACGACAGGCGACGTCAATACTTCACCGTCGAGGGTAATGGAAATGCGGTGGCCGATATTGGCGGCCGTAAGGTCCGCAAATTTCTGCGCCCCTTCATCGGTGAAATCTATGGCGACGACGTTTTTCTTGCCGTTGTCGATCTGTTCCTTCGCGTTTTTCAAGTCGCTGCCCGTCATGCGGGTCGTGCCGCTTTCATCCTTAAATTCCATAACCGCCGTCTTGCCGATGGTCTCAATGGCCTTTTCCGGATTTTTTTCACCCGGCAGTTCGACAATAATGCGGCGGGCCCCTTCTTTCTGCACGATCGGCTCGGTCAGGCCCATTTCGTTAATACGCCGTTCCACAATGGTTACGGCCCGATTTACGGAGTCGTCCGTCACGGGTGCGTCCGGCGTGTCCTCCGCTTCCAGGACGATGTGCGTACCGCCCTGCAAATCGAGACCTTGTTTAATCGATTCGGCAAGGGGCCGAATGAAAGTAAGGAAAAAGCCGATTATAAAAATGACGGCACCGAAAAATTTAATCATATTTTTGAGTCGCAACAATGCTCCTCCTCTCCGCGAATTACGTACACTCAATATATTCTTTTTCCGTCAAAATAACGGGTATGCCGATATCATGGCCTTCTGCAGGCACCTGCGGCAGGACTTGCCCGGAAAAAGCGACGGCCATAATTGCCGCATTCCCGAGGTCCGTCAAAAAACGGTCATAAAAGCCGGCGCCCCTGCCGAGGCGATGCCCGGCACGGTCAAAGGCGAGGCCCGAGACGATGATCAGGTCCAAGTCCTGCGGCGCACACACGGGCGCACCGGGACGGGCCGTGCGGATACCGCAGATATCCGGGACCGTATCCTTTATATTGCAGAGCCGGACTGCCGCCATCCGTCTGTTTTCCAGACAACGGGGCACATATATTTCTTTGCCTGCCGCCAAGGCGGCCTCAATAAACGGATCCAGACATACTTCATCAGCCATATTCAAAAAAGCCATAATACGTTGTGCCGTCTTGTATTGTACCGTTTTCAATAAATTCCTGCAAATAACGGAACTGCCTGCCGCCAGTTCGGCGGCAGGCAACGTATGTAAAAGGCCGGTCATTTGTTTACGAAGAACTTGTTTCGCTTTCATGTCCGCCTTTACGCCTCTTCCTTCTTGCCCAAAACCTGATTGATCGCCTGACGGGTCACTTTGATTTCCGTCTTTTCGGCAATGCGCAAAACGGCGTGATCGTCATGCAGCGAAACGATAGTGCCGTAAATGCCGCCCATCGTAATGACTTTGGCACCGGCTTTCAGACTTTCAAGCATTTCCTGACGACGTTTCTGCTGTTTTTTCTGAGGCCGCCACAGCATGAAATAAAAAATAACAACCATCAGTATAATCGGCCAAAACGCGTTCAACTGTTCCATCATGTCCATTTTTTCACCTCCCGAAGCAAGTATTTATATCTATACCGCGGGCTGTCCGCCCCGATATCGATGCCAAAAATCGCGCCGAAACTCGCGGAATGTGCCGTCTATTATAGATTCGCGCATACGCCGCATAAAGTGCAAAAGAAAATACAGATTGTGAATACTTACAAGCCGATATGCCAGAAGCTCTTCAGCCTTGAACAAATGGCGTACATAGGCGCGTGTAAAGTTACGGCACGTATAGCAGGAGCACCCTTCTTCAAGGGGTGTAAAGTCTTCGGCATAGCGGGCATTGCGTACATTCAGCCTGCCCGTACCGGTCATGGCCATGCCGTTGCGGGCGACCCGCGTCGGAAATACGCAGTCGAACATGTCGACGCCGCGGGCAACCGCCTCGACGAGGCAGTCCGGCGTGCCGACACCCATAAGATAGCGCGCTTTGTTTACGGGTAAACAGGGCACGGTCCCTTCCAATATATCATACATGATATCCTTCGATTCGCCAACACTCAAGCCGCCGATGCCGTAGCCGTCGAAGTCCATGTCCGTCAGTTCCGCACAGCTCCGGCGCCGTAATTCCCCGTACATGCCGCCCTGAACGATGCCGAAGAGCCCCTGCGTTTCACTGTGATGATGATCCAGACAGCGCCGTGCCCACCGGCTCGTCCGCTCCGTGGAAAGCCGCGTGTACTCATAATCGGACGGATAGGGTATGCATTCGTCAAAGGCCATGGCAATATCCGAATTCAAAGCCGTTTGAATATCCATGGATACCTCGGGAGAAAGGAATTTTTCGGAACCGTCGATATGTGAACGGAAGGTAACGCCTTCTTCCGTAATCCTGCGCATATCGCCGAGGCTGAATACTTGAAAACCGCCGCTGTCCGTAAGAACGGCCTGTTTCCAATTCATAAACCGATGCAGCCCGCCCGCCTTTTTGATGAGGTCTTCGCCGGGGCGCAGGAAAAGGTGGTACGTGTTGCTCAAAATGACCTGAGCGCCCATATCGTACAATTCTTCAGGCGTCAGCGTCTTTACCGTCGCCTGCGTGCCGACAGGCATGAACATGGGCGTCCTGAACGTGCCGTGCGGCGTACGCAAAAGTCCCGCCCTGGCGCCGTCGCATTCGGCTTGCACTTCGTATTCGATAACCACGTAATCCTCCTAATGTATGAACATGGCGTCGCCGAAGCTGAAAAAGCGGTACTTCTCTTCTACGGCAATTTCATAAGCCCGTAATATTTTTTCCCGCTCCGACATGGCGCTGATCAGCATGAGCAGCGTCGACTCGGGCAGATGGAAGTTCGTCACCAACGCGTCGACAATGCGAAAGGTATAGCCCGGATAAATAAAAATATCCGTCCGTCCGGCGCCCGCTTTGACGCGCCCGCCTGCGCCGGCGCTCTCCAAGGTGCGTACGGACGTCGTCCCGACGGCAATGACGCGCCGCCCTTCGTCCTTAGCCCGGTTTACGGCAGCCGCCGCCGCAGGCGTAATACTGAAAAGCTCACTGTGCATCTTATGGGCCTCGATATTTTCTTCCGTAACGGGGCGAAAGGTCCCCAAGCCGACATGCAAGGTAACGAACACCGTTTCCGCACCTTTTTCCCGTATTTTCGCCAAGAGTTTATCCGTAAAGTGCAGCCCCGCCGTCGGTGCCGCGGCCGAGCCTTTTTCACGGGCATACACGGTCTGATACTCATTCGGGTCATTCATTTTCTCATGAATGTACGGCGGCAAGGGCATCTCACCGATACGGTCGATAATGTCGTCAAAGACACCCTTGTAAGAAAATTTGATAACCCTGCCGCCGAAATCGGTGTGCGCCAAGACAGTGCCGCCGAGATCTTCCGAAAACTGCAAAACCGTTCCGGGCAGCGCTTTTTTTCCCGGTTTGACGAGAACCTCCCACGTGTCCGTACCGACAGGCGTGAGGAGGAGAATTTCCACCTTGCCTCCTGTGGGCACGCGGTTTCCCCGCAATCTTGCGGGAATGACCTTGGAGTCGTTAAAAACGAGGACGTCTCCTGCCCGTATGTGATCGGCGAGGTCATAGAAATGTTCATGTGCCACGGCGCCGCTTCGACGATCGTACACCATGAGGCGTGCCGCGTCACGCGGCTCGGCAGGATGTTGGGCAATCAGCTCCTGAGGCAACTCATATGAAAAATCGGACAACTTCAACACCGCTCATACTCCTTAATATAGTTTGGACAATTGCGTACCCGTATAGTAATGGGCCAGTATTTTGCGGTAAAACGTACTGTCCTCACCGTGTTCCTTCGCCATCTGATAGGCACCGTACTGGCTCATACCGAGACCGTGGCCCCAGCCGAAGCCGTAAACGACGAGGGGAGCCTTTTCTTTCACCGTAAACGTATTGCCCCGCCGGGGCTTGCCCGTATCGGGATCGGGCGGATTGCCGTTTCCCTGATAGAAATCAAAGAGCGTACTCTTAAGCCCCAATATGGACTGAAAGGCATTGCCCGTCACCTGCGCCTGCCCGGCCGTACCGTTCACGACCATGGAGAGGACGCGGCCCGACACACCGCGGTCGGAGACGGCCATAGGCCGCTTACCCAAAGGAGACAAGGTAATGGAGCGTATTTTGCCCACATTCTTTCCGGCTGCGGCCAAATTCGCCGCCAACCGTTCGGGAGTTATCGTAACGGACCACCTGTACTCCGGCATTTTGTCGCTTTTGTCCGAAACGCCGCGCAAGTAAGGAACCTTGTTGCCCCATACGTTTTCACTGTTTTCCGTCCAGCCGCCGGCAGTGGCGCTGAAAAAGGCATCAATAGGCTTGCCGCCGTAGGTCAGAATTTCTCCGTGCGTCGCTTTGACGGCCTTATAGACGGATGGGGACTCACCGTTTACGCCGGCATAGGTCTGGCTGTTCGTGTCGTCGGTCATATCGAAGCCGCGGCTCTTGAAATAACCCTTATGGGAAAAGGCATATGTCCGTGCCGCCACGGCCTGGGCCTTCAAGGCCTCCATACTCCACGACGGCGACATTTCCTTGCCTACGACACCGTAGAGATATTTCTCCACGGGCACGACATTGACGATTGTAAGGCCCTGTGCCTGCGGTGACTTGATGACTTCCAGATCGCCGCGGTAGGAATAGCCGTCGCTGATTTTAAGGGCACCCTTAGGATTGAGGGAGCGCAGGAGAACGCCTGTTCCTGCAGCCGTCCCGTCAACGGTTACGCCGTTATTGCCGTACGTCAAATTCACGTTCCGATTGGCGGGGTATTTTTTCCATAACGAGCCGTTTCGATACACGCCGACACCGAAAGGGCCGGCTACGGAAACATTGCGCTGCCCTTCACGAATACCGATACGGACGATATCTCCGCCGGCCGCGGCAAACGCCGCTCCGGATAAAGCAAACAGAAAAAACGTCGTCATCAATGCGGCAAACATTCTTTTATATAAAGGCACAATAATCCCTCCCCGTTATAGATAAAGTACCGGTTCGTTAAAAAAGCGATTGACCGCCTCCGGTGTCTTCTTCCGGCACGGCTATACCTAAATGGCGATATGCCGCGATCGTAACGACCCGGCCGCGAGGCGTGCGGTTTAAAAAGCCGAGCTGCATCAAAAAAGGCTCGTACACGTCTTCAACGGCGTCGACGGATTCACTGATGGCTGCGGCAATCGTGTCGAGGCCGACGGGGCCGCCGTTAAATTTCTCAATGATGACATGGAGGACGCGGCGGTCCGTCCGGTCGAGGCCGCAGGCATCCACTTCCAGTCGGTCCAAAGCGGCGGACGCCAGTTCGCGCGTAATCTTCGCCGCATCGGCAACCTGCGCGAAATCGCGTACCCGCTTCAGGAGGCGGTTGGCAATACGCGGCGTACCGCGGGAGCGGCCGGCTATTTCCAGGGCGCCTTCATCATCAATACGGATATCAAGTATTTCCGCCGTCCGCTTGATGATAAGAACCAGCTCCCGTGGGCCGTAAAACTCGAGGCGGCTGATGACGCCGAAGCGGTCGCGCAAAGGAGAAGCCAGGCGTCCGACCTGCGTAGTCGCACCGACAAGTGTAAAAGGCGGCAGGTCGATGCGCACGGAGCGGGCGCTGGGGCCTTTGCCGATGACGATGTCGAGAGCATAGTCTTCCATAGCCGCATAGAGAACTTCTTCCACACTGTGCGAAAGGCGGTGAATCTCGTCGATAAACAGGACGTCCCGCTCTTGCAGATTCGTTAAGAGGGCCGCCAAATCACCGGCCCGTTCAATAGCCGGACCGGACGTAATGCGAAAGCCCACGCCCAGTTCATTGGCAATAATGCCCGCCAAGGTCGTCTTGCCCAGTCCCGGCGGCCCGTACAGGAGAACGTGATCCAGTGCTTCACGGCGCATCTTCGCGGCCGCAATGAAGACCTCCAGGTTTTTCTTGGCCTTTTCCTGACCGATATATTCTTTTAAGTAATGGGGCCGCAGACTGTATTGCCACGAATCACCGGGCAAATCGTCCATTTCCACAATACGATTTTCCTCCACGTCCTACCTCCCCGTGCCCAAGTCACGCAAACAGGCTTTCAGCAAATCTTCCACCGTTGCATGAGAACCGCGCAGCCGTTCAACGACCGGTACCGTTTCGTGAACGGAGTAGCCGAGGCCGACGAGAGCCGCCGTCACCTCGTCTTCTACGGTCGCTCCCGTACCTGCGGCAGTCACGGCTGCAGTGTCTCCGGCGGCCGCATCGGAGGCGCTGATTTTATCCTGCAATTCCAGAATAATGCGTTCTGCCGTCTTTTTACCGATACCGGGCAGCTTTGTCAATATATGACTGTCCTTATTGGCCACGGCCAGGCGGAAGGCATCCGTCCCGGAGGCACTCAAAATACCGTTTGCCACCTTCGGTCCCACACCGTTGACACCTATGAGGAGCATAAAAAGCTCATATTCGTCCTGCGTCAAAAAACCGTAAAGCACGACGGCGTCTTCGCGCACATTCATATATGTAAAAAGGAGCGCCTCTTCGCCGAGTGTTAATCGGGAAAGTGTCGATACGGGCACATAGACGCGGTAACCCACGCCGTGGACATCTACGAAGGCGGAGCCCGAAAATATATGTGTTACCTTTCCCTTTACATAGCCGATCATAATTGCACCTCTCTGTGCAGCCGCCGTGAATGAGCGGCATACACGGTGTATATGGCCATAGCCAGGGCATCGGCGGCGTCGTCGGGCTTTATTTTCTCACGAATCCCCAAGAGCTGCATGGTCATTTGCGTAACCTGTTCCTTCGTTGCTCTGCCGTAGCCCGTAACACCCTGCTTGACTTGAAGCGGATTGAACTCGACGAGCGAAATGCCCGCCTGCTTCGCCGTGAGCAGGATGATACCGCGCGCCTGACCGACCGTAATGGCCGTCGTTACATTGCGGTTGAAAAAGAGCTGTTCCACACCGATTATATCGGGAGTATATTTCCTATACAGCTCGTGAAGACTCGTGTAAATCGTCTCCAACCGGTCGGCATCGCTGCGGTCCGCCGTCGTTTGTACCGTTCCGTACGTGACCGGCTTCAGGCGGCTGCCGTCGGAATCGACAATGCCGAAACCGCAAATGGCCGTTCCCGGGTCGATGCCCATTGCTCTCATAAGCGACGCCTCCTTTATTATAACTTAGTTATTATACCATGAAACGGCACGGTCGGGCCAATAAAATACGTACGAAGCCTCTAGTCCGCAGGTATCTCCACGCGGTGCAGAAAATTGTCCACCGTTCGCCTGTATTCGTTATAGTTCGTTTCAATGCCGACGGCATGGGCCGAATCGGCAAAGATATGTATATATTTCTGCCGGCTTGCGCAGGCTTCATAAAGGGCTTCCGCAGTCTGCACGGGAATCAGCGCATCGTTCGCTCCGTGCAGAAAAAGGACGGGCACCGTGAGGGACTGCACGGCCCGGGCCGGTTCGATTTGCCCCATCGTCTTGCGCGTATGGAGGAACATGGCGGCACGAAAAAAGGGCAGCAAAACGGTATATCCCGTGAGGAAATCGCGATTATCCGACCAGGCGGTTATTTTCTCTTTGCCCAAATCAATGATATTGCCGTACGAGCTGTCGGCGATGACAAAGGCAATATCCCCGTTCCGTTCGTTTCCTGCATAGAGAAGTGCCATGGCCGCCCCCAGGGAAACGCCGTGCAGGCCGACACTCCTCTGGTTCTTTTGATTTCTCAGCCACCGGACCCAGCCGTCTATATCATCGGTCTCGCGCAGTCCCCACGTCGTACCTTCGCCTTCACTTTCACCGTGGCCGCGTTGGTCGATGAGAAGAACATTACGGCCCTCCGCCAAATACATGTCGACAAAGGGAATGGACATGGCGCGATTCTGATATAAGCCGTGCAGGAGAATGACGCTTTTCCCGGTTCCGTCGGGATTGGCAATATATGTCCCCCGCAGCTTGAGTCCGTCTCTGCCGCTTATATTGACGGCTTCCCAATTTTCATTTTTTTCACGTGCCCTGACAGTTGCGACACGTCCTTTATGATTTTCAATGCCCAAAATTTGATCCCACGGCGCGTGCATGAACTTGTTATACGCCACATTACCGACATAACACCCGAAGACAACGGCAATAACCGCGAGGAGCAAAAGCAAATTTCGCAGTTTCTTCATGGTTCTCCTTTACAGACAGAAGAAGCACGCCCCTCAGGTACGCACTTCCTCACATAAGACAACTTGATTTTTTTCATCCGTTTCGCAAAGCCGGACCGATACGGTTTCCCGCAATGAAGTGGGCACGTTTTTGCCGACATAGTCGGCCCGTATGGGAAGTTCCCGATGGCCCCGATCGATGAGTACGGCAAGCTCAATATACTTCGGCCGCCCCAATTCCATGACGGCGTTCAAAGCGGACCGGACAGTCCGCCCCGTAAAGAGCACGTCGTCGACGAGGACGATGGTCTTATTATCGGCGGCAAGCTTATTTTCCGCCGGCCCGATTTCACAGATACTCTTCCGCTTGTGGTCATCGCGGTAGGCGGAAATATCGAGACTGTATACGGGAACGGCAATATCTTCAATGGCCGCAAGCTCTGCCGCAAGGCGTTGGGCCAAAGGAACGCCGCGCGTGCGGATACCGACGAGAAGTGTATCATCCAAGCCCTTGTTGCGCTCTATAATTTCATGTGCAATCCGCCTGATTGCCCGTTCTATCGCTTTTTCATCAAGTAAAAGGGTCTTATATTTCAGCATGGCTCCCCCTTTTTTTCACTGCAGCCACGACGGCGGCGAAATCATCCGGCAGCGGTGCTTCAAAATGCATGCTTTGACCTGTAAGAGGATGTACGAGGTCAAGGGCCCGCGAGTGCAGTGTCTGACCGCTGATGGGAAAGGCATCGCGCTTGTAGCCGTAGAGCGGATCGTTTACGACGGGGTGCGAAATATAAGCCATGTGCACGCGAATCTGATGTGTCCGCCCCGTCTCCAGGCGGCACTCTATAAGTGTATACTCGCCGTAGCGCTCAAGAACAGTAAAGTGCGTGACCGCTTCCTTGCCGTTTTTCAAATTGACGGCCATCTTAATGCGGTCCTTCGGATGTCTGCCGACGGGCGCGTCGACACACCCCTTCGATTCGACAATATTGCCGTGTACAAGGGCCGTATAAACGCGGCACGCAGAGTGACTCTTTATCTGTTCCGCCAAACCCCGGTGGGCCGCATCCGTCTTGGCGGCCACCATAAGGCCCGACGTATCCTTATCGAGGCGGTGAACGATACCCGGGCGAATGAGGCCGTTAATGCCGGACAACTCGCCGCGGCAGTGGTATAAGAGTGCGTTGACGAGTGTCCCCGACGGATTGCCCGCCGCCGGGTGGACAACCATGCCGCGTCGTTTGTTGATGACAATAATATCGGCGTCTTCATAGACGATATCGAGAGGAATATCCTCGGGCCCGACGGAAACTTCTTCAGCCGCGCTCAGCAATACTTTCGTCGTATCGCCGACGTTCATACGGTAGTTTGCCTTGACAACGACACCGTTTACCTGCACGTTGCGGCCCTTTACCAAGGAACCCGCAAAGGACCGGGACATATCCAATTGTTTGCTCATGTACACGTCTACGCGCAGTCCCGCATCCGCTTCCGCCGCAGTCAGTACAGCAGTCTCTTCCATTTACAGCCGCCTTACTCCGAATCGTGAGTCCAACAATATAAAACCAAGAGGCCGACGCCGATGACAATGCCTATGTCGGCAACGTTAAAGACGGGCCAAACGCGAAAATCAAAGAAATCCGTAACGGCGCCGAAAAGAAACCGGTCCACCGCGTTTCCCAGGGCACCGCCCAAGAGAAAACCCATGCCGCAACGGACAATCCGCTTTTTCGGTATGTGCTTTCGAAAAATAAAGTATAACAAAAAAAGCGCTGCCGCCACGGCAATAAACAGCCATTGTTTATTTTCCAAAAAGCCGAAGGCCGCGCCTTTATTTAGAATATAAGTGATATGAAAAAATCCCGGTATGACCGGAACGGATTCATGCAGCGCCATATGCTGCGCAATCACATATTTGCTTGCCTGATCTGTCAGTATTACGGCAACTGCCGCCAAAAAAACCGTCACAACCGTTCCTCCCGCAACCGGCTCTTATGCTGAGTTTGAACGGTTTTATCCTACCACAGAACATCCGAAAAAACAATCTGAACGCGCAAAAAACCGCCATGCCATTTGCACGACGGTTTCTCCTGAAATTGCTTTATTCAGCTGCAATAGCGCCTGTAGGACAAACGGATTCACAAGCTCCGCAATCGATGCAAGCATCGCCTACAATGTATTTCGTATCGCCTTCTGTAATAGCGCTCGTCGGGCACGTATCTGCGCAAGCACCGCATTTTACGCATTCATCGGAAACTACATGCATGATTTTCACCTCCGCAACAATAATACACGAGACCACTTTTTTCTCTCGTTGTCATAATTATTACACGTCCGCGCACTTTTGTCAATCTCAAAATCAGCTGTATACGGCATTATTACTATATTCCTTTCTTGATAATTCATTTCAAGAAAGGGGCTTTTATAAGCATAAATCGTGATTTATTTCGTATTTTTATGTCATGGCTTATTTTGCGTTTCTCTACACGACAACTGAAGCCGTCTTTTTGTATGAGCCCATTCATTTTTACAGTTTTCGTCTAATAACCCAAAGCAATCATTATCATTAAGAAGACACATTCACCCGTGATTTCATCTTTTTTTGATTTCTCAATTCTCAAAAATAAAATAGAACCGTCCCGATGATTTCCCGCTCCCCGTAACTTTTAAAATTTGACAAGTGCCGCCAATTCTTGTAGAATATGACTGTTGACGGGACGTGGCGCAGCTTGGTAGCGCGCTTCCTTGGGGTGGAAGAGGTCGCGAGTTCAAATCTCGCCGTTCCGACCAGACAAAAACAAGACATTGCTGCAGCAATGTCTTGTTTTTTTATGCCACGTTCAGGCTGTCACCTCTTGTTTTCGACGTTCATTTCGTTTGGCAAAGAACGGCAGAGCCACTTCCGGAAAAAGGGCGTAACTGAGCACATCTTCCATGGGTGCGTCGGGATATCCGGCAACGGCCAGTTCGGCCTTTGCCTTCTCTACTTCAGGTTCCAAGTCGTCTGCCGGCCGATGATCGATGACCGGTTCATCGCCGATGCAGAGCTTGCGGAATTCATCCGTAATTTCACCGGGCACGCGACCGTACTTACCGCGCACAATGTCGCGCACTTCGTTCGTAATCATCTTATAGCGGCCGAAGAGGACGTTCAGGGCGGCGGCGGAACCCGTAATTTGGCTCGTCGGTGTTACGAGGGGCGGATAGCCCAAATCGCGGCGTACATTGGGCATTTCCGCAAGGACTTCGTCAAAGCGGTCTTCCGCTCCCTGGCTTTTAAGCTGATTGTACAGATTCGTCAGCATACCGCCGGGAATTTGATACTTCCGCACAGCCGGATTGATTTGGCTCGGCAAGGTAAGATTGAACTCGCTCGCTATTTGGCGGCGCACGTCTTTAAAATGATTGACAATGGGCCACAACTTTTCCGTATCGATGTCCGTATCATAAATACTGCCCTGCAGAGCCATGACCATTGTTTCCGTCGCCGGCTGGCTCGTAACGGAACCGAAAGGCGATAAAGCCGTGTCGATGATGTCGACGCCCGCCTCAACGGCTTTCAAATAGGTCATTTCACCGAAACCGCACGTACAGTGTGTATGCAGTTCAATGGGAACGGTCAGGTGCTTTTTCAGCATGCGGATAAGATTATATGCATCGTACGGCGCCAGAAGGCCGGACATGTCTTTGATGCACAGCGAATCGACGCCCATCTCCTGTAATTCGACGGCCCCTTTCGTAAAGCTCTCCAATGTATGAATGGGACTGATTGTATAGACCATGGCCCCCTGAATGTGAACGGATTTCGTCTCCTTCGCCGCTTTAACGGCCGATTCGAGGTTGCGCGAATCGTTGAGCGCGTCAAAAACACGGATAATGTCGATGCCGTTGTCGACGGCACGATTGACAAATTCGTAGACCATGTCGTCCGCATAGTGACGGTAACCCAGAATATTCTGACCACGAAAAAGCATCTGCAGGGGCGTCTTCTTTACATACCGCTTCAACGTACGCAGCCGCTCCCACGGATCTTCGTCCAAGAACCGCATGCACGAGTCAAAAGTCGCACCGCCCCAACATTCAACGGCATGGTAGCCTACTTCGTCCATTGCTTCCAAGACGGGAATCATCTGATTTATACGCATGCGCGTTGCCGCAATGGACTGGTGACCGTCACGCAGGACCGTTTCCGTAATCTTTACTCTGGCCATGTATACCTCCGATATATTTTATATAAAACCAACTGCTAGTATAAGGTCGTAATTTATAATGCATGCCTATTATATCATATTTTATTGATAAATGAAGGCCCGCCAAAAGTCGCATCTGCATAAAAGAGGGCAACCGCTGTGACGGCCGCCCTCGGTAACTTACCTGTTTGTAATTATTTTTTCAACAAAGCTTTCGTATCGGCTACGATGTCGTCTGCGGTCACTCCGTTTTCTTTCAACAATTCCGCCGCATCATAGCGATCGTGGAAGGCCTTGGCAATACCGTAATTTTTCACCTTCATTGTTGTCGGTCCGTAGAAGGAGGCGATTTTTTGCCCGAACCCGCCTTCAATAACACCGTCTTCCATTGTCAACACAAGAGAATGATTTTTCTGCAGATCCGTCAGCACTTTTGTATCGATGCCGCTTGCAAATTTCGGATTGATTAGAGTTGCGTGAATGCCCTGTTGCAGCAATTTTTCCGCCGCTTCGGCCGCAAGACTGTAGAAATTCCCGAGGCCGATGAGTGCAACGCGTTCGCCCTTTTTTGTTACGTCAAATCGATTCAGCCGGCTATAATCGGTCGTATCCGGCTTTCCGGATGCAATGAGAGGACCGACGGGAACGCGAATGGCCACAGGCCGTTCCTGTTGATTTACGGCCCAGTCCAACATGGCCAAATGTTCTTCTTTCGCCGTCGGCGCCAGATATACGAGATCGGGAATGTTTCCGAGCATGGGAATATCAAAATACCCTAAATGCGTAATATCGCTCATACCGTAGACGGACGCCATATATACCAATATAACCGCACTGTTGCCGTTCACGCAAAGGTCCTGTATAACCTGATCGTATGTGCGTTGTAAAAATGTGCTGTACACGTTAAATACAGGTTTACCGCCCCGTTTGGCAATGCCGGAGGCCATGGCGACGGCATGTTCCTCCGCAATACCTACGTCAATATACTGTGCGCCCGCCTCCCTGCGCCATTCGGGCGTAAAGCCGAAGCCTGCAGGCGTTGCCGCATTAACAGCGACGACGGTCGGGTCTTCTTTAATCCGTTTCATCAAATAATCGGCAGTAATGCTTTCATATGAAGCCCCGCCAAAAGCCTCCTTCAATTCACCCGTCTCCTGATTAAAAGGAAGGGAATAATGCCACCGTTCCTTATCGTTCTCCGCCAAGGCAAATCCCTTTCCCTTCTGCGTAACTGCATGAAGGACAACAGGATGGTCAATATCCTTAACAGAACGGAAAAGGTCAATAAGGGAGGCTAAATCATTGCCGTCCGCAAGAAACCGATAATCAAATCCCATGGCTTTGAATATGTTATTCGGGCTTTGACCGTTCGTTTCCCGCAGCTGCCGCAGCCCCGTATACAAACCGCCGTGCGTTTCGGCAATGGACTGGTCGTTATCATTAAGGACAATGATCATATTGCTGCCCAAGGTCGCCGCATAATCCAAGCCTTCATACGCTTCACCGCCGGACAGGGAGCCGTCGCCGATAAGGGCAATAATATTTTCCGTACCGCCGCATAAATCGCGGCCTTTTGCAAGACCGGAAGCCAAACTTACCGACGTGGATGTATGACCGATGTTAAAAAAATCATGTTCGCTTTCAGCAGGATCCGTATATCCCGTCACATCATCGTAATGGGCCGGATCAATAAAAGCCTGCACACGCCCTGTAAGTATTTTATGCATATAGCTTTGATGCGATACGTCATAAACAATTTTATCTGCAGGTGAATTAAAAACATAATGTAAAGCTGTAATAAGTTCTACCGCACCGAGCGGCGGCCCTACGTGACCGCCATGGGCAGCCATCTTGCTCAGTAAGGCCTTACGTGCCTGTACGGTCAAGTCCTTTAATTCGTTAATAGAAAGACCTTTTATATCGGCCGGTGATGTAATATTCTGTAATTCCATAATTTTCTCCTTCTCCATGCAACTATTCATTTCGCATTGCAAATCGTATTATATAATTGTTCTGACATTACGTCAATATCGAAAATGAAATTGCTTTACCTTTCTCCCGTATGCGGCTATACTGAAACTGAAAAGAGGCGTTTTCCGACAGAAAGGAGAGGACATTCATGTGGCCCGTAAAGATAATCAAAGCCGTCTGGTTCAGCCCGACGGGAACAACACAAAAGACCGTAACGAAAATCGCCGCTACTCTCTCAAAAGAATTGTCACTTCCCATAAAAACGTGTGATTTTACCTTGCCCGAAAAGCGAACGGCACCGCTCGTCTTCTCGCCTGAAGAATTAATCGTCTTCGGCATGCCCGTCTACGCCGGCCGGGTGCCGAATGTCATCATCAAGTATATTCGCACCGTCTCCGGTCCCGGAGCGCTTGCCGTTCCCGTCGTCCTCTACGGCAACCGCAACTACGACGACGCCCTCATTGAACTGCGCGATGCCCTGGAAGGCGGCGGCATGCACACTATCGCCGCGGCAGCCTTTATCGGTGAGCACTCCTTTTCACGCAGCCTGGCTAAAGGCCGGCCGGACAAAGAAGATTTGGCAAGGGCCGCCTGTTTCGCAGCCTCTATTGCCGAAAAAATACGCAGCGGCAATACGCCAAATCCGATACACGTCCGCGGCGAAAGCCCCTACAGGCCGTATTATACGCCGCGCCTGAAAGACGGCACGCCCATCGACATTCGCAAGGTAACTTCCAAAATCACGGACGCCTGTACATATTGCGGCATTTGTGCCGCTCTCTGTCCCATGGGATCCCTCGATGCGGCGGACCCGGAGCACTATATAAATATATGCATTAAATGCGGTGCCTGTATTAAGGGCTGTCCGCGGCAGGCCCGCTACTACGACGATGCAGGCTATCTCTTTCATAAACGCGACTTGGAAGAAGTCTATTCACGCCGGGCCGAACCGGAAATTTTTCTCTAAAATTGAAAATAATCCCGCCTTCATGAACACAAAAGACCGCTTACGAAAAATTACTTCGCAAGCGGTCTTATTCTTTTTTACGCATTTTGAGCGATATTCGATTTTTCTTCGGTGAATTTCTTTTCCTGTACGGCCAAGTCGGCAAAGTTAATGGACTGAAGGCGCGTAACCAAATCGCGCTGTACGCCTTCAAAGGCCTCATAGAGAGAACACATGCCGCCGCAGCCGCGCGTACATGCATCCGTGTCGGAAAGACAGCGCTGCAATTCCGTCTGTCCTTCAACCGCATTGATGACGTCGTAGAGCGTAATGTCCTTCGGTTCCCGCTGCAGTGCAAATCCGCCTTCGACGCCGCGATAGGACTTCATAATACCCGCTGCCGTCAGACTGCGCATAATCTTAAGCAAAAAACGTTCCGGTATATTCTGTTTCGCCGCTAAAGCGGCGCCCGTTATTTTCGTCCCTTCCGGGCATATGGCCAAGTATAGAACCATGCGGAATGCATAGTCCGTTGCCTGATTTAATCGCATATATCATTCCCTCCTTGCTTTATACTCATTATTATACAATAGATAACCAAAAAAGTGTAGTTTTATTTTAAAAAAACAGTACAGTATATCTTGCCTATACTGTACTGTACAAATTTCTATAATTTCGCAATAAAATCGATGATAAAAAAGATAAGAGCCGAAAGGCCCGCACTCAAAGGAATCGTCACTACCCAAGCGACAAGCATGCTGCGCGCTACATCCCAGTGTACAGCGCGAACGCGTTTAGCCGAGCCTATACCCATGATGGAGCCGGACACGACATGGGTCGTGCTGACAGGCAGATGCAGCAGCGTGGCCGTAAAGATAACGACGGACGAGTTGAGGTCCGCCGCAAAACCGTTAATCGCTTCGAGCTTGAAAATCTTCGTGCCCATCGTCGAAATGATACGCCAGCCGCCGGCGGACGTCCCCAAGGCCATGGACGTGGCACAGGCCAGCTTAACCCAAACGGGGATTTCCATGGTCTCAATGTAGCCGCCGCTGAGAAGAGCCAAGGCGATGATACCCATAGCTTTTTGCGCGTCATTGGAACCGTGAGAAAAGGCCATTAAACTGGCGGAAGCGATTTGCATCCGGCGAAACTGACGGTTCAGAGAAACGGGCGAATAATTGCGCACGACCCACAAGATGCCGATCATAACGAAATAACCCGTAACCAGAGCTACAACAGGCGACATGACGAGAGACAGAATAATCTTGCCTATCCCTTCACCCGACAAGGCGGCAGGCCCGACGCTGACAGAAACGGCACCGATAACGCCGCCGATGAGCGAATGGGATGAGCTACTGGGAATGCGGTAATACCAAGTCAGGACATTCCAAATAATGGAACCGATGAGCGCCGCTATAATTACTTCCAAACTGACTTGTGCCGGATCTATGACCAGGTCACCGCCAATCGTCTTGGCAACACCGGTGCTGACCATGGCCCCGAGAAAGTTCAGGCCTGCAGCCATCAAAATCGCACGGCTCGGAGATATAGCCCGTGTCGACACGCTCGTGGCAATAGCATTTGCCGTATCGTGAAAGCCGTTGATGTAATCAAAGAGCACAGCCAGAAAAACGACTGTCCAAATCAACCAATGCTCAGGCATATTTCAACACAATCCTTCTGAATAAGGTCGCCAGGGATTCGCAACCGTCCGTTACGTCTTCAATGGACTGAAGAATTTCCTTCCATTTAATAAGTTCGATAGGATCCCTGCATTCGGCAAACAACTTGCCCATTTCTTCGTGATATAAGTCGTCACATTCCTGCTCGAGCTTCATGATTTTCTTGGTTCTCGCTTCGAGCTTTAAGTATTCTTTTTTTACATTGCGCAAGTATTCGATGGAACGCCGGATTTCTTTCATCGACTTGGCCATGATCGTGGCCATCCTCTTTGTGCCTTCCGTCGCTTCGCCGACCTGATAAATGCACATCTTATCCATGATTTCCGTTACGTTGTCGAGGGCTTTATCCAACTTGTCGATGAGTTCCTGAATATCCTCCCGATCCATGGGTGTAATAAAAGTCTTCTGCAAGCGCTTCATCGTCTCCAGGACAAGCTTATTCGCTTCTTCTTCCAGACCGTTAATTTTCCGCATTGCTTCAGCTTTGGAGATTTCTTCATTAACAGCTTCTTTCAAAATATCCGCCGCCGCATAGCTGAGTGCGGCATGCCGATCCAACAAAGTGAAGAACTTTTCTTCTTTAGGCTTCAAGTGAAATGCCATCCGTATCCAATCTCCTTATGTATCCCTAATAAGACAACAGGCAGGACTTACGCTGTGAATCCACTACGATTATATCATAGGTCATTTCATTCTGCTACAAAAGGGAAAAATGGGATACTGCTTTAATGAGAAAAAATATAAGCATCTTTAATATTGTGTTTTCCGAATTTTCATTATCTCATTTTATCATTTAATAAGAACTTATTATTTTATTTTGTTTACATTGTACTGTACAATAGTTTTAGCAGCCGGATCCGGAAATTTTGATTTCAGGAGGCGTTATACTGCAAATGGACAAACAGATTTTAGTCGTTGAAGCAAATTCCCATGTCGGCACGTATATTCGGGAACATCTTGAACGGGAATCCTACGCCTGTACGCTTGATCACTTAGGGTTCTCCGCGTTGAACCGTTTAGGCGAACAACAATTCGATTTAATCATATTGGATATTTTACTCCTCGACATAAATGGACTCCTGCTTTGTAAAGAAATTCGCCATATGTCATCCGTCCCCATTATGATCATCTCCGAGTTGGACGATATTATTACGAAAGTAAAAGCCTTTGATTACGGTGCCAATGATTATATGACCAAGCCTCTCAATGTTAAGGAGTTATTTGTACGCGTCAGAGCGCTCTTATATAACGGCAGACCTGTAAAGAATAATTTTCACCGTTCCTTAAATCTCAAGGACATCACTGTCGACTTGGACAGTCATGAAGTATTTGTAAACAACAAGCAGGTCGAGCTGACGAAAAAAGAATTTACGCTCCTCACCTATCTCATTCGCAACAAAAATATCGTCGTGTCGCGAGAGCAGATTTTAGACAAAGTATGGGGCTATGATTTTATCGGTACGACCAATATAATTGATGTCTATATTCGCTATATCCGCGGCAAACTTGGCCGGCACACGCCGCAAAAATATATTTCAACTGTTCGCGGCATCGGTTATATAGCAAAAGAATAACCTGCTTAAACACACAAAAGAGGGACGCAACGGAATGCGTCCCTCTTCTTCGTGTAATCAGCGGCTTCCTATGCTCCCGGGGCGTCTCCGCCCAAGTACTGTCGGCGTAT
>OBYI01000268.1_pt1 | contig 30907 bp, 26 predicted proteins | sample 1476711 | NCBI WGS metagenome assembly OBYI01 (sample SAMEA2580190, study PRJEB22360) | human gut metagenome | biome: human gut; feature: human-associated habitat; material: faeces | place: Denmark | collected 2008/2010
GCTTTCGTCATAGGATCTTGTACATTAACACACGCAACGAAAAAGGACACGCACTGTCTTCAGTGCATGTCCTCTCCAGGAGTGCATAGACACTTTAGCACCCCAAAATTTGACAAAGAACCCCTAATTCGTCAATCTCATTGGATTTTTTGCACGTTTTATGCAAAATTTTAATTTTCAGAGTTTTTGAGATTTTAGACTCAGGAAACTAAAGCCGCAGCCCGTGAAAAGGCTGCGCTGGTTGCTGAGGAGCTTTGGGAATTGAAGCTAACTGCGGCTGCCAAGAAAGTGGAAGAAGGCATCGAAGAAACCTTAACATATATGGACTATCCTAGCGAACACTGGAATCGAACCCGAACCAACAATACCACGGAACGAGTCAATTGGGAAATCAAGCGCCGTACAAAGGCGATTGGAGCTTTTCCAGATGGTCAGAGCGCTCTGATGCTGGTCTGTGCCCGGTTGCGCCATGTAGCAGCAACAGACTGGGGATCCAAGAGATACCTGAAAGAGGACTCAAAGCGATATTCATCGCTTTGAGTCCTCTTTAAAACCACAATAAGTTTATAGCTAACCCACAATTTCGTTATAGCTTAACCACCGGATTATTTATAAGCCCAGAAAAAAGAACACAGTATTATCAGAAATGGCAGGCGTACAAGGAAAACTTAAATATATTTTTCGAATAACTTTTTAACTGGTCCCTCAATTCTATACATACATAAAGCAATAATTAAATCAATGCAAATTCTCGCAATGCTTGCGTGCCACACATTAGGAAGAAACCAGCAAGAATGCCAAATTTCATCTATACAATGGACTGAAAATATAATCAAAGTGTGCTGTCCTATGACTTTAAAAATATATGCGAGCTTTCTTGAATACTCAATGCATAGCAAATGTTACACACTATAATTGTACCAAATATGCCTTCAATGATTGAAAGAAATAGATAAGGATATTTTCGAGTGGCAAGTTCAATATACATACCGAAGTATAGACATGTCGCCCATATTATTAGAGCAATACAAAACAATTGTCCCCTATAGCGGGAAAGTAAATAGTCAAACCGTTTCCACAAGATACCCATATGTAGAAATAATATAACGCCCATTGTTACATCAAAATTCAATGGTAGCCATTTTCCCTTTAAACTTAAGGATATTCCTATAAGTGCAACTGCAGGAACAATATAATTCCACTCAGACTTAAAAATCAGTCGTATGATATCTAAGAGCAGCTTTGCACCAAAGAGGGAAACTAGAAACCAGGGTGCTCCAAGTCCGGGATGAGATTTAACACGTACACCAGATGACCAAAACAAAGCATCAGCATAGTGAATCACCAGTCTAGCACATTCATTAAAGCTATTATCAGATTGAAATAACCACGAAAATAAAACTTTTAAAAATACAATTACAAGAACCGGCAAAAGTAAGTGCTTTAAATTATTATGAAAATGTCGACTTAAATACTCCTTGCTCTCTGCAACATGAAACGTATAGCCTGACAAAATAAAAAATAGAGGCATGTGAAATGAAAAAATGAAATTCCGAATTCCGCTCCCAAATTTCACTGTATGCCCGATAATTACTAAAATAATGGCGATTCCCTTTGCTATATCAATCCAATCAATTCGATTAGAACTACTTGCCATTCGCACTTCTTTTATTTCATTCATAATAATAACTCCATATCCAAATAATAATTTTCATTTTGATAATATCCTGTTTTTGAGTATATTTGATAGGGAATCATCAAAGCTATCTATCAGCTAACAGCTGTACTATCGCAGATATCTCCTGTGAGGAACCGGTCTATTTTTTCGAGCCATAAAACTGCCATTTATGTTAAGTTTTATATTGTGCTCATTAATCCCTTACTAGCCCTAAATAGCAAACTAGTTTGCACAAATATAAGACGATTTCATAATTATTACCAATCCAAATATACTTATTCCATTTAAGTTATGCATATTGCACCATGTGATTACGATGCCTAGCTTCTCTATTTTTAACTTCAAACAAATGGGTTAATTATTTTTTATAATAGTGGAACTCCTATTAATAGTTAAAGGGCTATTTGATCAACAAATTCCGGTGATAAAAACGAAATTTTCAATTGTTTCATCCGTGCCCAATAATTGTCAGGACTCACTTTTTTATCTTTATTTTTTTCTTTACTATTTTTCTTTACGGTCGCTTTAAATCCTCTTAAGTCAGTATCATTTAATACTTCATATATGAACAACCAGTTCTTATCCATATCATTTTCTAATATATCTTTTGCATACTCATACACTCTAACATTTTTTTCAATCTCATGATTTTGTTTAAAATATAACCATAGCAGTAAATTTAGTATACAATTATTCAATTGTTTCATGACAGAGACAATCTCATTTGACGTTATATTATCTAAGCTGCATATATGGTGGTGATAAATTAACGAAAAATATATAGCATAACAAATTCCTTCTATATTGTGAATTTCTCTAGATCGAATGAAAAGCTCTTCTGAAAAAGATTGAATTGATTCCTTTGTAAATCCTTGTGCCTTAAAAACAAACTTATCAAGAATGCGAACTAAATATGGATATAATAGCGCTAAATGCATACTATATAAAACAAAATATCTTCGAGCTCGAAAAGAAAACTTCTTCTTTGACATTACTTTAATAAAATAATTCAGAATGGCAATATCTCCCTCATTTTCCTGCATCAATCTTATCGCTTCATGATACAAATATTTGATTTGAGAATAAGATATTTTGTCCTCATTAAGGATAATGGGATTACTTTTGAAATATAGCGGCCAGTCAGATTCTATTTCCATAGGGAGTTTTAAGATTTTTATTTTATTATAGTTTAATGTTAATCGATACTTATCCAAAATGGTTGCTAAGTCCTGTAAAAATTGTTCTCCTTCTTTATAAGATTGAACAAAACAATGGTAGTCATCAATATACCTAACATAAGAGTATTTCATTGCAAGTTCCTCATCGATTTTTGCAAGAATAAGCTCTGATACTAGATTTGAAGTTACTGGCCCAATCAACAACCCTTTAGATTCTCCAAAATTAATATTCCGACATAATTTATCAAACTTATTAACCCACTCCTCTCTATCTCTACATTTTTTTGCTTTTTCCTTTCCTACAATAGCCCATTGTATTGTATGGGTATAGATACTTGGGAAACAGGAGGAAATATCTGCTTTTACATAATATCTTTTCCCTAGCATAAGTTTTTCATCGGTGGACAAATCAAACCGATCTTCGTAACTTCTCATTTCAAATATTGATTTACTATCTTTTATCTTTCTCAGATGAATCTGACTTACATAATTTGCATCCTTAGCTACATAAGAAAAATCTTTAGATTTGATAACGTCAATATTTTTAGAGCTTAGTATTGCGGTGAATATCCCTACTATTTTATCCCAATTAAGCTTTAAGAACTCACATAATCTAAAATATTCAATGGGGTTTGGTATAGCAATCATCCTTATTCCGCCAGTGTTTCTAACTACAGGGAATCTAATATAATCACAAATATTATTATGACTTACATTGTTTAAAATCTTATTAACTTCATTAGACTGTTCATAAAATTTTACTGCAGAAAATATTGGTGGAAGTTTTTCAGAGAAGAACCCATAACCGAGAAGACCTTCGAATAGTTCTTTACTGTTTATTTCATTCAAACAATCTGTATAATTCCTTTTCCTCATTTTTTATCACCATCGATTAAATTTCCAAGAAAAATGACTCACTTGCCCATTTTAGAAATATATAATTTAATATTCCTCATTTAAAATTGGGAATTCCGCTCAAACGGCATGAAATATTTCAAGTGGTATAGTAACTTTGCTAGTCATAAATTACGAAAGAAGACACTAATTCATATAAGACTACAATATAGTAATCATCATCAAAAGAATGTACAAGAATAAGTGTAGGTATGGGTCAACGTTTTCTCGGGAGACCTATATAAGATTGTGCTGTAGCTTAATTAAATGCGAAAAATGGATTTTAAGTGACCTATTGCTGTACTGCTAGCTGTATAGCCACCAATTCCCCCATTTCTAATTCCCGCATGTAGAACCATAGGAGATTTCTTCAGAGCGCTCCTCAAGGCATTACGCAGTTCCGCGCTCTTCGGTGCTTTTACGGGTTTGAACTTGCTGAATAGCGCTGCTTCAAGCTCTTCATTTTGCAGGCCCGCAAGGACCTTCTGATGGCTGATGGTCACTGGGGAGAGAATCTTGATGGGATTATTCCACGACGCGGTAGACGAACCTTGTCGCCAGCTTGACCACACAGAACTCAAGGTAGGGCGTGTACCTGCGGTAGCGCTCAAACCCCAGTTGCCTATCAAGGGGATAGAAGGCCTTTTCTCCCTCCTTCTTCACCAACCTTCGTTCGTAGGTCAAAGGACCAAAGATACCTTGAATGGTACGTGCATCCTTGCACTGCACTTTATATCCTTCTGCTTTGAGGGACACAAAGAGCTCATCATCAATTCGCTCAAAGGCAAGGGCGATCATGGAAATAATGGAATTTAGTAGGAAGGCCCAGAGGACCTTCCCCATCTCAATCTCGTTCTTAGACCCCTTTATTATTTTGATGACATCTGATACGATCTTTTCCATGGGAGACTTTCCTTTGTTTTGATATTCGTACCGTTAACACTATCTTAACAATAGGGGTCTCCCTTTTATTCTGCAAGGACTATTTTTCCCTACCGAGAAACATTTTACGCTTAGCTTTCAATAATCCCTTAAATTTTGATGAAAAAGGAGACTCCCATGCCGAATTTACATGGAGTTCTCCTTTTCTATCCAACCTTACTAAAACCCTTCTCCGGTCTTCCAAACTCCCTTATATCGGTATTACGCAAGTCGCATGCCGTTTGAGAGAAAAGTCCATGCCAGTGCAACGGAGGCCTCCCTCCAAAATTTGGTCATATCATTTGAGCTAAAATTTACGATTTCAAGCTACCCTTACAAAATTACAACTCTCTAAAAAGCATTTCATCTTCAATTAGAATTCACAAGGATACTTATAGTCCTTTATATTCAGAATACTCCCATTTCCCCGTAAGGAGCCAGTATTCGTATGTATTAAGCCAAGTACAAATCCAGGGGATAAAAGTCCTTGAAAGAAACATATTCCGATGCCATTCCCCTAGATGAGGCGCATATACACATAACCGAAAGCCATCCTTCTTATTCTTTGAATAGAGATGATGCGGATACTGTCCATTGTATTGTTGTACTTCTGGACTCAATAGCCATACTTTTGGGGATTCAGAGAGAGAGTAGGTGATTTTAAGTGAGTACTTATCAGAATGTGATGATGGCTGCAATGTCATGTAACAAAACAATTTGGATTTTTTTAAATAAATTCTACTAATTAGTTCCCCAAATTTTGCCTTTAAATCGGCCATTTGAAATGCTATACTTATTGGCCTCATACGTATCTTATTCATTGTTATAACTTTTATTACCATAATGGTGAGAAGCAGGGATAGAAATTACACCTAGCGTCGATAAATTTCCGGTTTTAGAGTCAATTTTAAGATTATTGATTTCAATATTATTCCGATCTTCTTTTGCCTTTTCTTCATAAATCTGGCGCATCGTAGTTTCACCGAAGATATCCCTTATATGTCGACCCATTTCAACACGTGTTAAATCTGATAACCCCGCGCCGATTAAATCACATTTTGCTCTTTTAACCCATTCAAAGAAAGCTCTCGCACGTTCAGGGTAATCGTTCCACTTATCTGCAAAATTTTCGCCATTGTAGCTAGGATTTTCAATAAAAAACTTTCCTTCGCGAACATTTGAATAAATCCAGGGAGTTGCATTATTCAATATATTATATAAGGATTCATATATACTGCTTTCTTGATTATACAATGACGCAGCAATTGTCGTAATGATGATAGAAATTGGCTTTTCATCTTTTCGACCCTCTAGAGATTCATACATAACATCTCTGTGCCTTTTTAAGATTTGAATTGCTTTCTGCAAGGGCGTTTTAATTTTTTGTCGCTTGATTTTTTCCAGAGTAGCTTCATCCATCACATGCCTTCTGTCCGCTCCAAAGTTTCTATATTCTGCAAATGCGCTATCAGTAGTAAATACCCATTCTCTATAGGGTGCCGACCTTCTATAAAACCACTCTCTATACCCTTTAGGATTGCTTCCGAGATACCTGTAGGTGTTTAAGGGCTCATTGTGATCTGTAATCATTATAAATTTCTCAGAAGAAGCTGCGGGAATTACGTCCATATGAAAATGGGGAATATGTTGATATTCAACATGCCAACAACGTTTCTTTTCCTCAATTTCACCTATCGTGGGGCCATACTTAAGTAAATGCGATTTTAGGGAATATTTCAGTTCTCTCGCACTAACGTGACAGGGATTTTGCAACTCACAAACCATATCTAAATCGTAATCATCTGAATTAGATATAGGTCTAATTACAGTTCCCAAAGCGAAGGAACCTTGAGGATAAACCAAATAACTGTTACCCGTAGCGTTTTTGTTCAACCAATTGCCAAAATTTTCATATTCTTTTTTGGCTCGATTAAACATATCATCGCCAATGTCAATGTGTTCAAGTACCTTACTATAAATTTGATCCATACGACTATTTATCATCACTATTCCTCCACATAATCGAAAATTTTGTTAGAAAATTTTATGTCCTTTCGGCTCAAAGTTTCTCGATTGATAGCTAGATTGTTGATAAACAAAAAGCTTTGCTATATTGCCCCTACCATGCATGGAAAATGCAGATTGGGCAATACATAAGTTCGTCTTTGGATTAGTAGTTGCAAACAGATTTAACTGAGAACCCGCCGGCAATAGATGGACGACTTCCAAAACAGCATCAACCAAAGCCCGATGGAAGCGCCTACCAGTCACTCTTTCAAAAAATACACCAATCCGAATTGTAGGAATAGCCCCTTTATTCTCAGGCAATTGATCTACTCGTATCTTGTAAGTCTCTTCGATTACAAGATTAAATTCCCTACAGTTACTACTCAGTGCAAGCTCCTTGGGTTTCTCAATCTTAGGTAATGTTTCATCCAATGGAAATAATTCATCGTTGATATAATAATGCTCGAAAACCTGATTAAGCACTAGTTCATACTGCAAAAATATAGGAACATTAATCAGATTACAAGACTTAATTCCAAAAAACCAGCGACAAATTCTGTACCAATATAATGGATAATCATGATAAAAGTTCTTCATGTTTAATGTATAATCTGAATTTATTTTATATAGGATCCAAACATATACAACAAGACCTAAAATCAAGATAGGAAGACCTGAGCCAAAATTTCTTAATATTTTAAGAGCTAACAATGTGAACTTTACTTCATCTGAAAAATTTCCATGCCCAATCAGGCCACACAATTCATTACTTTTCAGGAGAATATAAATTCCCCATATAAGTGCTAAACCTAAAATTAATTGCGAAATTTGCCTGATATTATCTTTAAATTTGTCTGCCACCTTGACTACAACCCCTCATAAAAATTCTGCAATATTATATAAGCATATATACTCGTTCATTACTCCAACCGTATCTCTGACTGCAACTTCACATGCAGCTGAGTGCGAAGCTCAATATCAAAATCTTGAACAATCCATCCACGCGCTGTACAGCTTTGAATAAATTCCTGAATTCTATTTTTCCCATCTAGCGCCTTTAAGGTAACCACTAGGCCGAACTTCAATGAATCTCCTTGCGGCTTTGACTGACGGGATTTGGTCTTCACACTTATTCCCCACAGACCTCGTTCACCTTTTATACGCGGTCTTCGTGTTCCGCCTTTTTCCGTTTCTAATGTCTCAAAAATTACTTTTAGATTATCCCATTTTCTAAAGAACTTTCGTACAATTTTTTCAGGCAAATTTAAAAATCCTGGTGAAGCCTGATTGTTATTCTTGATGTCATATATTCCAGGTATTGCACCACGACTAGTAACAGCTTTCATTGGACCAATATGAAGATCGAGTTCAGTGTCAGTATAGTCAACGCCCTGGTTACGGTTACATTTAGTAAAATAACAGAGAGATACTCGAGCTATGTAAGGGTGCTTATCTTTTTCAACAGGAACTGGCAATCCATAATTATAAGTATCATACTGATAAGCATTTTCAAGAATAAAAAATTTAATCTCATCCTCCCTTGATTGCAGTAAATCTTCAATCCGAACTGGGACGACGCCGTAACCAATAAGAGGTGATATCTGCTGATTCTGTCTCCATGAAACAGTGGAATCAACTAGTAAAGCCTTCGCAATTTCCCTAGGAAGATTCATAATATCCATCAAATATGCCATCTTACGGGCAATCCAAGGCGCTGCATAAGACGTCCCTATACCCGGTCCTGCACCTTGAGATGAAAAAATACGTAAAGGTTTCTTTGATGTGCCACCATAATAACTCAAATCAGGTTTATTAAAAAATGATAACACGGGTCCACATCGTGTATACTCTGCAGGTGTACCATCTAATTCTACAGAATTTACAACGATTGAATTTAAGGAGTCAGCTGGAGCCCCAATTTTCATAAGATTTGGATCATCCCCAACTTTATTGGTTCCTGAAACAATAAACACAACGTTGTATTTTGACTGAAGTTCATCTAAAATTGCAGCTTCTGGAGAAATAAAATTTGGATTAATTTCCATTGCAGATCCCAATGACAAATTCCAAACATGAATATCCTGATTCTGTTCGATAATTTCTTTAATTTTTTTCATAACAAGGAAAGAGCTAAATCTTCTAGTGGCTACCCCAAAATGACGAACACGAAATCGACCGCATCCATCATCAAGTCCTGGATTTAAAGATGGTCCATCTACAATCAAAGAACATACAGCTGTACCATGTTTTGTTGCATCATCATCATCAATACGAATATCTGAATTTATCATTGAGTGAGAATCCACCCACTCATGAAAATAAACCCTCTCGTCAAAAGATGTATCAATAACTCCAATAGTTGGTTCATTACCAGGACGAGGAATCTTCCACTCATCTGGCACGTAGTCATACAAAGGTTCTTCTGGTAATGTTCTTAAATCTGTAACACCCATAGCAACTAAAAAAGGTGCTTTTCTTAAAATGCTTGAATATTCATCTTCAGTTAGAAAATAAGTATGATTTCCTAGTTTCTTGCTATAATCCAATACTATCCCCAAATAGGAAAAAAGAGTTTGTTCATCAGTTTCATTATCATATAGACTGACAAGCGCACTACCATGCAATAATGGTGCAGATTCTTCAATTCCAAAATGTTCGATATAAAAACTATCAATTACTATATTTTTAAATCGAGTATAAGTCAGTTCACTGTATTCTTGATATTTTTCGATAAACTTAGGAAATTTTTCCTTTAAAGAACATAAATCTTCATTAGAAACGGAGGATAATTTATTAAATTCAAGGCATACGCAAGTTGCATCTAATGCTTTTAAAGCATCATCTACCTGCCTTTTTGAAAGGCAATGAGTGATAATATGCTTATTCAAGTCTGGAGTATATTTAGCCCCAACAACGCTTCTATTATTATTTTCAGTTGTTTTGAAGAAAATTCCTTGAATACGATTACTCTTAGCAATAATTCTATCATAATAAACACTAATCAATGGATGACCAGGGATATTATATTTTTGCCAAATTTCCAAGGTTGATTGCAACGAGAAATACAACTCTCTTAAATGTTGAATAGAAATAGTCATATCCTTGGGAAGGGAGCGACCACCTCCAGGCTTACGACTACGATGCTGAAATTGACCCTTGAGCTGCAATAAATGGTTCACTCATACTCCCTCCTCTATGTTTACACTATTTTTTGTCGAGCAGTCATTTCCTCCCAGCGCTAGATAAATACTGATTCATTAATCAACTTGGGCAACCTTACTCTTAGAAACACCTGTCAGATTTTCAATTTCACGTACAGAAAATCCTTGTTTCTTCAAAACTGCTACGTCTAAATTAGGGGAAACAAAATTTCGATACAATTGTCGTAAATAATCCAATTCGTTAGAAGGATTGCTGAATGCAACAGAGGTACGGATAATATTTTTTAATTCCCCAGGATATGGAATATGTTTAGATAAAGATAAAATTTTACGCACAGTTCTAGTATTATGTTTTTTTATACCGACAGTCATCAAGGCATCTTGGATCATTTTTTCAGCAATTTCCTGTAAATCTTGTTGAGTATATCGATCAAAATTACAAGCAAAGTCGAACCGACGAAGAAACGCCTTGTCAAGATTTAAATACAAATTTGTTGTTGCAACAATAACCACTTGTTCATTCAATTCGTCAAGACCTTTCAAAATTGCTGATGTCGCCCGTCCCATTTCACGCACATCTTGATTGTCTATACGATTTAATGCAATCGCATCTATTTCGTCAAATAAAATGAGTACTTTTGGTGGGTTAATTAATTGATTCAAGGATTTGAACAACTGCGCAATATGCTTTGCAGTTTCCCCTAGTTTACTATCAATCAGCAAATTAAAATCTACAACATATAAATCTTTTTGTAAAATTCTGCTGATTTGCTTTACTGTTTCAGTTTTTCCGGTACCTGGAGCTCCATAAAAAAGAAAGCGGTGCATACCCAATTTGCTCCCAATGGCATTCATGATACCACGTACATCCTGCAAAACAGCATCGGGTAGTGCAACCATATCATTCGTGTAAACAAGACGACGCGAAAAAGGAATTAATATCTCCTGTCCATATGAAACGTTTTGCGGTTCAAATACAGACGTATCAGAAAGTAAACCCATAATATACAAAGCTAATTCATTATCTCCTAAGCGATCAAATTCACGTGCAATTGATGAAGCTGTCGTACGAAATCCAGCCTCATCATGCTCAATATGGTATCTAATTAAATCGACTATATCTGCCTTTTTCATTATTTTACCTCCCTCCTTTCCACATACTATCACCGTATGGACAGTTTGTCAATTTTATGGACAATATTATATTTTTATTTGTGTCGCAAATTTAATTATCCTACATTATAGTCCCAGCTATAACATTTTTCATTCTTAGAAAATGAGCTCAAAGCACTGTAATCGCTCTGAGCTCTCTACTAAGTTCTAGTAGGTATATAAATAATCCTGTGGTGTGGTCACCCCTATAACATTTCTGTGGTTTTGCTTTAAACAAATTGTGGCTCTGGATTTCGAGAAAATGAGTAAAAACCTCCTGCTGTAAAATAAAGATATGCGATCTATATTTTCAGAGGAGGTAAGACAAAAATGTCTCTAGAAAAGTTTATCACAAAGGTGCTTAACGTTAAAGCCGATGGAATCCAGAAAATGACCTCTATCGAATATGATGTTGAAGGCAATCCATTCTCAGGAAAGTAAAGCCGTAGCCCGTGAAAAGGCTGCACTGGTTGCTGAAAAGCTTTGGGAATTGAAGCTAACTGCGGCTGCCAAGAAAGTAGAAGAAGGCATCGAAGAAACCTTAACATATATGGACTATCCTAGCGAACACTGGAATCGAACCCGAACCAACAATACCACGGAACGAGTCAATTGGGAAATCAAGCGCCGTACAAAGGCGATTGGAGCTTTTCCAGATGGTCAGAGCGCTCTGATGCTGGTCTGTGCCCGGTTGCGCCATGTAGCAGCAACAGACTGGGGATCCAAGAGATACCTGAATATGGACCATCTGTTTGAACTTGAATTCCAATGCCAGGCAGATGACCAGTTCACTGCCAGTTAACCCTGTATACCGACGGCTGAAAATGAATTTGCGAAAGATTATTGATACAATCTATCTTTATAATCTAAAGGGCATTTTCTCCATACTCTTCCTCATACCACTGAATCGTCTTTGCCATCCCCACATCAAAAGCTGTCTCCGGACTCCATCCCAATTCATTATGAATCTTGGAAACATCCAGGGAATAGCGCACATCGTGCCCTTTCCTATCTTCCACAAACTGAATCAAACTCTCTGGCTTATTCAAGGTTCGACAAATAAGACGAACAATTTCAAGGTTGCTGCGCTCCTCCCCTGATCCAACGTTATAGATTTCTCCTACCCGTCCATGCTGGAGAATCATATCGATAGCCCGGCAATGATCATCAACGTAAGGCCAATCTCTGACATTGCTTCCATCGCCATATAGGGGAAGTGGTTTATTCTTGAGGGCAAGCTGTATCATTTTGGGGATGAGTTTTTCTGGGTGCTGAAACCTGCCATAATTATTGGAACTGCGGCTGATGGTGACAGGGATTCCATACGTACGATAATAGGACAATACTGCAAGATCCGCTGCAGCTTTAGAACTGCTGTAGGGACTTGACGGCCGAAGCTGGTCCGTCTCCTAAAACCCAGGTGCTGCGGCTGATAGGGGCAAATCACCATAAACTTCATCCGTTGAGACTTGATGAAAACGTTTGATTCCATAGGTCCTACAGGCTTCCAGCAATGTTACCGTTCCCAGTACATTCGTTTGGTAAAAGATACTAGGGCTATCAATGGAGCGGTCCACATGGGATTCAGCCGCAAAATTCACAACCATATCAGGGCGTTCAGCTGCAAAAAGCCGATAGATGGCCTCCCTATCGCAGATATCCACTTTTACAAAGCTGAAGTTCGGCTGATTCATAATGGGTCTTAACGTGCACAAATTACCCGCATATGTCAGTTTATCTAGGCAAATGATACAGTCATTCGGATGGTTTTTCAGCATATGAAAGATAAAGTTACTGCCTATGAATCCGGCACCGCCGGTTATGAGGATTTTCATATTCATGCTCCCGACATTTCAAACATATATGAAAGTCAATTTTTCCTTAGGTCACACAAACAAATAATTTTTAATGCTGAAAATTATCCCCGCTTACATCCCAAAACTTTTTGAAATGACTCTCCCCATGATTTTTATAAAAACATTCCTCAATTAATTTAATAATTTCATTCTTTGTTTTACCATTAAGTTCTGAATCTAGGTCATCTATAGAATGAGAATTTACATCAAATAGCTTCTTTGCTTCAATGTTCTCTGCATAAAATTCATGAGAATCAAGTCCATTAAATTTAATAAACGTCTCTAAAATTCTTCGTGCTGGATTCAATAGTAAATCGCAAGAGGCTTCATTGCAGTTATAAAGGAATTTTAAGTCCTTCCATAATGACTCATAGCTAGTTTTAAAATCATCTTCTTTCGATTCAATATAATGAATTTCAGTATGTTTTCCAGTGGGGAAAAAATGAATATGCCAAGCACCCTTTGCACCAATATTTTTCAACTTAGACTGTTTTAGATATTCATACCTATAGGAAGCGTTCAGATAAAAGTGCTTATTATGAGTTAGCAATATGAATATACTTTCTCTGTCCTTTTTCATTTCTTCATTGAGCTTGGACATTATATAGTATTGAAAATATTCATCATTTGAATTCATTGGATCATCAAAAATAATTACCTTATTTCTGACACTCTCATTCTCCTTAATTTTCCCCCAAAAATATAAGAACGCAATAAAATTAAGTTCACCAGAAGATAATGACATTATATCTCTTACTTCTTTATCATCACGATTTTTTACTATATAGTAACCTTTTAAATTAGGATTTTCCTTTATTAACGAAAGTTCAAATGGTGCTTTTCCAGCTAAAAGTTCATTAATTCTATTGGCTAGTACCATTTCATTTTGCGTTTGCTTCTGTAAATCTTGAATTTCTTTTTCTATTATTTTCTTCGATTCATCTAATCTATTAATTTTAATTTTTATTTGTTTTTCATCGCATTTTATTTTCTCTAATTTGTTTTCTTTATCGTCCAATTCACTTTTGATAGATAAATAAGCTTCCTCATGAGTGTATTGATATACTTTGTCTAGACGCAAACGATTCTGAGCATCATCGATTATTTTATCTACGCTCATAGCGTTATTTGTTACAGTAAGTTTATTAATTTTTCGTACCAAATCAGTCAAAGAATTTGGGCATTCAATTGAAAGTGACTTTGAAGGGGTAAATAAGTTCTTTTTCTTTTCATCTAGTGCACTTTTAAGAATCATTAAAAATTTACTTATGGACTTTTTCCCCTCAATCAATTCCTTTTCTAAAAGCAGACCTTCTTTACTATATTTTGGATAAAAATCATCAATATTAATTTTAATTTTTTCTAAGTTATCAATATAACTATTTACGTCTTTATATTTTTGTTCTATCGTATTTTGAAAATTTTCTATATCTTTTCCCGCAAAATATTGGGATAATTCGTCTAAAGACTCTTCAGTTACTTTATTCCCGCAAAAAGCACAAATATCTCCTGCTTTGTGTAATTGAATTCCAGTTTGCGCAAATTCTTCTTTCTTTGGGTTACCTTCCAATCGCTTGAGAGTTATTGCTCTTTTTACAGAATTAGTCAAAATATAATTTACGCCATCGAGTAAGTTATTCAAATCACAATCGAAATCATTAATTTTATTTGCTTTTTTCTCTTTTACAGTTAAATTTTCTAAAGCTTCCTTGCGCGTACTTTCATCTAATTTGGCGGATTGCTCAATTTCCGCCTTCAAAGTATCTCTAGTGTAACTAGGATTAGCAATTTGAGGTTTATTATTTTTAATCTTTCTCGCTATATCTGATTGTTTCTCCTTGAATACATTAAGAGCACGATTATAGTCTTTTTTCGCAGCTTCTAGTCTATTGCCAAAATGTTCAGTTTTACCGTCTAATACTTCCAATTCATTTTTCTCATTGTCAATATTTGCTTCGATCTGATTAAGCTGATTATGTTTTTCTTCTAAAGAACGATTAATCTCAACATTCGCCTCTCCAAGAATAATTGCGTTAAGTTTTTCATTTTTACCAATTACACTTTCAAATCCTTGAAACAAAAACACTCTCCTAGGGTCGTCTAATTGATTTTTGATGGATTCAGCTAATGAACTCTTGCCAGTACCATTACGTCCATATATGAAATTTATATGAGGAGAGAGTAATAAACGTTCTTGAGTAAATAGATGGTGTAACTCTTTTCTTGCAAGATCGATTTCTAATGAAGGTGTTCTATTATTCATCATATATATTTCCCCCAATAAATTTCACTTTAACTTTCTATCACTAACCAGTGTTTTTTATTAAATATAATGTTATTTTGGCATTTTCCCCGCTATCTTTTTAACTCCATTCCGTTCATTCTCATTCATCGCAAACTTATAAATCATTCCTCCATAAAGGAAGGTATAAACTACAATTTTAACGATAAAACCAAGTTTCCCTGGAAGTTCAACAAAATGTTCCAACAATAACCCCATAAGTAAAACACAAAGAACGGATATTGTAATCCGCCCAATATTCATCCAAAACTTCTTAATAGTAAGTTTAATCTTCGTGCTGTAAATCCAATTCATAAGAATCCCATTCCCTATCAGCATGGCGCTGCCTGTAGCGACGGCGCAGCCAATTCCTCCCCATTTGATGCCCAAAGGCACTGCAAGAATAAGATTAAGCATTCCGATAAAAAAATAGACCCTAGCCCGCAGTTCATATCGATTCATAGCCTGCAATATTGCAAGACCAATGTTTTGGATAAGATCAATGGTAAAGGGAAGGATAATGAGAAGCGTAATGACATAAGCATCTTCAAATCCTGCACCAGCCCATATTGCAATAAATTCCCTCCCAAATATGATAAAACCGCTTGCTACAAGGCCCAGTAAATAATACTGCCATCTGCCAATTTGGATAAAAAGAGTAGACAGCTTTTCTATGGGTTCCCCTTTTGCTACCATTTCTGTAATATGAGGCAAGTATACGCCTGAGATGGCTGTAGATAAGGCCATATAATTCATGTAAATCAGCGAAGCAATGGAATAAACAGCTACTGCCGACGTCCCTCTAAACATGCCAAGAAGAATCTGATTGGTTTTCCAAAAAACCTGGTCAATCAGGCTCACAACAAATACACTAAGTGCCAATCGCTTGAATTCATGAATGAGGGCATAGTCCCACTCATGAAAACGAATTCGCACGTGCAAAACATGGAACGAATAGAAAATCCTGGATAAAACTAAAAATATATTGATGCCCGTTTGAACAGCAGCAACAGAAAAAGCACTGGGATAATGCTGTAATACCAGAATTACGAGGATAGGTTGTGAGATAAGCTGCAAAGTTTCTAAACCTTTTAAAAACAGAAATTTTTCATATGCATTAATAACAGCCCTAAACACCATGGTAGAAAGAGTAATAACGATATTTAGGAGGAGCAGCAGAAAAATATCCTTTGCTTCAGCAAGTTCGCTTACCGTCATGGAAGCAGCAAAAGCCTGATCTAAGAAAGAATAGCAAAATACCCCAATTCCTAAAACGAGAATTGTAACAATACCATATCCACGTAAGGAAAGGGCAAGGATATTCTCCATGCCTTCTTCATCATGTAATGCTTTGTATTTCGTATAAAACCGGATAACAGCAGCTGTAAGACCAAAATCCATGATACTGAAATAGGCAATCAAAGACCCCATGAGTTGATAAAGTCCATATTCACCCTTACCGATATAATGTAATAAAATGGGCACATATAAAAAGCCTACAACAGCGTGAAGTATGATATTGACATAGCTAAGGACAATACCGATTTTACGTTGATTCATGATGATATTCCTCACTAATTTGACTTTTATAAGTTCCATATACTATGGCATATGCATAAGCCAATACAATCCAATAGGTATATAGTAACGTAAGAGATCCATTACACCCAGCAACTAAAGTCCCAATAAGTGCTAGTACAACTGCAAAAATACTATCCTTTTCTTCTCTTGACGTATATTTTAACTTCTTTAAAAGCTTTGCTAACACAAAGAACGGCGGTATCAGGAATAGAATCAACCCAACAAGACCATATTGCGCAAATCGTGTTACATATTCATTCATGGCTGATAGGCCATATTTTAAAGGGCCTTCTTTATAATAATTATCTACCCACATGTTAACTTCTCGGTTTTGTAAATCTTCTTCCGAAAAATGATTCACCGTATAGACGGGAGTAAAAATACTTCCTGCACCTAAAACAGGATGTTCGGCGCCGGTTATAAAGTTTGCACGTAAAAGGGCATACCTAGCACCATTACTCCTTTTTTTTGAGCTAGCTAAAGAGCCAATATTGTTATCCATATATTCGCTTGCGGAGACCTGATTATTGTGATTCGTCACCATGAACGTATTGATAAATCCTAAAGATGCCGAAAATGCAATACCCGTAACGATAAAAATCAACAACATTCTTTTTAACACTGAAAAGCTGTAATAATATACTCCTAATAAGGTAAAAACGAGCAAAAGTCCCCAATACATGCCAATAGGGGTTCTTGCTTTTGTTAAAAAAATAAAGAAGGTGAGCACCATTAAAAGTACTCCGATTTTCCATGCACTTCGTTTTAATTGTAGCAATTTAATCCACATAAAAGGAAGAGCAAAGGCTACATAATTTCCCATACGTGACGGTTCTGAAAAAACGGAGCGCAATTGATTTTTCCATAAAAGAGGTGGCCACCAATTATGATCCACTGCAATAGGATGGATAAGTGGATTAATCACCGTCAATAAATACGTTGCTGTCTTATTCCCAGCCAGATAAAAAGATTCTACAATGGAATAACCACAAATAATAAATACTGATATCAAAATAGAAGTAATTAATAAATTATAGTATTTTCCCCACTCATTTTTTATTACATAATATAAAATAAAAGAAAAACCAAATGTATAGGCAACACCAAGAATGCTCGTTTTCAACGCTCTAGACCCTAGCCAGACACTAATAAGTTGTGCGTAATCTAAAGGGATTCCATGGGTTTGTACTATTGCATAAACCATTGGAATCCTAGAAATCTGTCCCATCGGCCCATTTAAAATGATATGCCAGTTATTAAAAGTAAACAATGAAATAATATTACTTAAAGTTGAAGTCGCTATCAAAAATAGCATATATCTAATCATCCATCGTTCTTCACGAAGAATACTAAAACCATTTCGACACCACGTAAATACTACTATTGCTGATAAAGCAAAAAGAAAATACCATGTTAACTTTGTCGACATACCATTACTGATAAAGTTCATTTGTAAAGGTTTAGGAATATTATCAAAAATCAAAATGATAATTGAAAAATAAACCAACTTGTTATATATCGGGTTAAGCACTATTCTATCTCCTTAGAAAAAAATTTTACCGTAACAGAAGGTGCTCATGTTGAGCATTAGTACAATCATATCAAGTTTCTTGATTATTAAAAAATTTGCTCTATTTTTAAAACACCTAAATTGCAATTACAAGTTGAACAACCGCGGTAGCTAATAAGTTACTTGTACGTTGGAAATGGTATACACCTGGTCGAGGAAAATATCAAACAGTTCTGCTGGTGTTGCGTAGTCTGGTACCTTTCTTGGCAGTTCGTTCATATCATCTGCAAAACACAGAATCTGTTCTGCAGAATAATTATTTATGAAACAACCCTTGGGAACATACTTCCAGAAGATCCTGTTGTGGCGTTCATTTTATGGCCGATCCCAAGATGAATAGGGGTGAGTGAAATAAACCTTCACCCCCCAGTCCTCATTTTTGGCTAGATTAAGGAATTCATTCCCATTGTCAGCAGTTATGGTCTTGAAAACCCGTGCAAACCTCTCAGCACCATATTCCTCGCGCAGCGTCTCCATGGCGCAGAGCACGGACTGGGGATCTTTGCCAGGGATTTTGACGGCAAAATAGTAATCGGTCTTCTTCTCTACCAAGGTCAATACCACCGATTCGTGGCTTCTTTGCCGCCCCAGTACAGTGTATATTTCCCAGTATCCGCATTCGGTCCTGGCACTGGCGATTTCAGGCCTAGCAGCGATGATGGCCCCATAAACCCGCTTGTTTTTCCGGGGCGGACGCCTCCTTGTATTCCGCTGAATCACTTCCGGAATATCAAATGGCGTGAGAGTCAGGGAACCGTCCCAAAGCTTGTTATAGAGCGTCTTGGTGCAGACCATCTTGTCGTCCGGGAAAAGCCTGTTTTTACGGGCGAATCCTACACAAGCGTCGAAGGACCAAGGCTTATTCTTGACCTGTTTGACAACCCATTGGATGAACTCATCGCTGTCTTTAAGCTTGCGGCTTTTACGACAGCGAAGTCGATTGGTCTCATAGATAGTCTGACATCTCTTTGCAGAGTAACCGCGGTTACGTCCTCTGACGCCCTGTCTCTTGCCCGTTCCGCGACGGAGCTCATTCATTACGGTTGAGGGGAAACAGTTCAGTTCCGCCGCAATTCTCCTAAGCGAATAGACTAGCTTGCGGAAAACCTTGATACTGCATCTGTCCTCAAATCTTAAGTGTTGCCCTCTTTCCCTATCGGGGGCAAATATAGTAGAATTAAGTTGATTCATGGCGGTATCTCCTTTGATAGTTTTTGGCTGGTAACTTAATTCTACCAAATGGTCCGCCATGGGTCATTTTTTATTCAACTGTTCAACTTGATTGTTCAATTAACCTTTAATATATTGAGAATATTCGGCTTAAACTTGACAATAGATATGGAAAATAAAAAGTACCAAGAAAATTGTCTTGTCGTTCCATGTACTTTAAGCGTTCTTTAAAACAATACAAGGGGCTTATCCGGCATTTTATTCCTAAAAAGCGGATTGACATTTATACATTAGAAGACAGCTTTGGTATTGGACTAGGATATACAACATCCTCTCCTTAAAAATTCTTAGCTAACGGAATCCAAAAGAGCCATCAACAGAGGAAGTATATAAATTAAAAAACCTGGATGCGGCTTAACCAAGGGTATGAAAAATATCCAAATTGTTATTGTAATTTAGCAAGTTTTAATTTTAACCCATAAATCAAATCTATTAACTTAAATTTAATCAATAGATAGAAGACCTTATCTTTTGCACTCAATGAAAAAAAAGATTTCCAGTTTAATTCTTTGTTCCACGGAGAACGGTTAAATAATGTACAGATATGTAGAATTGGGGCTTTTTGATTTATATAAGCTCTACGCTTCAGGTCAAGTGCCAGATGAATAGTTAATTTCAAATAACAAATTCTTTTATTAGAATCATCAACATAGTTATTCCAAAGATAACTTAAATACCTTTCATACGCATTTAGAATCTTTAAATTATAAACATGAGTCGCAGATTTAGGATTATAAATGTAATAATACCAACATCTATCAATAATAAAACAATTTTTGCTTATTTTTATTAAGTCTAGGTTCCAAATATTATCTTCATTATGTGAAAGGTCCTCATTAAATTTCGTTTCTTTTATTATTGACGCTTTTACAATTTTTCCTACCGAAATACATCCTAAATATCCATTTTTATTTCTAAATGTAATTATATGATCCTGAATTAACTCATGAATTAAATTTATTCTATCGCTATCAGTTAATTGTCGTATATTAGAAATCCTAATCGGTTCATAGTTGGAAAACGCTACAGGAAGAGAAAACACCCTTCTAGCATAGCCATATATTACATCTATATCCGAATGATTATATTCTAAAAATATCTTCTTTAAATCTGAAAAGAAATAATTTGAATAGGCGTCATCAGCATCAATAAAAGTAATAAACTCTCCGGTTGCCAATGCTATGCCCTTATTTCTGGCAGCAGAAACGCCTTTATTTTCTTGGTGTATGACGTAGCAAAATTTAAATTGTGTTGATAGTTCATCTAGCATCATACGACAAGATAGTGAACTTCCATCATCAATAATTAAAACTTCAAGATTTTCATAACCTTGGTTATATATATGAGAAAGACATCGATAGACTTCCTCTTTTGAATTATTATAGACGGGAATAACAATACTTAATTTAGGAAAGTCAATCACTTTGTGACCAATTATTTTATCGTTTAAATTCAAAGGACTTCCCCCATTATAGACTTAAATTTCAATTCTTTTCCACTGGCTATTAAACAAAGAAAAAATCTCGGATTCGGAAAGCATATCACTTTTAGTTAATAGCTGATTATCAAACTGTTCATCTTGGATATTTCTTACAAACTCGACGATTTCGTAACGCAGCCCTTCTCCCTCAAATTTGTAGAAATACTTTGCATTGTGATTGATATTTTCATATCGCACTTCGTAATACTCAGTCTTCCACCAAGGAGCGGGCACATAAACGTACCCTTTTGTTCCCGAAATCACTAAATCTCCTTCTGCTTTAGCATTAATAGCGACAAGTGCTGTAGCCATTGCATGAGGGTAGGTCAAAGTAACTCGCGTGATTGTATCAATTTGATTTTCCAGATGCGTAATAAACTGCGCATCTTTAAAATCATGCCCCAACAGTTTAAAGATGGCTAAAAGCGGATAAGCACCTAGGGAAAGCATGCTTCCGCCAGCAATACGAATCTGATTTCTAAGATTATCTCCCAATATTTGTGTAAAATTGGCCTCTATACTTACAACCTTCCCAATTTGTCCGCTCTTTACAAGAGAAATCAACTTTCCAAAAGCCGGACAATAAGCTGTTTTTAATCCTTCATTCAGAACCAGTTTCTTCTGTAAAGCAAGGTCAATCAGTTCCTTTGCAGATTCATAATTACTGGAAAATGGAAATTCCGTCAAGACGTGTTTTCCTTGTAAAAGAGCTGCCTTTATATACTGTGGTCTCACTTTTAGTGGGACATTTATATATACGGCATCTACGGCTGATAGAAGAGAATCGATCGTACTATACTGGGTAAATTCTTTTGCCGCTTTCGATTTATACACAGCCGAAACACCTTTGTCAGCAGCAAAAACTCCAACCGGTTCAATGCCGCTTACATAGTTTAGTTCAGACAAGAACCGATCCAATATCTGCTCGTCACCAATAATACCAAGGCGAATACTGTGAGAGTTACGGATTTGGGTGCTGGAGATTCCTTTCGTACGCTCTAAATAAACAACTTTGCAATATTCGTTAAGGTAATCAAAATGGCCCTTCCAATCGGATCCGACGGTAAAAATATCTACATCATATTTTTTTATATCATCAATTTTTTGTCCAAAGTATTCTTCTACCACAATTTGGTCAGCAAAACCCGTAGCTTTTACGTTTTCAATACGTGTCATCAGAGAATCATGAACATTGAATTTACCACGTGATTTATCAAAGTAATCTGAGGTGACGCCCACAATAAGGTAATCCCCCAGTTCCTTAGCTCGCTTTAATAAATTGTAATGGCCCTGATGGAACAGATCATAAGTTCCATATGTGATTACTTTCTTCATTCTCTCTCCCCTTGAGGAATTTTATCTATCGATTTCAAAAAAGCCTTCTAAAAAGAAACGCATCGCTGTGACAGAACCAACAGATACTCTAAGATAATCTTTAAGCAGCTCGTTGCTATAAGCGTGAACAAGAATATCCTTTTCCTGTTCGAGTCGTCTAGCGACTTCATTTGCATCATGTTTAGGTTTTACAAAGATAAAGTTACCCCGGCAATCACGACTATCATAACCATGTTCTTTTAATTGACTCAACGCATACTGTTTCCCAGCATTTTCAATTTGAATCAGATTTTCAATGATGTCAGGATGATCTAAAATTTTTTCTCCGAATAAAAGCGCAATGGAATTTACATCAAATGTAAGCTTGGCGTTCGTCACATAATGAATTAATTTGGGATTTCCAATAATAACGCCTAAGCGACAGGCTGCCAGTGAAAATAGTTTTGAGAAAGTACGTAAAATCACAATGTTGTCGTACATGTTGATGAAGTTCAAGAAAGTTTTCTTATAAAAATAATGATAGGCTTCATCAATAATAACCAATGCATTGACAGTTTGCGCTTTTTCTACAACAGCCTTTAATTCATCATCTGTATATACATTCCCGACGGGATTATTTGGATTTAAAAGGACGACAATTCTGGTTTCCTCCGTAATCGCAGCAAGGACTTTTTGAATGTCCAAAGTTAAATCAGGTTCATAAGGGATTGGAACGTGATGGTACCCTAAGATGCTGCAGTTTACCCAATACATTTCAAAAGATGGTGAAACAGTGACAACATCTTTGCCTTTCTCACCAAAAGTTTCCAAAAGATAGCGGATTGCCATATCTGAACCATTGGTAGCAACAACATTATTACGTTCTACGCCAATGTAACTAGCATATTTCTCTAGGAATTTATCAGGTTCTGGGTAAATAGAGAGAAATTCCGGAGTAATTTCTCTCAGGACGGAATTAACAAAATCCCGTGGCAAGCCTTCAGGATTTTCATTCATATCATAACGATGTTTCCCATATCGATTTTGCTGCGGAAAAACACGACTTGTATTTTTTATATTTTCATTGACATATACCATGATCTGATCCTAGCCCTTCCGTATTATTTTCACTCGACATAAGCATACATCAGGTGAATCTTTCTTTTCTTTTCAGGAGGAAGTTCCATAAAATTACCGTAATTGCCTTCAAGGTAATGCTCCCAACAAGAAAAGATCGGAAACTTATGCCCTTCAAAAATGGCTTCTTCCATTTTTTCAAATTCCGTTCTCAGCATTTTCCCTTCCATAATATTAGAAGAAATTGCTGTGAATTCAGCAACATATTTAGCGTCCTTATACGGATGTTTTAATGCAAGATCTGTCATCTTTTGAGCAACCTTATTAATTCCATATGAAAGAACCAATGGTTTCATAATATATTTTAAATACCTTTTTACAAGATTTGTTCCCTCTCCTAAATTTGCAATCCCAATAAGGAGTAAGCGTCCCCAAAAATGCATCATACGTTTTTCCTGGAGCGCTTTTTTTGGAGCTTCAGCTAGTCCATCAATAGGAAATACATCAATCCACACATAGTTAGTTGAGCTATCATATTGCGTCTTGATTTTTGTTTTTAAATCAAACACTTTGTAAAATGGAGAACCGGCAAATCCTGGGATTCTAAAGTCACCCTTATAATGACCATGGAGTTCATTATGAAATAACTTTATGAACTTATTGTAATTATCCCTCGACATACAGATATCAATATCGTCATCCCAAGGGATAAAACCTTGATGTCTTATGGCTCCCAATAATGTTCCACCAGTTAAGTAATATTGAATTTCATGCTCTTCGCAAAAATTTTTAACATATAAAAGAATATCCAATTCCTTTAATTGGATTTCACGTAAAGTCAATTTTTTCACAAGAAATAAACCTCCCACTCATTTCACAAAACATCCTATTTTAAACAGTATTTTAGGGTTTTTCTAACACCTTCTTGTAAATCAAAAAAAGGTCTCCATCCTAGTAGGAATAACTTATCTGAATTCAACGAAGAATTATCCATAAGATTATAGCTTTTCGATTCTTGAACATCAGGAGCAGAAAAGACTACTTTACAACCGGCAGTTTCTGCTATAGTAGTAGCAAATTCTCTGATTGAAACGATAGAATCCGGGTTAGATATATTGTAAGCCTCGCAGTTTTTACCATTTAGCAATATACAAATCAATGCCGATGCACAATCAAGAGTATAACAATATGATCTTAGTTGATTACCTAGACTCTTCATTACAATATCTTTATCAGCAATAGCACTCCTTGTAAATTGTGCAGATGCCCTCGAATCAGTCGACAAAATAGAAGGTCCATAAATATGTCCTGGTCGTGCGATAACTGAATCTACCCCATATTCATAAGCGTAAGAAGCACATAAAGTTTCGGCAGCACGCTTAGAACTTGGATAGCAGGCTCGAGGGTTTAAGATGTCAACATAACCGTAATCTGATTCTTTGTATGGATCATTATCCTCTTTCCTGCCATATACTTCGCTTGAAGATAGATATAAAAGTCTGCAATTCGTATTTTTTTTACTGACTTTTAGTAATGTATCGAGACCAATAATATTAGATTTCATTGTTTCCACAGGATACAGGCCATAGGATTTTGGATCAGCAGGACTAGCGCCATGAATAATAAAATCTACTTCTTCACTGTAATCAAAAGAATAGGAAGTAGCATCATAAAAAGTAAACCTATAATCCTCGTTCTCATTTAACAACTTAAAGCGATCTTTAATTCGCTCTCTGCTTCTCCCCGCTAACGTTATACTAATATTAAAATGATAGTTTCTGTTTAAATATATTAAAATTTCAAAAACTGCGGAGCAAATCATCCCTGTAGCTCCAGTTATTAATATTTTTTTATTCTTAAGTTGATTTAAGTTTGGGATAACATCCGCAACTCTCTTAACATCGAACCAATATTCAGAGCTATAAATTACACTCATAACTTTCTCTCTTTCAACTTAAAATTTACTATAAAACACTTATTTTTCGGCTAATAACGCCTTAAATATATCCAAATCTTCCATTGTAGTAATTTTTAAATTCTTTTCCGCCCCTTTTGAAAAGAAAATTTCATACCCAAGTGCGCTCATAAGAGAACAAGTTGCAGCCATATCGGGTAATCCTTTTTCTTTCGCCATATCATGTGCCTCTAAAAGATTCCCTAAAGTATAAGTATGTGGAGTCTGAGTTCTAAATAACTCATTTCGTTCCCAAAATTCTTTTGATGAAATTTTATTTTGGCTCTTAAACACTACTTCTACACACGGAATTGCAGCTACAGCCGAACCATGCTTTTTAAAGGTTGCAATACTATCTGTAATAATATCTTGAGAGATGAGGGGACGATTGCCATCATGAATCATGATAGGCGTAGTTAAAGGGATACCTATATCTCTTAATTTTCCGATGCAATTATGAATAGATTCCTGACCAGTTGATCCACCTGTAACAACCCATTTTAATTTAGAAATATGATACTGTTTAGCATATGCCCATAAGATATTATCCCAATCTTTTAATACGGCAATGATAATCGATTCAATATTAGGATTATGTTGGAATGCTTCAAGCGTGTAAATGATAATTGGTTTATTATTTACGTGAATAAATTGTTTCGGAATATCCTGCTGCATTCGACTTCCTACTCCGCCAGCGGTTAATAAAGCAATCATCCATTAACACCCTCTTTCCAGTATGCTATAAAGTCATGATGAGTTTCACGCCGATTTATAGGAGGGAGTTTCATATAATCTCCGTATAAATTTGTGAGATATTCATCATAACCTTTAGGACCCCAAAATTCACTATTTTCAAAGATGAACTTAATTCTAGGTTCAAAATTGTCCTTCTCCATCTTTTCGCAAGCAGCACCATGAGCACAGTCAACAATTGCTCCAACATATCGACATTTTTCATACTCTAATTTTGAAGCATTTTTATTAATAGTTTTTATTATTCGAATTGTTGGAAGTGGATGAAGTAAAGTAATGGCTAAAAATTTGAAAAACGTTCTAACTAAGCCTTTACAGTTTGCAAAATGTCCTAAATGATCCTTATATTTATGACTCATCGTATAATTCCACGCAGATGCATGGTATAGGAAATTTAAAAACTCTTGTTCTTTAAAGAGGATGAGCTGTTCTAATTTTCCATCTGGTAATCCATCTATGGGAAATATATCAATAAAAACCCCATTTCCATCTTTCGGCATTCTTATTGCGTCTTCCTTGAGATAAGTTCTAGTATCAAAAACTTTTGCGAATGTTCTCCAATACTTATCATTATTTTCAATAGATTGAACTTGGTAAAATTCACTGGAACCATTATAAGTACTCACAAATTTTAAATAATCCGGTCTAGGCATGCTGATATCTATGTCATCATCCCAGGGAATAAATCCTTTATGCCTGACGGCACCTAAAAGAGTACCTCCACTAAGATAATACCTTATGTCATTTTCATCACAAAATTTAGCTACATCAATGAGCATGTCTAATTCTAGTTTCTTCATCTCTTCAGTTTCTATTTTCTTCATACAATCCTCACCTTTACACAGTGAAATTAATATATTATTTTCCAAACACTTTCCTTTTTAAAAACGCTCCGCCCTTTTTGATCCAATTTTGTTTCTCCATAAAGGAAACATTCTGTTCATGATAGATGGCGTGGTTCTTTTCCAGCCATACGTCAAGCAAGAGTTCACTGACAAAGCCATAGATACGGGATTCATAGGCATCCCAGTCCGTTATATCGACTCGTTTTTCAAGTTCAAAAAGAACGTCAAACATCCAGGTCATATAGTCGTTAAAAAGAGCCCGTCTCATGACAAACATGTTGAACATATGGGCCCAGGTGCGGTTCATAACCGTGTTAAAGGCGGGAAGATATTCAGGATACTTTTCGATAAGAATCTGCTCCGTTATATTGAGGCCCTCAGGATGATGGGCATGGTTATAATGGGACCGATTGCTCTCGATGTAGTATTTGCGTTTATCGGGGACGATAACGGGATAGCGGGACAGCAAATTTTCCCAATCCTCTTTTGTAAGGATTTGGGATTTTTTCTTTTCAATATTGTGGACTTCTTTTCTCGTAAAATAGCGGCGATAGTGAACGAGACCAATGTAATCAGCGTCGAGATTTTTCCAGGCCCAATAAAGACCGGTCAGTTCGCAGAAGTTAGCATTTTTAGCAGAAATGTTATTGCCGATATTGTCCTTTGCATAGCCCAAATCTTTTTTCCCTTCAGCCCCCACCTGCAGTGGGAGATAAATGGAGTCTTTAGGAAGCCAGTATTTTTTATGGGTTGCAATAATAATTTTAATATCCACAGGGTTTAAACGCTCCATTCCTCAATACCTACTAATACTTTTGATCCACGTAACTGCAGATGATATGTCCAGCCATAATATGGCATTCCTGGATTCTTGCGGTCATAGAGGAAGGCACCTTAATTGTAATGTTAGCAAGTTCCTCAGCAGCACTGTGTTTTTGCCCTGTAAAGGCAATAATTTTCATGCCTTTTTCTTTTGCTTCATAAAAAGCTTTAATAATGTTTTTACTATTACCAGATGTTGATATACCAATAATAAGATCTCCTGCTTTGCCCAGGGCTTCTACCTGGCGCCGAAATACATCTTCATAGCCATAGTCATTACCAATAGCCGTAAGAATCGATGTATCCGTCGTCAGAGCGATTGCAGGAAGTCCCTTTCGTTCTTTCATGAAACGACCTACAAATTCAGCAGCGATATGTTGGCTGTCTGCTGCGCTCCCGCCATTTCCGCAAAGTAAAATTTTATTTCCTGCTTCAAGACATTCAGCACAAAGTGCTGCACTTTTTTCTAAAGCATCAATGCATGTCATTTTAAAACTTCGAACAACATGTTCGTGCATCTCAATTTCTTTTCGTATATTCATCTTAAAACCTCTCATTTGCATTTTACGACACAGTTAAGCGCTGATTCAACAACATCATCCATGTCGTAGTATTTGTACTCCGCCAACCGGCCTCCAAAGATTACATTCTGTTCATTTTGAGCTAGTGCAGCATATTGTTCATATAGGCTTTGATTCCTAGCGTTATTAACGGGATAATACGCTTCTTCTCCTGGCTGCCAATCTGCGGGATATTCTTTCGTCACATAGGTTACAGGCTGGGTGCCAAATTCGAAGTGTTTATGTTCGATGATTCGAGTCCAGGGCGTTTCCTGGTCCGTATAGTTCATGACGGCTACACCCTGATGATTTTCTTCTTCGAGGCGCTCCGTTTCAAAACGCAGGCCGCGGTATTCCAAGGGGCCCAATTTGTAACCAAAGTATTCGTCAATGGGGCCGGTATAGACAATCTTTTTCGTGATATCTTTGTATTCGTCGCGGTGCTTCAGATAATCCACACCGGTACGGACTTCAATGCCAGCAAGAAGCCCTTCGATGAGTTTATTGTAGCCGCCCACGGGAATGCCCTGGTAGCGATCGTTGAAGTAGTTGTTATCAAAAGTATAGCGCACGGGAAGGCGTTTAATAATGAATGCTGGCAGCTCCGTGCAGCTTCTCCCCCATTGCTTTTCCGTATAGCCTTTGATGAGCTTCGTATAGATGTCCGTCCCGATAAGGGAAATGGCCTGTTCTTCGAGATTTTTTGGATCCGTGATGCCTGCTTCGGCGCGCTGCTGGGCAATCTTTTCGGCCGCTTCCTTAGGTGTCACAACGCCCCACATTTTCGTAAAGGTATTCATGTTAAAGGGTAAATTGTAGAGCTCGCCTTTATAGTTTGCAACGGGAGAATTGACGTAGTTATTAAATTCGACAAACTGATTCACGTAGTCCCAGACTTTTTTGTTCGACGTGTGAAAAATGTGAGCGCCATAGGTATGGATATTGATGCCATCCTTGTTTTCGCAGTAAATGTTGCCGCCAACATGAGGACGGCGTTCGAGGACAAGGCAGGATTTTCCTTTTTTGTGCATTTGATGAGCAAAGACGCTGCCAAAAAGGCCGGAACCAACAATCAGATAGTCATACATGAAAAGTCTCCTTCAAAATATATTCATAGAAAATCTATAGTTCTAAAGGGTTCCCCCTATGCATACTCAATAAAAAGTGGTGCCGGGGACCCGCATCGAACCGGTACAACCCATTCTTTTACGTATCTGGCACCATGACAAAATCATTCTTATAGGGATTAAAGAGTAACGTGTCTGCAACTTGTTAAGTTGATATCATATTAGAATATTATATCATAAAAAGTCCCTATATTGGGGACGCTGAGGAGCATTTCTTCATTTTCCCTTCATCATATTTTCCGATAGATAGAGACAAGTTATATAAGATAGAATCAATTGCAGAAACGCAAAGAGCTATGAAGCAGCATGCTTCATAGCTCTTATGTTCATTATTCCATTTTAGAGACAAAGTCCTTCAAGTAGGAGGCAAAGTCATCTTTCAGGTCTTTGCGGCGCAGGCCATAGTCGACAATGGCTTTAAGATAGCCCATTTTATCACCGACGTTATAGAAGTGGCCTTTCATGTTGTAGGCGTACATGGGCTCGTTGTGGCTCATAGCACGCAAGGCATCGGTCAGCTGGATCTGTCCATTGAGGCCGTTTGGCGTGAGTTCCAGGTACTCAAAGACGTCAGGCGTAATGATGTAGCGCCCAAAGACGGCCTGATGGCTGGGGGCATTTTCAGCAACCGGTTTTTCCGTGATGTCATGGACGCGGATAAGGTTCGAATGAGTTTCATCCGTTTCGCCTGAAATGATGCCGTATTTGGAGACATCCCCCGCCCCAACTTCGCAGCAGCCAAGGATGGTCGATTGGGTAGTTTCAAACTGGTGCAGGAGCTGGGAAAGGCCCGTTTCTTCGTCGTTTAGGATGATATCGTCAGGAAGGGCGACGATGAAGGGCTCTCCGTCGATGAAGTCCTTGGCGCACAAAATGGCGTCACCGAGGCCGCGCTGCTGCTTTTGGCGGATGTAGTGAAAATTCACTTTGGAGATATCGCGGATTTCTTCCAAAAGGGCGGTCTTACCGGACTGGAAGAGCTGGTCCTCCAGTTCCGGGGAGGAATCAAAGTGGTCCTCGACGGCGCGTTTGGCGTGGCCGCTGATGAGGAGGATTTCCTCTATGCCGCTTTTGGTGATTTCTTCAATGACAAACTGGATGGCGGGAATATCGACAATAGGCAGCATGGCCTTGGGCATCGTCTTGGTTTCAGGAAGAAAGGACGTACCAAAGCCTGCGACGGGGACTACGGCTTTACGAACGATGGATGATGGCATGATGAGCTTCCTTTCGAGGTTATGATGGGGATATTATAACATGGGGGGAGCTTCTTGTCATAGAATTGGCCCCCATGTTAATACTCGGAGCAAAAATCGCTCCGATTCGATGCAGTTACGTGTCTTTCTTGCTTGAGAAAAGATTCTTATGAGAGCAAGAAAGTCTTGACGATTCGTAAGAAGTTCCGTACCACAATCTCATTTCTAAGACGCCCGAAATATGCCTTCGTCGATCCCTTTTGAGTCAGC
>OBYI01000273.1_pt1 | contig 30606 bp, 20 predicted proteins | sample 1476711 | NCBI WGS metagenome assembly OBYI01 (sample SAMEA2580190, study PRJEB22360) | human gut metagenome | biome: human gut; feature: human-associated habitat; material: faeces | place: Denmark | collected 2008/2010
CCCAGCGCGATGGCGGTGATCAGCACGTACGCCTCGCGCGGGTCGGTGGCATCCCAGCCGGTGGATTCGGCGGCGCGCTTCAAACGGTAGCGAATCGTATTGGGATGTACGTTGAGCTCCTTGGCCGTGGTCTCGAGCGAACCACCGAACTTCAAGAATGTGGAGACGGTGAGCAGCGTCGGATCATCAGGGCCGGCCGCGGTCAAGCTTCCGTAGACCACGCGGACCAGTTCGTCACGGGCGTCCGCGTCGCCGATCAACGCACGTTCGGGCAGAGCGTCGTCGGTGCGTAACGGGCGCGGCAATGGCTGCACGGTGGCGGCCAGAGCCGGCGCGGCCTGAAGACAGTAGAGTGTGGCCTGAATCGAACGCATCGCGCCATCGGCACCGGTGCGCTGCGGACCCAAGGCGATTGGCCGATCGGCGGCGAACGACGGGGCTATGGTATTGCAGATGATTTCCGGCGTGGCCGCACCGACCGGACGAATCAACGCCACTACGGCGGTGCTGTTGCCGATCGGGCGCTTGGCGGTCAGACACTCACCGCCGAAATCGGCCACGATTTTCTCGATTTCCTTGGCCGTACGTGCGGCGGACCGGGCAGGGTATCCGGCGATGGCGTAACAATCGAAGTCATGCTCGAAGCCGAGGATGGTGAACAGGGACTCCACTCGTTCGTCGGCCAGATGATTGAACAGGCACTCGAACAGCACGGTGCGTACACGGTTGGTCGCGGCGATGCCGGGTGCGGTCGAACCGGATGAATCGGGCGCACTGGGCGTACCGGATGCACCGGACGAATCGGCAACGTCGGCAGCGAGAAGTTCGAGAAAATCTGACATAGTCACTAGTGTAGCGTCGCTGATTGGCGTTGCCTTTCAGTCAAAGACTCTCGCCAATACGTCAGCACCACGAATCCGAATACAAACGCAACCGGCAACATGTGCCGCTCGAAATTATTGGCCGGCGCGGTAATCATCACGCCCATCAGCAGTAGCAGCGGAATATGGGTCATGAGGGTGAGCCAACGTCGGCGAATCACCTCGGCCGCGCCGATCAGCAATGTCATCACCACGTAGAAATTGCCGTGCGTGGGCCAGCCGAGTACGGGAATGCTGCCCCATACGCGAGTGAAGCCGGCGATGTGCTCACGCCAGTCATGGTTGTAATCCTTGATCCATGTGGAGTTTTTCTGCACGTAATCGCTGGTCACGTAATAATCCATCGATACGTACGGCTGATCGTTCACATTGAAGTATCCGAAGCATTTGGCCAGCAACGCATCCAGCGCGATGATCGGATTGTCCTTGACGATTTCGAACCATGCCTTGTTGAAATTGGTCATATCCTCGGGCGTCACCGTGCGCCACTTGTAGCTGACCTTCTTGGCCTGAATACCGGAGGATTTCACCGGGTCGGCATCCTGCTGGGAGTAAGCGTCGGCCATCTGATCGAGATTGAAGACGGGCGCGAGGTTCTTTTTGGCTTCGTCTGAAATGCCGTCCGGATTGCGCTGGGCCACGCGGGCGATCATTTGCAGCTGTACGCCGCGGCTTTCGATTGGGTCGCCGCCGATGATCGCGCCAGAGGAGATGGCGAAGGAGATGCCGCCGTGAATCAGTACGGTGGGGATGAGCAGCGCCACGACGTAAGTCGCCCAGCGCTTGCGGTCGGCGATCAGAGCCAGCACGATTTGTAGGGCGATGATGTACCACGCATATTTCGCGGAAATCAGCATCACCGATGTGGCCAGGATAAAGGCGATGAAACTGTGGCGCGGCAAGTGGACGGGCGTGGCGATGGCAGGGGTCTGAGGATGTTTGCGGGTGCCGGCGGGGTGCCAGGTCTGGACGAGTTCATACCAGACGCTGAACCACCAGACGAACGCGAACGCGAACAGCGGCGATTTGGTGATGGAGATAGTGGAAAACACGGCCAGCGGGCAGACCATGAAGAACAGCAGAATCAGGAATCGAGCCAATCCTCCGGCCTGTGGGGGAACGGCGGAATCCGTTGCCGTTTTTCCTATCCAAGGCCGGTTCAGGAATCGATTGGCGGCGGCAGCGCAGCAGAACACGGCGAACAGCGTCTGCAAGGCAGCCAACGTCACGATGCCGGCATCGTTTGAGCCGGTCAGATGCCTCGCAAACGTGACTATCGCGCCATAGAACACAGTGAGTACCACATTGTGCTGGTCGGTCAGATACGTGGGATCGGACGGCCACATGTAGTGCGCAGTGGGGTAGATGTCCATCGGCACGAAGGAGAAGAAGCCGATATAGGGCTGTTTCAGGCCGGTCCACTGGTTCCAGGCCCAGCTGAATTCACGGATCTGTGAACGAACATCAGCGCCGAATGCGGCAAGCAGCGTGGTAGGCACCCAGAGCCAGCCGACAAAAAACACCAGCATAAGCTTCCAGAACCGGTTCGTGCCGCGTGTGATCCAGCGGTCCAGAACAGTGACGGTGGACGTGACGATAGCGCGAACGGTACGACGGGTCTTGGCTGGCTGGCTGGCCCGCTGATCGGCGGCGGGCAGTGATGTTTCGCTATTCTGCTGATGGTGGCGTAGGCGCTCGCCGATAGCCCTCGGCAGTATGCGCTGGCCTGCTGCGAATCGCACCATCAGCGTGATGATTCCGAGATATATCAGGAACGACACGACGAATATTGCGGTATTGGCCCAGTTCCAATGGGCGAGGGTGCCGTTCTCCTCGTCCCAGTACAGCGGGCCGACCGCCGTGCACAGTGCAAGCCACAGGCAGGCCAGCGCGGCCAGTGTCACAGGCGCGGCAGCGCCCACGCGCGCAAGATGCGGGTGGGACTGGCGGCTGGATACGGCGGCAAGCTTCGCGGTGGCTGGTGACGTCATGACAATATATGGTAGCCGCACAGGTCAACGGTTGATATTCGATGTCTGCCGGGCATTGCCATTGTTCGCAAGCCAATACGACGGCCGGGTGCATGCGTGGGTTCGGCGAATGCGGAATTTCCGAAGTTGTGAACGTTAACACGGGCTATGTGGGTGAAAGTGGTTGATTTTTCGCGCTTCCCGTGGAATATCGCGGGTAAAAAACGGCGCAACCGAGGTAACGTAGTGTCCATGATGATTGCATTGAAAGCTGCAACGCCGCAGCTACCCAGAACTACAGCCGTCGCGGATCATGTGGTCGCCGTGGACGAAACCGATTCGACCAACGCGCTGGCCGCACAGATGATCGGCGACGGGTCGTTGACGCTGCCCGACCACCAGGATGGCGAACTGGCGGTGGTCGTGGTGGCCGCCGACCGGCAGACCGCCGGCCGTGGCCGCAATGGTCACAAGTGGATCAGTCAGCCCGGCCGTTGCTCGACGATGTCCTATGCCGTGCGCATTCCGCGCGCGATCGCCACCGACGAATCCGTCAACGGCTGGTTGCAGATGATCGCCGGACTGGTCACGCTGGATGCGCTGAACGGCATGATCGAGGAGTATGGTGCCGCGCCGAACCAGTCGGACTGCTTCCTTGAGCTCAAATGGCCGAATGATGTGTTCTGCCACGGGCTCAAGCTGGGCGGGCTGCTCTCGGAGCTGGTGATTCCGCCGTCGTCCAGTACCGGTACTGATGCTGATGCCGATGACGACGTCGTCATCGTGTTCGGCGTCGGCCTGAACTTGGCCTTGGGCGCCTGCCGGCTGCCCACGCCGCAATCGACCTCGCTGCAGCTGCATGTCTCCGGGCTGCCGTCGTTCGGCGAGATGCGCGATGCGGTGGCCGAACGTCAGGTCGAGGGCTTCCGCGAGCGGTTGGCGAAGTTCATCGCCGACCCGAAGGGCCAGGCCGAGTCGTTGCACGAGGAAATGAAGGCGGTGTGCTGGGCGCGCGGCCGTCAGGTCGAGGCGCACTTCACGGACGGCACCACGCTGACCGGCGAAGCCATCGGCCTCAACGAAGACGCCTCACTGATCCTGAGAACACAAGACGGCACGGACCATACGGTCCGCACCGCCGATGTGGGAGTGCTGTAATAGCCGGCCAGTAGCTAGCTAGTAGCTCAGGTCAGCGACCGAGCTTGGACAGGCCGTGGTGGACAGAGAGGCCACCACGGCCTTGATGGCGTCGTCGACAACGAAGCCCATGGAGGCCAGGGCCACGGCGGCGAGCGGTGCACCGGTCAACGCGGACTGGATGACGAAGCCGAAGGCGTACGCCCCTATGTTTGCGTGATATCGCCGTGAATGGCGGACGGTATGCGATGAATGAAGGGGATCGGTCGTTTCTCGGCATGATGGCGGTGCGGATTGTCCATATTGCGGACGCTCCACACCGCATGCAAACTGCATATGATGCGAAATCAAGCGGATACGATGCGAACTGACCTGTGCCGAATCGGCCTTGGCCGGCCGCATTGCGCCCGCTTGCTGTGAGCCTTCCCCTGAACTTACGGTTGCCATCGTAGAGGTGTTCGATTTCGTGCGGTTTCGTATCAAGTTACAAAATTATCGATTTTGATTTGTCGTAAGTTGACGAATGGTGTAGTAGCGTCAACTTATGTAACGTCGATTCTGATGGCTGCAAACGTTGCAATATCGGTCTTGATGGCGATTTTTGCCAACGGTTACGATGCTGAAACCTACGTGCGCGTTTGTTTAATGCCTACAAAAGGGCGTGAACGCTTTTGTGAGAACGTGGATTGCCTTATTCCCTATATAAGAAGCAGAATTTGACACTATGGCTCATACTGTCAAACTGCTGATTGCGAACCGAGGCGAGATTGCGCTTCGCGTGGTGCGCACGGCCAAGGAGATGGGTATCTCCACCGTGGCCGTCTACTCCGAACAGGACCGCAATAGCCGCTATGTGGACATGGCCGACGAGGCATACCTGCTCTCCGGCGACACCTACAAGGACACGTACCTCAACGAGGATCTGCTGATCGACATCCTGCGCAAGACCGGTGCGGACGCCGTGCATCCTGGCTATGGATTCCTTTCCGAAGTGCCGAGCTTCGCGCAGAAGGTCGAGGACGCCGGTGCCATCTGGGTGGGTCCGCATCACACCGCGCTGGTGGATTTGGGCGACAAGATCACCGCCCGCCGAGTGGCCTTGCGCGCCAAAGTGCCGCCGGTGCCTGGCCTGTCCGAACCGGTGACCGACGTGCGAACGCTGCTCGACTTCGCACACACCCACGGCTACCCGATCATGATGAAGCGCACTGATGGCGGTGGCGGCCACGGCATCACCGTGGTGCATGACGACGAGGAGCTGCGCCGCTTCTACATGAACCACGACGCGCTGCAAGGCGGCGATCTGAAGGAATACTTCATCGAGAAGTTCGTGGACAAGGCACGCCACGTCGAGACCCAGTCCGGGCGCGACTCGCACGGCAACTTCACCGTGTACTCCACCCGTGACTGCTCGCTGCAGCGCCGCAACCAGAAACTCGTGGAAGAGGCGCCCGCGCCCTTCCTGCCCGAGGAAATCATCAGCACGCTGGAGGAATACTCCCGCCGCCTGTTCACCACGGTCGGCTACGTGGGCCTGGGCACCTGCGAATTCATGGTGACCCCGAACGGCAAGGTGTACTTCCTGGAAGTCAACCCGCGTCTGCAGGTGGAGCACACCGTCTCCGAAGAGGTCAGCGGCCTCGACCTAGTGCGCGAACAGCTCAATATCGCCGCCGGTGGCGAGCTCACCCGCGCCCCCGAACCGCGCGGCCACAGCTTCGAACTGCGCATCACCAGCGAAGACCCGGCCACCAACCTGACCCCCGGCTCCGGCACCTTGGAGAAGATCCAGTGGCCGGCCGGCCCCGGCGTGCGCATCGATACCGGTGTGGAACAGGGCGACACCATCTCCCCGAAGTTCGATTCGATGATGGGCAAGGTCATCGTCACTGCCCAGAACCGTCTCGATGCCGTGGCCCGTGTGCGCCGCGTGCTCGACGAGCTCGTGATCGAAGGCGTGCCCACGCCGATTCCGCTGTTCAAGGAGATCTTCCGCAACGACGACTTCACCGCCGAGCATGGCCATCCGTTCGCCGTGTCCACCAAGTGGCTGGAGCGCACGTACCTGAACCGCACACCGGCTTCCGCCGCCTCCGGCCAGCCGGCCTCCTTGGCCGCCGCCCCGGGTGCCGCTGCCCCGACCGCGCCCGACAAGTCCAAGTCGGAGACGTTCGTCATCGAGATGAACAACCGCCGCGTCAAGCTCACCGTGCCGCTCGACATCGTGGAGAACATCACCGGCTCAGCCCGCGCCCGCGGTGCCAAGCGCCCCACTCAGCCGTTGCGCGGCGCGGGGCTGCACAATGTGTCCGCCAGTGCCGCCAAGTCCGGCGACGGCGCCAAGTCCGGCGTCATCGCCTCCCCGATGCAGGCCGTGGTCACGCGCATCAACGTGTCCGAAGGCCAGCAAGTGGCCAAGGGCGACCTTCTGGTGGTGCTCGAATCCATGAAGATGGAGAACTACGTGTACGCGCCGGCCGCAGGCGAAGTGAAGAAGATTTTCGTTGGCCCGGCCGACGGCGTGGAGGCCGGCGACACGCTGGTCACGCTGGACGTGAACGCCGGCAAGGCCAAGGCCGCCGACGTCAAGAAGGAGGGTGGCAATGACTGACATCATGGATTCGCCGGCCGTGAAGGCCGCGGCTGCGGCCTCGGTCGCCAACGCCGCCCAGCCCTCGGCCCACCAGCCGCTGCGCACCGCCGTGGTCAAGGCCGCCGAACTGGCCCGCGCCGCCGAAGAGCGCGCCCGCGACAAGCAGCACGCCAAAGGCAAGAAAACCGCGCGCGAACGCCTCGATCTGCTCTTCGACACCGGCACGTTCGAGGAGATCGGCCGCTTCCAGGGCGGCAACATCGCCGCGGGCAACGCCGGTGCAGCTGTCATCACCGGCTTCGGCCAGGTCTACGGCCGCAAAGTGGCCGTCTACGCCCAGGACTTCTCCGTCAAGGGCGGCACCCTCGGCACCGCCGAAGGCGAGAAGATCTGCCGACTGATGGACATGGCTATCGACCTCAAAGTGCCGATCGTGGCCATCGTGGACTCCGGCGGCGCCCGCATACAGGAGGGCGTGGCCGCTCTGACCCAGTACGGCCGCATCTTCCGCAAGACTTGCGAGGCCAGCGGCTTCGTGCCCCAGCTGAGCCTGATTCTCGGCCCCTGCGCCGGCGGCGCCGTCTACTGCCCGGCTCTGACGGACCTCATCATCATGACCCGTGAGAACTCGAACATGTTCGTCACCGGGCCGGACGTGGTCAAGGCCTCGACCGGCGAGACCATCTCCATGGCCGACCTCGGCGGCGGCGAAGTGCATAACCGGGTGTCCGGCGTGGCCCACTACCTCGGCGAGGACGAATCCGACGCCATCGACTATGCGCGCACCGTGCTTGCCTACCTGCCGTCCAACAGCGAAAGCAAGCCGCCAGTCTACGCCTACGCCGTCACCCGCGCCGAACGCGAGACCGCCAAGCGACTCGCCACCATCGTGCCCGCCAACGAACGTCAGCCCTACGACATGCTCGAAGTGATTCGTTGCATCGTCGATTACGGCGAATTCGTGCAGGTGCAGGAACTGTTCGGCGCCTCCGCGCTCGTCGGTTTCGCCTGCATCGACGGCAAGCCGGTCGGCATCGTGGCGAACCAGCCGAACGTGCTCGCCGGCATCCTGGACGTCGACTCGTCCGAGAAGGTCGCCCGATTCGTGCGACTGTGCGACGCGTTCAACCTGCCTGTGGTCACCCTCGTGGATGTGCCCGGCTACAAGCCCGGCTCCGACCAGGAACACGCCGGCATCATCCGCCGCGGCGCCAAGGTGATCTACGCCTACGCCAACGCGCAAGTGCCGATGGTGACCGTGGTGTTGCGCAAGGCGTTCGGCGGCGCGTACATCGTGATGGGATCCAAGGCCATCGGCGCGGACCTGAACTTCGCGTGGCCCTCCTCCCAGATCGCGGTGCTCGGCGCGGCCGGCGCAGTGAACATCATCCACCGCCACGACCTGGCCAAGGCCAAGGCCTCCGGGCAGGACGTCGATGCGCTGCGGGCCAAGTACATCAAGGAGTACGAGACCAGCACCGTCAACGCGAACCTGTCGCTGGAAATCGGGCAGATCGACGGCATGATCGACCCCGAACAGACCCGTGAGGTGATTGTCGAATCGCTGGCCACGCTCGCCACCAAGCGGCGCGTCAAGCGCACCACCAAACACCACGGCAACCAGCCCCTCTGATTTCTGAAGACATCAACCAAACACAAGTAAGGAAAGCAATGACCACCTTCTTCCTCAATCGCCTGGCCACCGAGCCCCATGCGCTCGCCTTCGCCGGCCAGTCCACCCCGTGGCCGGTAGCCCTGGCAGACCAGACCACCGATCCCAGCCTTGACGAGGCCCTGCGCGGCCACATCGCCGCAGCCAACCGACTGCTCGCCCCGGTCGCCGCCGACCTGCTGGCCACCACCGGTCGTCCGGTCGACCTGTTCGGCTTCACTCCGAACCCGGCCCGCCTCGGTGCCGCAGCCGACGCCACCGCGTCCGTGGAAGGCGTGGCCCTGACCCAGCTCGGCGCCCTGCTCGACCTCGAACACCTCGGCTACAGCGTGGCCGCCACCAAGCCGGTTGCCGTGCTCGGCCACTCCCAGGGCGTGCTCGCCGTGCACATGGCCCGCGCCATCGAGGCCGCCGGCTCCATCGAGGCCGCCGGCAAGACCCTCGACGAGATTCTGGCCGTCGCCGCCCTGATCGGTGCAGCCGGCACTCGCCGCGTGCGCGAACTGGGCCTGAACCCCAAGTATGGCGAAGCCAGTCCGATGCTCTCCGTCAAGGGCGCCACCCGCGAACAGGTTGAGGCTCTGGTCAAGCGCGTGAACAACGCCCGAGGCCCGATCTCCATCGCCGTCACCAACTCCGACAACCACCACGTGCTTTCCGGCTACCCGGAAGACCTGGCAGCACTCGCCCTCGAAGCCGAGCGCGAGCACAAGCACCAGGCCAAGCTGCGTGAACAGAAGCTCCACGGCGGCACTGTGTTCAACCCCACTCTCGAATACCTCGAAGTCACCCTGCCCTTCCACTCTCCGCTCATGGCCGAAGCTGTTGAGCGGACCGTGTCTTGGGCTGGCGCCTGCGGCTTTGACCAGGACCGCACCCGCGCACTCGCTGCGGAAGTGCTGCTCAACCATGTGGACTGGAATGCCCGCGTCAAGGCGCTGTTCAACGCCGCCGACCCGGCCAAGCTGTGGATTGTGGACCTTGGTCCCGGCAACACGCTTGGCAAGCTGATCGGCAACGTGGTGCAGGGCACCGGCATCGGCGTGGTCGAAGCCACCACGCTGTCCGAACGCTCCACGCTCTCCACGCTGGAAAGCGAGCCTGAGCGCACCCAGAACTGGAAGGCGTTCGCCCCGCGCGTCATCAACACCCCGGCCGGCGCCAAGCTGGTCACCAAGTTCTCCAAGCTCACCGGCAAGCCGCCGGTACTGCTGCCCGGCATGACCCCCACCACCGTGGAACCGGAAATCGTGGCCGCCGCGGCCAACGCCGGCTACTGGGCCGAGCTCGCCGGCGGCGGCCAGGTGACCGCCGAAGTGTTCGACCGCCACATCGCCGCCCTCGAAGACGAGCTGGAGGAAGGCCGCACGGTCGAATTCAACGCGATGTTCATGGACCGTTACCTGTGGAACCTGCAGTTCGGCTCCTCCCGCATCGTGCCCAAGAAGCGTGCTTCCGGCGCGCCGATCGACGGCGTGGTCGTCTCCGCCGGCATCCCCGAGCTGGACGAAGCCGTGGCCCTGATCGAGTCGCTGCAGGCGGACGGTCTGCCGTACGTGAGTTTCAAGCCCGGCACCGTGGACCAGATTCGCCAGGTCGTGCGCATCGCCAAGGCCGTGTCCCCCACCACCATCATGGTTCAGGTCGAGGGCGGTGAAGCCGGCGGCCACCACAGCTGGGAAGCGCTGGATGACCTGCTTGCCGACACCTACGCCGAAGTGCGCGCCTGCGACAACCTCGTGCTGGTCGCCGGCGGCGGCATCGGCACCCCCGAACGCGCGGCCGACTACATTTCCGGCCAGTGGGCCCACGCCTACGGCCTGCCCGACATGCCGGTCGACGGCGTGCTTATCGGTACCGCCGCGATGACCGCCAAGGAGGCTCACACCAGCCCCGAAGTCAAGCAGCTGCTCGTCAAGACGCCCGGTATTCCGGCCGACGCCAAGTCCGACGACGTGTTCGCCCCGCAGGCCGCCCACTGGGTGCCGTCCGGCAAGTCCGTCGGTGGCATGTCCTCCGGCCTGAGCCACCTGCACGCCGACATTTACGAGCTCGAGAACGACTCCGCCGAATGCGGCCGTCTGCTCGTGCGCGTCATGAAGCACCCCGAAGAGCTCGACTCCCGCCGCAAGGAAATCATCGAAGCCCTGAACAAGACCGCCAAGCCTTACTTCGGCGACCTGGCCTCCATGACCTACCTTGAGTGGGCGCGGCGCTTCGCCGAACTCGCCTTCCCGTGGGTCGACCCGACTTACGCCGACCGCTTCCAGCACCTGCTGCAGCGCATCGAAGCCCGTGTGAACGACACGGACTCCGGCGAATTCACCTCCAAGTTGTTCGCCGCTGATGGCGTTTCTGCTGAAGAGGCAGCTGCCGCTGGCCTGCTGACCCACGACGACATTCTCGCCGACCCGGCCCCCGCGCTCGAAAAGCTCGCACTGGCCTACCCGCAGACCGCCGAACTCAAGGTGGTCCCGACCGACGTGGCTTGGTTCCCGGTGCTCGTGCGCGAATACCCCAAGCCCATGCCGTTCGTACCCGTCATCGACAACGACCTGCTGCGTTGGTGGGGTCAGGACCAGCTCTGGCAGTCCGAAGACCAGCGCTACTCCGCCGATTCCGTGCGTGCCATCCCCGGCCCGATCTCCGTTGCCGGCATCACCACCATCGACGAGCCGATCGCCGACATCCTCGGCCGCTTCGAAACCGCCGCCATCAAGCGCGTGCAGGACGAACAGCAAGCCGCCGATGCCGCTGAGAACGACGATTTCGCCGCACTTGGCGAGGCCACCAGCGCCGAAGACTTCATCCGCAAGTCCCCGAACATCTCCTGGGTCGGCCACATCACCGACAACCCGGCCTACGGCACCGCCCTGGGCGACCAGTACTACGAGATCCGCGCGTTTGACGCCGCGGCCGGCAAGTACGATCTGGACATCCACCTCGACACCTACTGGGACAACGACCCGGACGGCGGCACCTCCAAGCACGCCGTGCGCGATATCGTCATCCCGCTCATCGTGGAAGGCACCGAGCCCGGCCGTGTGCCGGTCGTGGACCGCGAACGCCTGATTCCGGACGTCTACGCGATGCTCACCGCAACCGCAGGCATCGGCAACACCGCCATCACCGGCGACAAGCTCACCGAGATGCCGCAGCTTGACGGCAAGACCTCTGACGAGCGTCCGTTCGGTACCGCAACCGCAACCTACACCCTGTCCGCCAACCTCGGCTTCGACCACGAAGCGGCCACTGGCGCCGCTCTGCCGACCACCCTGCAGCCCAGCCGCATCGCCCCCGATGCGCTGGTCGGCCCTGCCTGGCCGGCAATCTACACGGCGCTCGGCTCCGTGTACGTCAAGGGCTACCCGGTGATTGAAGGCCTGCTCAACGCCGTCCACCTCGACCACCTCATCGAACTTGAGGTGAACGAGGAGGACCTGCTCAAGCACACCGGCGAAACCATCACCCTGAAGTCTTGGGCCGAGGATTACTTCGAGTCCGCCTCCGGCCGCGTGGTCACCATCCACGTGACCCACACCGCCGTCGACGGCACGCCGCTTGCCCGCGAAACCGAGCGTTTCGCGATCCGCGGCCGCGTCTACTCCGATGCTTTGCCTGCAGACGCCCCCGAGTATGGTGGTGCCCTCCTGAATAAGGAAGCGGATGGCTCCGTCGCCGGACAGTCCACTGGACTGTCCGCCTCCTCGCGCGGCCTGCAAGTAGTGCAGGCCACTCCGCGCCGTCTGCTGCGCCGCGTGAAGGTCGTCGCCCCACATGACATGACCGCCTTCGCCCGCACTTCCGGCGACTTCAACCCGATCCACACCTCCACTCGTGGCGCTCGCATCTCCGGCCTGGCCGCCCCGCTCGTGCACGGCATGTGGCTGTCCGCCACCGCCCAGCACGCCGTGCAGGCGACCGACGAGAAGGGTGCCCACTACGAGATTGCCGGCTGGACCTACAACATGTACGGCATGGTCCAGCTTGACGACACCGTCGAGATCTCCGTCGAGCGCGTCGGCAAAGTGCGCCACGGCGGCATGACCCTCGAAGTCACCTGCCGTATCGACGGCCAGCTCGTCTCCCGCGGCACCGCACTGGTCCGTGCGCCGCGCGCCGCCTTCGTCTACCCCGGCCAGGGCATCCAGAAGCAGGGCATGGTTCTGGACGAACGTGCCAAGTCCGCCGCCGCCCGCGATGTGTGGGAGCGCGCCGACAAGCTCACCCGCTCCAAGCTCGGCTTCTCGATCCTGGGCCTCGTGCGTGACAACCCGAAGGAACTCACCGCCAACGGCGTGACCTACCGTCACCCCGAAGGCCTGCTCAACCTGACGCAGTTCACGCAGGTGGCGCTCGCGACGGTTGCTTTTGCTCAGACCGCCCGTCTGCGCGAAGCCGGCGCCGACATCTGGCCCGCCTACTTCGCCGGCCACTCGCTCGGCGAATACAACGCGTTGTCCGCGTTCGCCGACGTGATTCCGCTGGAAACCGTGCTGGAGCTCGTGTTCCACCGTGGTTCCACCATGCACCACCTCATCGAGCGTGACGCACAGGGTCGCTCCAACTACCGCATGGGTGCTCTTCGTCCGAACCAGTTCGGTGTGGACGACGCGCACGTCAAGGAATATGTGGAATCCGTGGCCAAGGCGTCCGGCGAATTCCTGGAGATCGTGAACTACAACCTCGCCGGCCAGCAGTACGCCATCGCCGGTACGATCGCCGGACTCAAGGCCCTGAAGGCCGATTCCGCCCGCCGCGTGGCCGCATTCGGTGGCAAGCCCGCGTTCATGCTGGTGCCCGGCATCGATGTGCCGTTCCACTCCACGCTGCTGCGCAAGGGCGTGCCGGAATTCCGCGACAAGCTCGACGCGCTGCTTCCCGCTTACATCGACTACCGTGGCCGTCTGGTGGACCGCTACATCCCGAACCTGGTGGCCACCCCGTTCGAGATGACCAAGGAATTCGCCGCCAAGATCCTCGAAGTCGTGCCGTCCGAGCGCATCAAGGCCGCGCTCGACGACCCGGCTGTGTGGGATTCCTACGCCGCCGACGACCAGAAGCTCGGCCGTCTGCTCTTGACCGAACTGCTCTCCTGGCAGTTCGCCTCCCCGGTGCGTTGGATTGAAACCCAGGCGCTGCTCTTCGGTCAGCGCGAACAGGGCGGCCTCGGCGTGGAAGAATACGTCGAAGTCGGCCTCGGCAACGCCCCGACCCTGGCCAATCTCGGTACCAAGACCCTGCGTCTGCCCGAGTTCGCCGGCAACGATACGGTCGTCTACAACGTCGGCCGCGATGAAGGCCGCGTCTACATGACCGACACCGATTCGCTGGTTCCCGACGACGAGCCGGAAGAGGCTGCGGCCTCGGCCCCGGTCGAAACCGCTCCTGCCGGTGGTTCCGCCGTCGCCAAGCTTGGCTCGGGTGCTGCTCCGGCAAATGCCGCGACTGAGGCTGCTCAGACAACGGATGGCTCCGTCGCCGGACAGTCTACTGGACTGTCCGACTCCTCGCGCGGCCTGCAATCAGGGCAGGCCGCTGCTGGCGCACCATCTGGTGCCGTCGTCGCCGACCTGCCCTTCAAGGCTTCCGATGCTATCGGCGTACTCATGGCCTACTCCGCCAAGGTGCGTCTCGACCAGATCGGCAGCAACGACACCACCGACACCCTGACCAACGGTGTCTCTTCTCGCCGCAACCAGCTGCTCATGGACATCAGCTCCGAGCTGGGAGTCGCCAGCGTGGACGGTGCTGCTGAAGCGACGCTCGACAAGCTCGCCCAAATCGTCAACAAGGCCGCCCCGAACTACAAGCCGTTCGGTGCCGTGCTCTCCGAGGCGCTGCGCGACCGCCTGCGCTCGCTGTTCGGTGCCGCCGGCGTCAAACAGCAGTACATCCGCGACCGTGTGGCCAACGTATGGCAGCTCGGCGAAGGCTGGGTGGCCAGCGTGCTTGCCGCACTGCTGCTCGATACCCGCGAGGGCTCCAGCTCCCGTGGCGGCGACCTGGCCAAGCTGCCCACCGCCGCCGTGCAGAACAAGCCGGAAGCCGACAAGCTGATCGATGCGGCCGTTGAGGTCGTCGCCCAGCTCAAGGGTGTTGCCGTGGCCCTGCCGTCCGCCGGTGGTGCCGCTGGTGGCGCTGTGGTCGATTCCGCCGCGCTCGACGCCTTCGCCGAGAAGGTCACCGGTTCCAACGGCGTGCTCGCCGCCACCGCCCGCTTCGTGCTGAACGAGCTCGGCGTGACCGCTCCGGCTCCGGAAGAATCCGAGGACGAGAACGCCGCCGTCGTGGCCGTGGTCGAAGCCGAACTTGGCTCCGACTGGCCCAAGCAGGTCGCTCCGCGCTTCGACGTCAACAAGGCCATCCTCTTCGATGACCGGTGGGCCTCCGCCCGTGAAGACCTCGCCCGCGCCTACTACGGCAACGACCCCGCCGCCTTGAACGGCAGCTTCATCGGCCTTGGCAAGACCATCGCCGCCGAAGCCCAGTGGTTCGCCAACGAGTCGGAGAGCGAGGAGCTTAAGGCCGCCTTCCAGAAGGCCGGCTCCGAGGCCCTCGAACAGGTCGCTTCCAACAAGAACGCCTCCCGTTACGCGAATGATATCGCCATCGTCACCGGCGTGAGCCCGAACTCGATTGCCGCTCAGGTGGTCGAAGGCCTGCTCGCAGGCGGTGCCACTGTGGTGGCCACCTCGCACAGCTTCAAGCCGTCCATCAAGGCTTGGGCCAAGCAGGCCTACCGCGAGCACGCTACCGGCAACGCCAAGCTGTGGCTGGTTCCTGCCAACCTCTCCAGCTATCGCGATGTCGACGCTCTGGTCGACTGGGTGGGCCACGAGCAGAAGAAGACCTCCGGTGCCACCACCACGATTCTGAAGCCCGCGTGGGAGCCGACCCTGTTCTTCCCGTTCGCCGCTCCGCCGGTCCATGGCACGCTCGCCGACTCCGGCGACCTGTTCGAATCACAGGCGCGACTGATGCTGTGGGGCGTGGAACGCGCCATCGCCGGCTTCAGCCACATCGGTGCCGACACCAACGTGCAGCACAAGCTCCACGTGGTGCTGCCCGGTTCCCCGAACCGCGGCGTATTCGGCGGCGACGGTGCCTACGGCGAAGTCAAGAGCGCCTTTGACGCCATCGTCAACCGTGCCCGCGCTGAAAAGGTGTGGTCGAGCCGCGTCACCTTCGCTCACCCGAAGATCGGCTGGGTGCGTGGCACCGGCCTGATGGGCGGTAACGACCCGCTGGTCGCCGTCGTCGAGCGCCACGGCATCCACACCTACTCCACCGCACAGATTGCGGCCAAGCTGCTCGACCTGTGCACTGCCGAATCGCGCGAGCAGGCCCTCAAAGCCCCGCTCGATGTGGACCTGACCGGTGGCCTCGGCTCCGAGCCCATCGACATCAAGGCGTTGCGCGCCGAAGCCATGGCCGACGTCGAGAAGGAAGCTGCTGCGGCCTCGTCTCAGGAAACGGATGGCTCCGTCGCCGGACAGTCCACTGGACTGTCCGACTCCTCGCGTGGGCAGCAAATCAAGGCGCTGCCCACCCCGATCGTCACCAAGCAGGCTTCGGTCGACCTTGCCGACTGGACCAACGTCACCGCCAAGCCGGAAGACGAAATCGTCATCGTTTCCGTCGGTGAGCTGGGCCCGTGGGGCTCCGGTCGTACGCGCACCCAGGCCGAGCTCGGCATCCACTCGGACGGCACTGTCGACCTGAGCGCCGGCGCAGTGCTCGAACTTGCGTGGAACATGGGTCTGCTGACTTGGGCCGACAGCCCGAAGCCCGGCTGGTACGACACCGACGGCAACCTCGTGCCCGAAGAGGACATCGCCGAGCGCTACCACGACGAGGTCGTGGCCCGCTCCGGCATCCGCCCGTTCGAGGAAGGCATGGGCAACGACTACAAGGACGGTGCTGACGAAGAAGAAGCCGAGGTCTTCCTCGACCACGACATCACCTTCTCTGTGCCCACCCGCGAAGTCGCCGCCGAATACGTCAAGTTGGACGAGGCTCACACCACCATCGCCCCGGATGAGGAATCCGGCGAATGGAACGTGACCCGCCACGCCGGCTCGATGATCCGCGTGCCGCGCCGCGCCACCATGACCCGCACAGTCGGCGGCCAGTTCCCGAAGGGCTTCGACCCGACCCGTTGGGGCATCCCCGCCTCGATGGCCGGCGATGTCGACAAGATCGCCCTGTGGAACATCGTCACCACTGTGGACGCCTACCTGGGCGCCGGCTTCACCCCGGCCGAAATCCTCGAGTCCATCCATCCCTCGCTGGTGGCTTCGACCCAGGGCACCGGCTTCGGCGGCATGATGTCGATGCGCAAGCTGTACCTCGACCGCTTCCTCAATCACGAGATTCCGACCGACATCCTGCAGGAAGCCCTGCCGAACGTGGTCGCGGCTCACGTGATGCAGTCCTACATCGGCGGTTACGGCAACATGATCCAGCCCGTCTCCGCCTGCGCCACCGCGGCCGTCTCCCTTGAAGAAGGCGTCGACAAGATCGCCCTCGGCAAGGCCGACTTCGTGGTCACCGGTGCGATCGACGACATCGGCGTGGAATCCGTGATCGGCTTCGGCAACATGAACGCCACCGCCAACTCGGAGGAAATGTACGGCAAGGGCATCGACGCGCGCTTCTTCAGCCGCGCGAACGATCGTCGCCGTGGCGGCTTCCTGGAATCCCAGGGCGGCGGCACGATCCTCGTGACCCGCGGTGACATCGCCGAAAAGCTCGGCCTGCCGGTCGCGGCCGTGGTCGGCTTCATCCACTCCTACGCGGATGGTGCCCACACCTCGATCCCGGCTCCGGGCCTCGGTGCCCTGGCTGCCGGCCTCGGTGGCAAGGACTCCAAGCTCGTGCACGACCTGGCTAAGCTCGGCGTCTCAGCCGACGACATCGCCGTGGTCTCCAAGCACGACACGTCCACCAACGCCAACGACCCGAACGAATCCGAGCTGCACAACACGCTGGCCCACGCCATCGGCCGCACCGACGGCAACCCGCTGTTCGTGATCTCGCAGAAGACGCTTACCGGCCACGCCAAGGGTGGTGCCTGCATCTTCCAGGTCAACGGTCTGACGCAGCTGTTCAAGTCCGGCGTGATTCCGGCGAACGCGGCGCTCGATTGCGTGGATCCGAAGCTCCAGCGCGACGACCACATGGTCTGGGTCAGGAAGCCCCTGCGCATCGGCGGTGGCGAGGACGAGTTCGGTCGCGAGACCGCTGGTCGCCCGGTCAAGGCCGGTCTGGCCACCTCGCTCGGCTTCGGACATGTTTCCGGCTTCGTGGCCCTGGTTCATCCGGGTGCCTTCGAAGCGGCCGTGGCCAAGGCCGATGGCGAGGCCGCGCTGGAAGCCTGGCGTGAGCGTGCCAACGCCCGCCTGGCCGCCGGCCAGCGTCACCTCGAGGAAGGCATGATGGGTCGCGCCGCGCTCTACGAGCCGATCGACAACCGTCGCTTCCGCGAGGATCACCGTGGCTACGACCACCACGAGGTCGAAAAGGCGATGCTCCTCAACCCGGACGCCCGTCTCGGTGCCGACGGCTACTACGAGGCCTGATTCCTCTGGCTCCCCTCGGTTGAGGGGAGCCAGTAGCGCACCGGATCTCGGCTCCCCTCTTTGAGGGGAGCTCCCGCGAAGCGGGTGAGGGGAGTTTCCCTTGGAGCTTTCTCGCTGGCACAAACTCAGTGAGAGAAATATGCAAAACATACGAAAGCCCCTCCCTCGGAGTGGGCTTTCTGCGTTTCAAGGGGCTGATTTGGCATTCGCCGGAGGTCTACTTCCGTTTCAAGGGGCTGTTACCCAAGTAGACAAGGCGTAAAAACGGCGGAATGGCGTTGGCGTTATGCTGCGGATACTCGTGGTATGGAGGATGACCAGCCCCTTGAAACGGAAGTAGACCTCCGGAACGGTCAAAATCCGCCCCTCGAAATGGAGATAGACCTCCGGGGCGGGGCGCGGATGTTTTTTGGACGGCTAGGCAGCCAGCCCAAGATGTTTGCGGTATTGCGCGAGGTCATCCAGCATAGTGAATCTTTTCCCCCTTGAAATGGAAATCAGGCCCCAATTCTGATGAGGTGTAGAGATTACGCGCGAAGCGGTACACAATAGGAAGCATGAATACTTGTGGTTTGGGGCATGACGTGGTGGATGTGGCCGCATTCGCCGAACAGTTGGCGGAGCCGGGGTCTCGCATGCGTGCGCTGTTCTCCGTGCGTGAGGTGCGGCAGGCATCCGACCGCGCGCGCCAGAAGAATGACGGGGAGGCCGTCCATCTGGCCGCCAAATGGGCGGGCAAGGAGGCGTTCCTCAAAGCCTGGTGCGATTATCTTGGCGATGCCCCCTATCCGTTCACGCTTGATAATTTCCCGTGGCCTGAAATCGAGATCTTGGACGATTCCCGTGGTGTGCCGCATGTGTCTCTGGGTAAGGGGGCGGCGTCAGTCTTCCAAACTGATTACGCGAATTCGGCTGCCGGCGCTCGCTATTCCTCTGCTTCCGATAACGGGCCTTATGCAGTGATGCAGGAGCGGCGGAATGCGCGTTCGGCGCAGCGCTCGACTCTCGGTGCGGGGTCGATGCCGCATATCCATATTTCCCTGAGCCACGATGGTCCGATCGCCTCCGCGGTGGTGACGATTTCTGTGGAATAGCGCCCGAGGCCCCCGAGTGCTACATGCTGTACAACGTCTCCATCATGGTTAACCTGTGGAGCGCGCTCACCAGCCGCGACGTGCGCCTGCTCAAGAACCAGATCGACAAGCTCGACTCGCTGCCCGAAAACTGCTGGTTCGTGATTCTGAATGCGATGGGCGCCGACCTCCAACCATACGAGTCCCAGCTCATCCATTTGTGATTTCGACGGTTTCCAGCTCCCCTCTTTGAAGGGAGCTGTCGCCGTAGGCGGCTGAGGGGAGTCCTCGGCAAAGCCACAATCCATCAACTAGATTGGCTGGTCCTGCTGCAGCCACACGCGTTTGCCATCCCCGAAGAAATATGTATAATAACTCAAGTCGCCAAAAGCGACGTTTAACGCGGATGTAGCTCAATGGTAGAGCCTCAGTCTTCCAAACTGATTACGCGGGTTCGATTCCCGTCATCCGCTCCACTGAAAGAGGCTGCAAACCCTTGGAATTGCTTGGGGTTGCGGCCTTCGGTGTTTTCGGTGCGGAAAACATGCCGATGCAAGTTTTCCGCCCAAGTCCACCAATTTCCGCCCGAAATGTTTGACCTAATGTTTGACCTCGACCGCACGAAAAGGAAGAGGCCTGAAGCCCATGACACAGCAGAAGAACACCCGCCGACCCAACGGAAGCGGAAGCGAATGGCGCGACGACAACGGAGTCTGGCACGCGAAGAAGAGCGCCGGCGTCAATCCACGAACCGGACGACGCCGCTGGATCGAGGCGCAGGCGCAGACCAAGACCGCCGCCCGACAAAAACTCCAGACCAAGCTCGACAAACTTCAACGAGAAGGCGACCTGCCCCTCGCAGACGTCCCAACCCTCGACGTGTGGATAGACCGATGGCTCAACACCATCGCGCCCAACGTCAAACCCCGCACCCTCGAAACCTACCGATCCGACTGCAACACCATCCGCAGCGTCATCGGCGGAATGCGACTCGACAGAATAACCCCCGCCACCATCGACGGAATGTGCGCCAAACTCGCCAAGGAACACCGAAGCAAAACCGTCCACAACCACTATCTCAGACTCAGGCAGGTGCTCGACGCAGCGGTCCGCGAACGCCTCATCCCATCGAACCCGGCGCTCGCCGCAACGCCGCCGCGCTACGAGTCGCAGGCCACCCAGATCCTCGAACCCGGACAGCCGGCCCGGGCGGCGCAGGCCGCACTCGACCCCAAGCGTCGCAAATACAGCCACCTGGCAGATACCGACGACGACCGCGAAATGTGGAGCCTCATGTGGAACATCATGTTCGAGACCGGCATGAGAGAGGCCGAAAGATTCGCCATCCTGCCCGAAGAGCTCGCCACCGTCGACGGTGTGCACGGAATCCAGATCATGTGGGAGCTCCAACGCTTCAGATCCGATGCAGAAGTGCCCAACTGGCTCCGCTCCCGCCATTACGAGGGATGCTTCTGGCTCGTCGAACCGAAAAGCAAGCAGGGCAACCGGTTTGTGCCCGTCAGCAACCAGACGTGGCTCGGACTCTGGGCGCTCGTCGGACGCAGGCAATGCCAGCCCGGCCAGCTCATATTCACGCGCGAGGGACACCCGCTCACCAACACCGTGGAACGCCGGCGCTGGAAACGCTCTCTCGAAGACGCGGGACTGCCCTACGTCACCATCCGAAGCGCCCGCCACTTCTTCTCCACGCACCTCGCCGAAGCCGGAGCCCCGGAAGACGCGAGAAAAGCGATGATGGGCCACGCAAAAATCAGCACGACGGCCGGATGCACCCACTGGTCCGCCGCAAGCCTTGCGGCACTTGCCGACAAGGCTCGTCAGGCGGTGGGGGAATCGGCCTGATTGCGATTCTTGCGCGGCCTTCCCCCGCCCGCACCGCGACCGGGACGAGCGGCGTTCCAAGCATCGATGGTCTCAGGCAGCCAGCCGCGAGTCGTGCCGATCAGCGCGTCCGGCTCCGGCAGATGATACCCCCTCGCGGCCGGATTGCTCGTGCCGATGCGCTCGCCGACCTCCTTGAGGCTGAGATATCTTGCGGTGCTCATTTCCGGCCTCCCGACAGATAGCCGAACACCCCGGCGGCCATGCCGAAGGTTCCGGCCGCGATGGCCTGACCGCCGATGGCGAGAATGAGGCACATCGCGCCACATATCAGCGAGACGAGCCTGTATGCGTTTGTTGTGTTCATGATGTTCCATGGATTAGTCTGGGGATAGGGAGCCGCAGCTCCGGATACTAGGACTATTCGGAATCTGCGGCTCTTGTACTACCGGCGAGGCCTTCGCCGTATATGCGGCGGCTTGGGCTTCGGTACGGGTGACGGCTCATCGCCTTTGGATTTCACCGCCGCGATGACTGCGGCGATTCCGACAAGCAGGGAGCCGATGGCTTCTATCGCTTTCCAGACCTCATCCATGTCTCACCTCCTTCCACTGTTCTGTTTTCGTTGACATAATAATTATAGCTCAATTAAGTAAGTTATGCAAGTCAGAACGGCAAAGATCTGGATGTGCCTATTCGAATGTTCTCCATTACTCGCACATGGTGTAACAAGTGCATGTAAAACCGGTAGAAAATCAGGATAATGATAAGACGACAAGGAAGCGTCTGGCCGTTGTTTTTGCGTCGGACGCCAGCCGGAAAAAGTGGAGATGAATTTTAGAATAATAACCAGTAGAATTGTTAACTATGAGTCAATTTCGCGTGGGAGCCTATATAGATGGCTTTAATCTGTATTACGGAATGCGTTCGCATATGGGGCGTTCGACGCCTGAATGGCGATGGCTTGACATACGTGGAATGCTACAGCCGTATGCGCAGTATTGGGATCCCAACGCCTCTCTGACGGTGGTCTATTGCACCGCTCGTGTGAACGCCTCTTCCTCGCAGTCGGCGGCGATTGACCAGAATTTCTATCTGAAAGCATTGCGTGCGTCTGGTTCGGTAGATGAAATCGTTTTGGGGCATTACGTAGTTCGCAGCAATTATGCCTTCATGGTTGATAAGTTATCACGCAGCCGAGTGCCTCAACTGCTGAGCGTAACGGCGCAGCAGTTCAGCAGGATAATGCCACGCGGTCCACAGAATTGGCCCATCTCACTCCGGAATGGCCATGTCGGAGTGGATATACAACGAATTGAGGAGAAGGGCTCCGATGTAAATGTGGCTTCAAGACTGTTGCGCGACATGTACGAGAACACAATCGATGCAGCTCTCGTTCTGACTAACGACTCCGATCTGTCGGAACCCATACGCATTGCGCGAGAACGTATACCTGTTGGAGTGTTGAATCCCCATAAAGGGCCGATCGCGGGCAGTCTGAAACCATTCCGTAATGCGCAGAACAGAATTGGCAGCTGGAACAAAGCTCTCTCTCCAGCCGATTTTAAAGCTCACCAACTGCCCGATGAAGTCAACGGAATGGTCGACGGAAAATACGTGTTTGCGCGTAAGCCAGCAGAATGGTGACATGCTGGAATACTTGACGACATACGCCTACCAAGGTATATTTACCACTGTACCCACCCCGATTGCCACTGGCGACGGGGTTTTTTCATGCCCGATCGATCGGCAGACAAAGGCGAACCATCGGTATGGTCATGTTCCGTATTCTGGCAATCGGAGTATGGATATTCGCCCTGCTGATTTTCGTTGGCGGATTGAGCACCGATTTCCTGACATGCACAATAGTCGCGCTGATCATCGCATTGAATACCCTGATTCCGTCAAGCCAAAGCCCCGGCGCCCGCAGAGAGCGATCGGGGCGATTCCGTATATACGGCGGTAGAATCTAATCAAGCCGCATCGAGACGGCCGAGAGAACAACGAGGTTGGGGGCATGATGCCGGAACGAGAGAACGGAAAAATGGGCAAAATCGTGAAATGGGTCAAAGACAATGGTCTGGCCTTCGCACGCGAAATGGCCGGTCGGCATGACGCCGATATGAGCAACGAAGGGGCGAGTCGCCAATTTCGCCGTGATATGGAACGAGCCACCGCGGCATTCGCCGAGCTTGGCGCAGACAAGCAGAAAATGTACGAACTGCTCCGTAAATGGTTCGGAGTGGACAGCATGGAAGAAGCGGACTCCTACATCAGGGACGGAGCCCAGTTCGAATACCCCATGACACTGCTCGAAGAATACCTGAAACATGAAGGATACGAGACAATGGACATAATCAGATTCAAGAGAGACCACAACGTAGCGGAGAGACTCAGACGAGACCCGTCACTGTCAAGCCTCACCCCAGAACAACTCAAACAACGAATGGAGCAGAACAAATAAAAACGTCTCCAGCGCTCGCCTGTCGAACGGTAGAATCTAAATATGTCGCATAGAGGCGGGTGAGAGAACGAGGGGCGTTGAGCTCGGCAGCCATCTGGTGGAGTTCACCGTCATACATGCGTTACTCATGGTGCCACATCCGTATCATTTTGCGACACGCGCGGGCGACCTGAATGAGCCGAACTTATGCACATTTTGGCCGAAAATGTGCATAAGTTCATCAAAAGTGTGTAAATTGAGCATACGGAGACGTGATGACAAGCCGAAAGGAGACTGACATGACTGCAGTGGCGGTGGCTCCAAAGGCCCATAAAATCGGCAGGCCGGTCATGCTGGACAGCGAGGAAATCCGAAAGCGCAGGAATGTCCTCGAAGGCAAGTACGGCACTCGTGAACAGCTTTCTCAGAAGCGCGACCTCATCGGACTTACTCTCGAGGAGCGCATCGCATTGTACGACCTCGAGGATCTCGACTTCCTAGAGGGCCGATGAGCACGGAATCCGACCAGACCGAGGAACAGGCCATCGATTTCGCCCAGAGACTCGAGAACATGCTCACTGAGGTTCTCGGCCAACCGTCGGACGGGCAATACACCGCCGACCCGCAGGGCGCACGCAAAAAACGCAGCGCCAGCTATCTGATCAAGACGCGGGATCCGCAAGGCATTTCTCTCACCGTGGGCGGCAGCACCATACTCCGCCTCTCGTACCGTTACCAATGCTCCTGCCGCGACTCGAATTCATACCTCCAAGTGGATGAGTCTGCGATCACGCTGCGAGCCGAAAGCGACCCCGCACCCATCATCCACTACGATTTCGTGCGCGACCCCCATAGCGCCATTCCCGCGGCCCACATCAACATTCACGCCAGCAACGACAGCGCCACGAAAGCGATGCTCGCATGCGGCAGCAAAAGCCAGGGCAAGAACAGACGAAAAGCGTTCCTTGAAAAAGGAACCTTCCCCACATTCTCCTCCCTCCACTTCCCGGTAGGAGGAGACCGATTCCGCCCCGGACTCGAAGACGTCCTACAAATGGCAATCTACGAATTCGGCATCGACGCACAGCCGCAATGGCAGCAAGCCATCGAACAGAGCCGGGCCGAATACCGCACCCGCCAAATCAGCGCCCTTGTATGCGAATTCCCGGACATCGCATACCAAGCCCTCTCGCAAAACGGATACCTCGACAGCGGCACACCGCCACAACGACCCGAACGAGAAGACACCAAAAGTCGACTCACCAAATACTGAAAACCGCCCTGGCACTCGCAAAGAGCGGCCGGGGCGATTCCGTATATACGGCGCTTGAACCTAATCAAGCCGCATCGAGTCGGCCGAACGAACAACGAGGTTGGAGGCATGATACCCAGAGAACACAAAGGGGCCAGCGTACTGGCCGACAGAAAAGATTACGTAGCCTTGGACCTCGAAACCACGGGATATGACCCACGATTGGACGAAATAATCGAAATCGGTGCCATCAAAGTCCGAAACGGGCAACCCATCGACCGGTACGGACAACTCATCAACCCTGGTCGCCATATCCCGAATATCGTTACCGAAATCCATGGAATCGACGACGGCATGGTAAAAAAACGCGCCAACGCTCGCCGACGTGCTCTCCGAATTCCTTGACTGGATGGGCGACGGCCTGATTCTCGGCCACAACGTCAACTTCGACATCAATTTCCTCTATGACAACGCCGAAGATATCTGTGGCAAGTATGTCGGCAACGACTTCATCGACACCCTCCGGCTCGCCAGATACCTCTACCCCGAAGAACGTCACAACCGACTGCAAGACCTCATCGTCAGATTCGATATCGCCGAAGACCAAGAGCATAGAGCGCTCGCCGATGTGGAACAGACCATCGCGTGCTATCGGTGGATGATTCGGCACATGAATGAGAACGGCATTCCCTTCCCGGCCGGAGATGGCCGCAGCCGCAGAGGCTTATCTTCGCTATTCCGTGGCGGAGATCAACTGCTGCAGATAGCCCCACAGGACGAAGTCACCCCTGATCCCGCATTCGAAAACCTCACATTCGTATTCACCGGCGCACTCAAGAAAATGACCCGCGCCAACGCACAACAGGCCGTCACCAACCTCGGTGGCATCAACGGTAAAACCGTCACCAAAGACACCAACTACCTCATCACCGGCAGCACCGACTACAATGCCGCCCTCAAAGGCTCCAAAAGCAGCAAATGGCTCAAGGCCGAAAAACTCCAACTCGCCGGACAAGACCTCAACATCATCAGCGAAGACGTGTTCTACTACATGCTGGGGGACAGCATCGCCCAAGCGCCAACGCAAAGCCAACTGAAATTCAAAATCACGCAACCAGCTTGCAAAAAGATTCTGGAAATACCCAGCGGAAACCTAGATGCGAAAGAAGTCAGCGTATTGGCCGTCGATGACAGAACTAAGCCCAGCATCGTTTTGAAAACTCAGGACGGCGAAATTCTCGCAGAATTCAGCTCCAGAATGAAAGCGTATGAAACCATCGCCGCCCTGGACGGTAGAACAATAGAATTAACCGCAACCAAGCACGATGAATTCGGGTCTGCCCCATACTTCAACGCAAAAGCAAAAATCATTCGATAGGGCAAACAGTCACAAACGCCCCGGCGCTCGCAGATGAGCGACCGGGGTGTTTTTTTGTTTATTCTTACAAGATTTCTAGTTTCTGATATGAAAAGCCCTGGCGCTCGCAGATGTGACCGGGGCGGCAGGAGACGCCACGGTTACGGCCAAGGCGGCGGCGTGCGTCGCTGGCGTCATCAGGATTTCGGCTGCTGGCGCGTCGGACTGGTCGCCTCGATGCCGCGCGTGGACTGCCCGGAATGCGGCGTCGTGGTCGCCCGGGTGCCGTGGGCGGAACCGGGCAGCCGGTTCACGAGGGATTTCGAGGCGGAGTGCGCGTGGCTGATGGGCGTCGCGAACCGGAAGACCGTCAGCGGTTCCTGCACGTGGCGTGGCGCGCCGCGGGCGACATCGCCCGCAGGGTCGCGGATCGGCTCAGGACGGCGATGCCGTCGCCGTTCGACGGGCTGACGGCGATCGGCGTGGACGGGACCAGCCACCGCAAAGGCCATACGTACATCACGGTGGTCGTCGGCCACGAGCGTCACCGCGTGGTCTGGGCGCACGACGGGTACGGCGGGGACGTGTTCGACCTGTTCTTCCGGCGGCTCGCCGAGGAGCGGAAGGCGTCCATCCGCGTGGTCGCCGGCGACGGGGCCCGCTGGATCGACTCATGCGTCGCCGCGCACTGCCCGAACGCCGAACGCGTGCTCGACGGGTTCCACATCGTCTCCTGGATGACCGGCGCGCTCGACCAGGTCCGCAGACGCCTGTGGAACCAGGCGAGACGCGCCGGCGACGAGGAGGTGACCAAGCGCATGCGCGGCGCCAAGTACGCCGTCCTGAAGAACCCGGACGACCCGACCGACCGGCAGAACGACGCGCTCGGCGCCATCGGGAACACGGACCCGAAGGGCCGGCTCTACCGCGCCTGGCAGCTCAAGGAACTCCTGCGCATCCTGCTCAGACACCCCCTCGACCAGGCGCGCGGCGAACTCGACCACTGGGTGTTCCGGGCCTCGCGCAGCCGCATACCCGAGATCGTCGAACTCTCCAGAAAGATCCGACGCTGACGCCCCGACATCCTCAGGACCATCCAACTCGGCTACTCCAACGCCAGGCTCGAGGCGTCCGACAACCGGATCAAGGCCGCCATCCGCATGGCCTACGGCTTCCACCACGTCGACAACCTCATCGCCCTGACCATGGCTCCGATACGGCGGACTCGACATGCATCTACCACAACCCGCAATCTAACCCACGAAAACAGCAGAAGCCTCCGTTATTACGAATACACGCTATACCGCGCTAGCGTAACGGTAATGCCTGACGCCTGGCGTTCCACTGAGTTCCATGTTGGTGCCAAGGACTGCCGCTGGATGACTCTTGATGAGATGCTTGCCGACCCTGTCATCAACGAAATCAATCATGATGTCGTCGCGATGGTGCGGGATAACTTGTAATTGTTGCCACTTCGGGCATATGACGATTGAGCCAAAGCATGTTCTATGTTTCGATAATCATCAAAAGCAGAGCATAGTATGCTCTACGGGGATTTTTCTATACCCTGAAAACACCGAAAATCAGGATATAGGGCAGTAGCACGAATTAGCCAACAGCGGTATACCAAGGAATAAGGCCTTTTCCGCCCGCGATGTAACGTAGATCCGTACCTTACGAACCTCATATATAGGATCGCGACCAAAGCGTCGCTCGCAACACCGCCCGCGCCATCATCGCCAGCCATCACCAGCATCACACACCGCTCGGTGAGTCGTATGTTTGCGTTCACAGAAATTACATGTAGTGTGTCTCCGCGTATGCGTAGCGGTGTGTGATGGTGTGTGATACTGCACGCACACGGAGCAGTGGCATACTGACGGTCGTTGGTAACTCCGTACCCCACGTAGCGGTGGCAAATCCGCCTCCGTTCCCGGATGGTGGGAACGACACGCCCCGTCGAGAAGAAAAGGTGCGTTATCGCGGGGGGGGCGGCGGGGTGTCACTTTCCGAAAATTCCAAGGTCTTTACCAATATCGGGTAAGAATCTTCCCCTATCCGGGTGGACGCATTCGCACTTTCTGATTAATAGCATAACGCCTTGTACGTGTAACGCCAGGTTCTGGCGTACGCGATTGTAAGAGAGACGGACAAGGCTATGAAGAGAATTGCAGAATGGTTCGCAGCGGTAGAGGCCGCAGCGGGCAGGAGAGGCAAGCGGTTAGTGGCCGTCGTTGCCGCCGTGGCGATGCTCGGCGGCGTCGCCGGCGTGGCTGGGGTAAGCGCCACCGCCATGGCGGACGATGGGAATGCCTCCACAACACAATCGCAGACCGCCGATGAGAAGGCGGCCGCCAGCGTGCCCACTCCTCTTTCCACCGAGGGAACAAACGGTGTGCCAGATGATCCGACGTTGTCTGCTCCGGCCCGCGAGAAGACCGTTACCGCCAATGGAGACGGCACGTACAAGGTGGCATTGAACGTCACCGGTGCGAAGAGCGCGGGTACGGGCGAGATCGTGACGAACCAGCCGCTCGACATCGTGCTGTTGCTGGATGTGTCCGGTTCGATGGCCGAAAAGATTGCTTGGAACCAGCCTACGAAGATTGACTCGCTCAAGACCGCGGTCAATAACTTCATCAAGGCGACGGCCGACGAGAACGCGAAGATTACCGACCAGAACCTGCAGAACCGCATCGCGTTGGTGAAGTTTGCCGGTACTGCTTCCGATAATGTGGGTAACGACACTTATTGGGATTATCGTTGGGGGCAGCGCTATAACAACTCCCAGATTGTGACAAATCTGACGTCGAATCTTAATGGTCTGACAAGTACAGTCGACTCGCTGAACGCTGCGGGAGCCACGCAGGCTGACTACGGTTTTCAGAAAGCTCGAGTCGCACTGCAGAACGCGCGCACCGATGCGAAAAAGGTTATTATCTTCTTCACGGACGGACAACCGACGAGTAGTAATGAGTTCGAGAATTCGGTTGCAAATGGTGCGGTGAGAAACGCGAAGGTGCTTAAGGATGCGGGAGCAACCGTCTACTCCATCGGAGTGTTCGGCGACGCGAACCCGAACAACACGTCAACCAACTGGAACAATCGCTTTAACGCCTATATGCACGCTGTCTCCAGTAACTATCCGAATGCCACGGCGTGGAACAGGCTTGGCAATCGCGCCGACAACAGCAGCTACTACAAGGCCGCCACGGATGCCGACCAGCTGAACAACATCTTCGAGTCCATCCGCCAGGAGATCACCAAGACGGCAGAGTACGCCGACGTGACGATTCACGACAAGCTGTCCAGCTGGGTCGTGAGCTCCGACGGCGCCTCCGCGAATGGAAAGCCCGCGGGCTTCACGTACACGAAGACCCAGCACGGCCAGACCACGGCGTGGGCTGGCGCCCCGGAGGCGACGGTTGCGGCTGATGGCACCGTGTCTTGGCCGGTCACGTCCAACGGCGGCAAGCTTGAGGACGGCGTCACCTACACGGTGAGCTTCAATGTCAAGCCGACGCAGGCTGCGTTCGACGAGGCTGTTAAGAACCACAAGGACGATGCCAGTGCCTCCGGCGACAACAACTTCTACACGAACGACAACCCCAGCGCCACCGTCGGCTACAGGACCGTGGTGACCTCCTCGCAGGGCGGCACGACGACGAGCGATCCGCAGACCGCCCTCTACCCGCAGAAGCCGACCATCACCCTTCCGGTCTCCAAGATCACGGTGACGAAGACTTGGTCCGACGGCAGCGAGAATCACGCGGATGATTCCGTGCAGGTCCAGCTCAAGCAGGACGGCAGGGATTATGCCAATGGTTCAGCAACGCTGAATGCCACCGGCAATTGGACTCACGAGTTTACGGTGTCTGCCGGCCCTGAGGGACACGCATACTCGGTTTCCGAGGTCAAGGTTGAAGGCTATGACTCCAAGGTCGATAAGACTGACCTCAAGCTACAAGGTCTGACCGCACAATCCGGTGCCTTCACGGTAACCAACACACCTTCTTACGTGACCTTGCCCGCTTCGGATGTCAAGGTGACGAAGGTTGTGCAGGGACATGCTGCTAATTCGGACCTCAGCTTCAACCTGAAGTGCGTGGATAGCACGGATGCGAATGCTGGTAAGTGTGCTGACGTTACCGGCTTGGTCAACAATGGACTGACTACGACTGTGTCCAAGGGCGAATTGACTGCTAGCGGCGCGAGCGCGACGGTTGGCTTCGGCAATGGGGACCTGAAGTTCAGGGTTCCGACCGGTAACGCCACGCAGCTCGTCTACAAGTTCAATGTGACGGAGGACCGCACCAATGTCCCAGCTGGCTGGCGTTACGACGGCAGCACGAAGACGGTGACGGTGACCATTGCCAAGAACGATGATGGTCAGTGGGCGGCGACTGTGAACGACAACGACCCGACGTTCACGAACAAGTACGTCGCTGTGTCTTCCCTGCCGTTGACCGGTGGTCGTTCGGCCCGTGACTGGCTGGTGTATGGCGGTGGCCTGGGTCTGATGGCCTTGTTGGCTGCTGCGGGTTACACGGTGTGGCGCAAGCGTCAACTCGTCTAGCCCGTTCCTGGCTCCCCTCCCTGAGGGGAGCTGGCCGGCGGAGCCGGACTGGGGGCGCAGGAGACTTCCCTCAGACCGAAAAGAGCAATTAAAGATTTGCGGATTGCGAAGCCCCTTGTGAAAAAGGGTTCTTAGCCTCCGTGATTGCAGAAAACAAGTAGTAAACAAGTTAAGGAAGAGAGGGTTTCTCATGAAGTTGAGGAAGCTTTTCGCGGGCGTCGCTGCT
>OBYI01000280.1_pt1 | contig 29891 bp, 20 predicted proteins | sample 1476711 | NCBI WGS metagenome assembly OBYI01 (sample SAMEA2580190, study PRJEB22360) | human gut metagenome | biome: human gut; feature: human-associated habitat; material: faeces | place: Denmark | collected 2008/2010
CGGCAGGAATTCCTGCCGCCTCCCTTGTGCATTCGACGGTTATCTTCCTAAAATAGACTTATACCGCCGTTTATTCGATTGACCTAATCGCATTGCCATTTTTGATTCTCCAAATGGCAATGGTCCGGGCCGCTTCGATTTCTGCCTTGAATTCCTTATCTTTGAGGTCCTTTTCTTCGCCGATTTGTCCATTCTCAATATAAAGGCGATGGTTGAAGGCTCGCCGGGAATCAAAAAGGGAGGGAAGCAGGGATTCATAGGTCTCTCCTTGGGGCAGGATGAGTTCTGCCAAGGTCGGCGCAATCTGGAGATGGCTGCCGGCGGCGTCTTTGGCAAAGAGGTCCGTAGGAATGCCAGCGCCATAGAAGAAGCAGGGAATGCCGCTTTTTTCCCATAAGGAAACATCGTTGCTGAAATTGAAGCGCTCCGCGTGATCGCCTGTAACGACAAAAAGGGTGGATGGGTCATAGGCTTCGGCGGCTTTGATGAATTTTCCCATCACGTCGTCGGCATACCAGATATGGCCCAGCTGGTCCAAAGTCTTCTTGTCCTTGGGAATGGCAGGGCCCCGCCTTTTTGCTACACGGGCCCCGGGAAAATCCCTTGCTGTCCACATCAAAAGCAAAGGGCGGATGGTTGCTCGTTGTAAGGATGAAGTAAAAGGTATCTTCCTCATCTTTTTGCATGGCCTTCAGCACTTCCTCAAAGAAGGGGCCGTCGGCAATCCCCCAGGAAGAGCTTTCTCCAAGGCCGGAGAATTCGTCGGCACAGTGGAATTCATCAAAGCCTTCGCGGCGCGTAAATTTTTCAATATCCTGCCAGTTGCGCAGGCCGCCATACCAGAACTGGGTCCGGTAGCCCATCTTCTTCATGACGGCGCCGATGCCGAGGCCGTCGACGGGATCCCCGTTCTTTCCCATGATATAGTTGACGTAAAGGCCAACATCGGGAAGGCCTGTAACGAATCCATTGAGGCTCGTCATGGTCCCCGTACTGTTTGCGAGGAACTGGTACGTATGGGCCCCGTGCGCTTCAAGGAATTTCCCCGTTGAGGCAAGGTTCATATCCTCATAGGAAGGCAAAAGGGGCCAGAGGGCATAGTTTTCCCCTAAGATGACCACGACATGGCGGGGCCGCTTGACGCGGGCTGCCGTCTTTTTGGTGCGCGTAAAGGCTTCATCGATGGTCGCCGCGTTCCCATTGCCGCCAAGAAGCCAAATGGCCGCCCGCACTTCCTCCACCGTAAGGGGGCGCAGAACTTTTTCCGTCGCCCGTTTATGGGTGGCATAGGCGCGGTACAGGGCCTGTCCATCATCGAGGATGGCTTCATTGAGGAGTTTCGATTTGGTGCGGGCTGCGCTTTCCCAGTGGATTCCATCATCGGAATGAAAGCCGCCGCCAAAGCGGCAGAAGATGGCAAAAATAGGGATGAAAAGCAGCGCACCAGCAAAAAGGGCCTTGACGCGGCGCTGAGGCGCAATGCCCTTTCGTTCCTGCAGCCGATGCCAAAGATGGATGACAAGGGCCGATAGAAGGAGGACACCCACAAGGCGCGGGAAAAGCTGATATTCTTTTACGGCTGTATCCCAAATGGCATGCATATCATCTTTCATGCCGTTAAAGAGCATGATGTTGTATGTTTCCTGGAAAATGGCATAGTAGGGAATGCGCGCCACAAAAAGAAAGGTCATGACAAAGAGGGAAAGGCCTGTAAGGAGGGTCCTCACGGCTTTTTCCGGATAGCGGGAAGAGAAGCTTCCCGGTACGGTTGCCAAAAGAAAAGGAAGCCCCACAAGAAGGACCGTCGTCTTAAGACTGATGCGAAAGCCAAGATAAAGGGCATAGAGGATTTCTGAAGCGGAAACCGCATTCAGCTGGCTGCGGAAAAGAACGAGAAAAGCCACTCGGAAAAGCATGAGGAGCCCTTCCAAATAGAGAAAATATCGCAGATCTTTTTGCAAAAGGGTAAGAAAACGGTGCATATCGTTCCTTTCAAAAATAAAGAAAAAATCCCGCAGTCACAAACTGCGGGATGAGCGTTTCATTGGAGCGGAAAACGAGATTCGAACTCGCGACCCCCACCTTGGCAAGGTGATGCTCTACCACTGAGCTACTTCCGCAACGAAGAGAATTATACCAGATGGCAGCGGTTCCGTCAAGGATGTTTTTACTGCGGCACGGCTTTAGTAGCACTTACTCCATCCACAGTTCTTACAGGTATTGCAGCCTCCTTCAAAGACAAGGGGTTCCCCGCATTGAGGGCAAAAAATATCTTCCGCCCGTACTTTTTTGGTGACGGCTTTTTTCACTTCTTTGGTGGGAATCTGAGGGGCAGTTTTGCCTGTCAGTTCCTGCTGTACTTCGTTATACATATCAAGGAGCGCATTACCAACCGCCAAGGGACAGCATGACCCACGGCTTGTATCCCCTCTTGTGATCCGCCGCACGGCATAACTGGGGCAGTTGCCCGTGGAATTGAGCTGATCAATGATGGTATAGATATCAATACCAGCACGGGCCGCAATGGAAATCATCCGGGACAAACCAATCATGAAATTGTTGCAGCCGCCGGTGGATCCTTTGCTCAAGTAGGTTTCCAGAAGGGCTCCTGTTTCTGGATCAAAAAAGGCCATGCAGTGCAAACTGCCGCAGCCAGTGATCAGTTTTCGTTTCTTGCCGATGACATGGTCATCAATGGCAACGATTTCTCCGCGGGCAAGGCCTTCCCCTGCAATGGGGGCCTCTTTTTTATGATCTTCCACATGCGTCGTGAGGATACCGGCACGCTTGCAGCCATCACGGAAAATGGTGACACCCTTGCAGCCGCTTTCATAGGCAAGCAGGTAAAGATGTTCCGTATCTTCAACAGTAAAGCTGTTGGGGACATTGACAGTTGAACTGATTGAAGCGTCAATATGCTGCTGGAAAGCGGCCTGCATGGCGATACGATCCTCATAGGGAAGGGTCATAGCCGTGACGAAATAAGAAGGCAGCTGGGAGTCATCCTTGAGATCATGCTGCTTCATATAGCGTTCCACAATGGGCGTATAGACCTTGTAATAGACATCGGCCGCATGAAGGGATTCTGTTTTACGCTCATAATAGTTTGCATAAATCGGCTCAATGCCGCCGGAAATACCCAGCATCGTTGAAAGGGTTCCCGTCGGCGCAATGGTCAGAAGCTGGGAATTGCGAAGGCCATATGATTTCACAAGCTGTACGGTTTCTTCCGTCGTATTGGCTTTGAAATAAGGGGTTTCCATCACTTCTTCTGCGCAAAACTGCTCATAAGAGCCGCGCTCTTTGGCAAGAAGGGCAGAAGAAGCAATGGCCGTATCTGCCATAGTAAAGCCCAAGGTATGACAAAAATCAACCGCTTCCTTACTGCCGTAGGTCAGGCCCATTTTAAGGAGCATATCACCAAGGCCCATAATGCCAAGGCCAATCTGGCGCCATTTGGCAACACTTTCCCGCTGTTCTTCCAAGGGATGGAGCGGGAGCCCCTCTTCAAGTACATCATTCAAGGCTCGGACAGCCACATGGATTGCTTGCTTGAATCCTTCCTGATCAAAAGAAGCCTCTTCCGTGAATGGGTCCTTGACAAATTCCGCAAGGTTCATGCTGCCAAGAAGACAGGAACCGCCTGCTGGAAGGGGTTCTTCCGCACAGGGATTGACACCGGCAAACTGGAAGGATTTAGTGTTGGACAATAGGTTCCAGCTTGTAATCCGGTCCCAGAAGAGCGCACCCGGTTCCGCGTAATCCCAGTTCGTCTCCGCAAGAAGATGGAAGACCTCCGCCGCATCTACCAAGGACTCGATGGTCTCGCCCGTTTCTTTGCGCGTATAATGAAGGCGGAACTTGCGGTTTTCTTTCACGGCCTCCATGAAGTCGCCACTGATCCGAACGGAAATATTGGCTTTTGTCACTTTATCCAGGTCTGTCTTCAATTTAATGAAGTCAACAACATCAGGATGGGAACAATCAATGGAAATCATGAGGGCTCCACGGCGCCCATTTTGCCCAATCAGCTCTGTTACAAGGGAATAAAGGGTCATGAAGGAAATGGAACCGCTCGTCTGCTTGGCCGCGTTGTTGATATGGGCTCCTTTAGGGCTCAATTTTGATATATCAATGCCACAGCCCCCACCGTAACTATAGGTCCGAGCCAGTTTCCCTGCCCTGTCAAAGATGCTCTCAATGCTGTCTTCCGGCGGTTCTACCACATAACAATTGGAAAGGGTAATCTTCTTTCCCTTGTTTTCAAGGCCTCGGTTAGCCAGGATGCGTCCTCCAAAGAGGAATTTTTGTTCCTTGATCAATTCCCGGACTTGCTCATCACCGCCGCTTACCCTGTCCAGCCAGGCATCAAAAGTTTCACTGTCATCGCGGTACTTGTTTTGCCAAATATCAAGACCCAGCTGATTATCTGCGCCAAGCCATTCCTGAACTTCCATAATCGTCTCCCCTTTTCAATATCTTGTTGTTCGGTTTTCAATTACTCACTATATATAGTGTTTTTTTATTTATACGGTATTTATCGTAGCAGGAAGTCCAGCTCCCGTCAAGAAAGCATTTTCCAAAACCTTGTCAAGATGGATTGGACCATTTTTTCTCATTTTGGTTAGCCGGTAAATACCTCCGTTCTTCCTTTCTTGTAAGATGATCAATGAAAGAAATCGCCTGCGGCACAAGAATAAAGCCCTGCAGGCATATAGTTTTTGGGAAAGGGAAAACCGTGCCATGAAGCATCATCCTTCACAGCACGGTTTCATTCAAATAAGAATCAGAACTCACCCAGCACGATTTCGCACAGATTTTGGGCGTGATCGGAAACACGTTTCATATTAAGCAAGAGTTCCAGCATGACAAACCCCGTTTCCGGCGTACAAACGCCACGATTAAGTCGGTCCACATGGGAGCGGCGCATGGCTTTTTCCTTTTTCCGGACTTCATGGGAACGGGCAAGTGCCGTCTTGGCAAGATTTACATCATTATCTTCCAGGGCCTGAAGGGCATCCGCCGTGGTCCGTATGACCATGTCCCCGATTTCCTTCATCTCTTCCGCAGCTTCCGGAGAAAATGAAATTCCGTCTTCATTCATGGACTTGACTCGCTTGGCAATGGTTTCGGCATGATCTCCAATACGCTCCAAATCCATGCAGCAGTGAAGCAGACCTGTATGGATATTGGTCAGTTCCACGCTGAGGTTCTTTTCCGACATCTTTGTCAAATAGACCGTAATGGCTTCTTCCAAGTTGTCAATGACCGGTTCATGTTCCTTAATATACTTGACCTTTTTGGAATCATACTGATTGATACAGCTGAAAGCCCGTTTGGTATTGCCCAAGGCAAGGCTTCCCATACGGCTCACTTCTTTTCTTGCAAGGCTTAAAGCAATGGCCGGTGTATCGAGCATGCTTTCATTGAGGAACTTGGGCTGGTAGGAGATCTCGCCATTTTTATTGGGCATGATCTTTTCAATGAGTTTCGTGAACTGTCCCGCAAAAGGCAGGAAAAGAATGGTATTTACAACGTTAAATACTGTATGGGCGTTTGCAATCTGTCGGGAGATATTTCCCGCTGGAGAAATCTTCAAGACCAAAGCCAAAAACTGGCTCAATAAAGCAATGGCGATGATACTCCCGATTAAATTGAAGAGCACATGGGAAAGGGCCACACGTTTTGCATTGATGTTGGCCTGCAGGGTTGCCAAAACGGCGGTAATACACGTCCCGATGTTATCCCCCAGCAAGACAGGGACAGCCCCTTCCAGCGGGATAAGACCTTGACCGGCCATGGCCATCAGGATACCGACCGTTGCTGAAGAGGACTGGATGACAACTGTCATACATAGACCAACCAAAAGGCCCAGGATGGGGTGTGTGGAGAAGCGGCCGATAAATTCCACAACGGCCGTATTATGACGCAGGGGAGCCACGGAATTGCTCATCATCGCCATCCCTAACATGAGGATACCAAACCCCATGAGTACTTGGCCAATATCTTTCATTTGTCGTTTCTTTGCCACTGTACGGATCAAAAAGCCGATGGCAAGGAGCAAAGTGATATAATCTGTCAGCTTGAACGCAATGAGCTGAGCCGTAATGGTTGTCCCAATATTGGCCCCCATGACAATCCCAAAGGCTTGCTGCAGGTTCATGAGACCTGCGTTGACAAGCCCCACGGTCATGACCGTTGTTGCGCTCGAAGACTGTAAAATGCTTGTGACGCCGGCACCTAAGGCAACACCATAAATCGTGCGCTTCGTCAGTGCCCCTAAAATCCGCTGGAGCTTACTGCCGGCAGCAGCCTGCAGGCCGTCGCCCATGAGCTGCATACCGTAAAGAAAGAGCGAAATCCCACCAAGGAACAAGAAAAATTGAAGCAAGGTAATCTCCCCCGTTAACATAGATCATACTGGATGCGGTCTACCATTTCATTACAAATTATTTACTTGTCTATTACATGATTTTACCACAACTTTTTCCATCAAGCTATGGGAACTGACCTGATTCCTCCTATTTTTACGCGGATTTTACACGTCCTAATGGCAGCAAAAAAAAAGTACGTTTCATCAAATAGTCATATATTTTTCATGAAATAAAATTATCGTTCGAAATATATCGAACATTATTTGCTATCTCTAAATTATCATTTTTAAGCTTAAATTTGGTTCCAAAAATCTTTTTTATTTTTTTCTCTGTTTAAGTCTATTATTAAAAGACTTTTGTGTTTATATAAAAGATTTTACTTTGGATTGTATTTCTTTTGTATTTCTGTCATATCCTTGCTTTTTTCTATGATTACAAAAAGGATGAGCTCGTTATCAGAAATCAGATCAATGCCTTGATTCTTCCCATTAAAACTAGGAAAAAATAGATTCTTACTACCAATATTAATTCTTAATTAAAGTTTTTTTTGCTTAAAAGGCTTCTTTTTATCCACCTAACGTCCCATTTTTATGACGGGAATCCCTGATTCAGTTTCTGTTTTGCACATTGTATGCAAACTCCACTATACAAAAACAGTCTCATATGTTACATAACAACTATGCTGTCTTATTCTTGACTTTTTGTAACATAAAGGTTACACTATTCATAACGAACAAGGCACGGAAAGACTTTTTCTATTGTTCGGTGTTTTCGTTGGTCTGTTTTTTTATTACACTGTATGGATGGAGGAGAGAACGATGAAAGCAAAAAAAATGGTAGCGGCATTCCTCGCAATGGCAGCAGCAACCGCTCTGATTGCTGGCTGCGGCGGCGGTGACAAAAAGGAAAGCAGCGGCGGTGAAAAGAAATTCATCAACATCGCAACAGGCGGTACGTCTGGGACCTATTATCCTTTGGGCGGGGCCTTGGCTGATATCCTTAACAAAAATGTCAAAGGCGCCAATGCTTCGGCTCAATCCACAGGCGCTTCCGTCGCAAACGTCAATCTCTTAAAAGAAGGCAAGGTTGATATCGGCTTTATCCAAAACGATATTTCCTACTATGCCGTAAATGGCGTTGAAATGTTCAAGGATAAAGCAGTAAAGAATCTTAAAGGCCTTGCCACCCTTTATCCGGAAACAATCCAGATTGTAACGACAAAAAAGACGGGCATCAAGACATTTGCTGATATCAAGGGCAAACGCGTCGCTGTTGGGGCTGCTGGCTCCGGGACGGAAGCCAACGCCCGTCAGATCCTCGAAGCAGCCGGAATCACCTACGATGACATCAAGGTCCAGTACCTTTCCTTTGGGGAAGCCGCTTCTGCCTTGAAGGACGGCAATGTGGATGTTGCTTTTGTAACAGCCGGATTCCCTACGGCAGCAATCCAGGACCTTGCTACCCAGCATGAAGTCGTGCTCCTGCCCGTTGATTCTGCCATGGCTGATGCCTTGATCAAAAAATATCCGTACTACACCAAGATCAAGATTCCTGCCAAGACTTACAATAATGTAGACACTGACGTAGAAGCTGTTGCGGTCAAGTGCATGCTCGTTGTTACAGATAAGATGAGCGATGAACTGGGCTACGATATTGTGAAAGCTCTTTATTCCAATCTTGACCGGATGAAAGCAGCTCACAACGTTGCAAAACTCATCACCAAGGAAACGGCCAAGGAAGGCATGTCCATTCCTCTGAACAAAGGTGCTGAAAAGTTCTTTAATGAAAAATAAGTAAAAAGCGGCGATCTCATATGGCAAATTGCACAGACCGGACACCACCCTCCAGTGGGGTTCGGTCTTTTTTTAAAAAACCCCTGTTTTTCATTATTTTGATTCTCCTTCTTGCAGGAGTCTCCTTCTCATGGTACGCAACAAGGCTCATCCTCGTCCTGAAACCTTCTGACGGTGCAGCGCCTGTAGTCTTTTCCGTCAACGAAGGAGACGAATGGGTTTACCATTATAAGCATTCGGTCCAACAGACCCCCTGCTATGAATACTTCCGGATCAATGGGCCCCATAACATGACCATGACCCACACCATCTATGAATCTTATGGAGTTGGCCTTCCCTATAGTCTCACGGACGGCGCCTTCAAACCATTAAAAAAAGAGGGTAAATTTGAGATGATCATGAACCGGCCCTATGAAAAGATTGCCTTTCGGGCGGCCAGCGAGGCCCGCCCCAGCGTCACCTATGGAAACAGGACCATTGATCTTGTGAATCAATTTGGTCAAGGCACACGCGTTGATGTGCTCAGCATGAAACGATATACTTTCTGGTTCATGGAATCATGAACTGGAGAAAGGAAGTGGCTCTCACTATGACAGAAGAAAAGAAACAGACAGCGCCCCAAGAAATGTCTGCGGAAGAAGTCATGAAAAAATATGATAAGGAATCAGACAAGAGAAACCCCGTAGGTGCCTGGCACTATATCATTTCCGGCATTTGCATCCTCTTTGCCTGTTTCCAGCTGTATACTGCAATCTTTGGGGTGCTTGACGCCCATCTGCAGCGCACCATCCATTTGATGTTTGGCTTGACGCTGATTTTTCTCCTTTACCCAGGACGCAAATCCTGGTCCCGTTCTTCCATGAATCCCATTGATGTCATTTGTGCCCTTCTAGGGATTGGCACCACAGGCTATCTGCTCCTGAACTACCAGGAACTGGTCCTGCGTGCGGGTCTCAATACCCAGACAGATATCATCGTGGGCATCATTGGTGTCCTCATGGTCTTTGAAGCAACACGCCGCACAGTCGGCTGGCCGATGCTGACCGTTGCGCTCATCTTTGTAGCCTATGCCTTCCTCGGCCCTTATATGCCGGGGATTCTCGCCCACCGCGGCGTTGGCTTTGACGAACTTGTCAGTCACCTCTTCTTTACGACAGAAGGCATCTTCGGTGTACCCATGGGGGTATCGTCCACTTTTATCTACCTCTTCATCCTCTTTGGTGCTTATCTTGATGCCACGGGCCTTGGCAAGTTCTTCATAGATATGGCCAATGCCCTTGCAGGCTGGGCCATTGGCGGCCCGGCTAAAGTTGCCGTTCTGTCAAGCGGTCTGATGGGGACAGTTTCCGGTTCGTCTGTAGCAAACGTTGCTGGTACCGGATCTTTTACGATTCCCATGATGAAAAAACTGGGCTATCGTCCTTCCTTTGCCGGAGCAGTTGAAGCGGCGGCCTCCACAGGCGGTCAGCTTATGCCGCCGGTCATGGGTGCTGCGGCCTTCTTGATGGCAGAATTTGTTGGTGTCCCTTACATCGAAGTTGTTAAAGCGGCCGTCATTCCGGCCCTTCTCTACTACACAGGGATTTGGCTGAGCGTCCATTATGAAGCCAAGAAATACGGCCTTAAAGGAACGCCTCGCGACCAGCTTCCAAAATTTGGCCCCTTACTCCGGGAAAAAGGTCATCTGGCGGTTCCCCTGATTGTCATCGTTTACCTGCTTGTATCAGGCTATACTCCGATGCGTGCTGCCCTTTATGCCATTGGCCTGACGATTGTCTGTGCCTGCATGAGAAAGAATACGCGCATTACCTTTGCACAGTTTATAAATGGCCTGGTTGAAGGGTCCCAATCCGTACTGGGTGTCCTCATTGCCTGCGCTTCGGCAGGCATCATCATCGGCGTCGTCACAAAGACCGGCGTCGGCCTAAAACTTGCTACGGCTCTGCTTGACCTTGCTCAAGGCAAGATGATTCCGGCCATGTTCTTTACGATGATTACCTCCCTGATCCTCGGCATGGGCGTTCCGACGACGGCAAACTACGTCATCACCTCGACAATTGCAGCCCCAGCCCTCGTTCAGATGAAGGTTCCGGTTCTTGCGGCCCATATGTTTGCCTTCTACTTTGGGATCGTCGCAGACGTTACGCCGCCAGTTGCCTTAGCTGCTTATGCCGGATCCGGGATTGCTGGCTCCAACCCCATGAAAACAGGCGTTACGGCAGCAAAACTGGCCATTGCCGCCTTCGTCGTGCCCTACATTTTCGTATTGGCACCGCAGCTCCTCATGATCAATGCCACGGTACCCATGATCCTGATGGCCATGGTCACAGCTATTATCGGCATGTGGGGCCTGTCACTGGCCATGATTGGATTCTGCCAGCATCCCCTGACCGCACTGCAGCGTATCGCCTTCTTTATTGGCGGCCTGTGCCTCATCATTCCTGGCAGTATGACCGATATCGCCGGCATCGGCATCCTCGTCCTCTGCTATCTCTGGCAGAAAAAGAATCCGGGTGGCCCGCTGCCAAATGTAGGAGACTGATTTGCGTACTGTCGAAAAGGAATGCTATGGATCATAGTTTTCCTCGTTCGCTTCTCTTCTTACGGGAAACACCCCTTACCCATTGCCGCGGGTAAGGGGTGTTTTCTCTTTGGAAAGGTTGGAGGAGTCGGCGCACAAATCGCGCCGATACTCCAAAAAAGCGTGCCACCATTGCTCAATTTCTCATTTTTATGATGCAATGGTAGCATGACGATTCGTAGTTTGTTTCGTTTCTGATTGGGGGATACCTTACGCCTGGGCGCTTTCCCTCCTAACCTCGTGTCGTCACCTCCAGCGCCCAGCTTATCAGGCAAGAAGCTTTTATCAGCCTATGGACCTAGACGCAGCCATCTGCGTTGTCGCCCACGACCTCAATCGCCTCGACATACACAAACCGTATGCCGTCGTCGATGAGGCCGGGTGCTCCTAGCATCTGACTACGTCTAGGCCATATTTGAAAAAAGCAAATGGGACAAAAAAATTGTGAGGGAAAAGACCGTAAGGCCGGCGCCAAACTGTCTCCCTTCGGTCGTGGGCGCCGAATTAATTTCGCCCTCAAACAGGTTTCTCGGACTTCCGCTATCGCTCCAAAAGCGTCCTTCGAAACTTCGGGCGAATGGTCCTCACTACCGTTCGTAAGGAAACGTCGCTGCGCTCCTCATCCACCACCGAAAGGGCATGCTATCATGCGATTTACAATCCTACTAAGAAAAAATGTTTGCAACACCTTCTTACACGAAAACGGTTCCTTTACTTCTGCAGCCGCAATGGATTTATACTTGTGCGGCTGTAAGGGTTAATCCGACTCGCGCTCCGCCTTTGTCGCGCTCCCTGGATAAGCGCCCTGTCACGATCTCTCGCTTTGCTCTTTCCAAGGCGCAAAGGGAGCTCGCGAATCGATCGGCGATGCGCTTACCACCCTGGTGGGGCGGATCGATTTTGGAGAAATCGAGTTCTAAGGGAAAAGACCGGAAGGCAAAAGACCAGAAGCCAAAAGATTGGAAGGCTAAAGCCCTATGGAAATAGACCACCGGACGGTGTCACAGAAGCCGATAGAAGCGCATTTCTGCACCAGACATACCATCATCATAGAGAAACAGCAAAAGGGAATCCCCATCCAAACAAGGTTTGGATGGGGATTCCCTTTTTTTCTAAAAAAAGACCGCCGCAAATGCGACGGTCTTTTGAAGACTCAATTATTCAGCGTCCAGCTTTTCATAGCCAGCGCGGCGTTCTTGAGCATCTTTCTTCGTCTTAGCGAAGAGTTCTTCAGCCTGATCCGGGAAGGCTTTAGCCAGGGATGCATAACGAACTTCGCCCTTCAGGAAGTTTTCGAATTCATCGAAGTTCGGAGCCTTGCTGTCGAGGAAGAAGGACTTCTGTCCCTGTTCCTTCAGTTCAGGATTATAACGGTAGTTGCACCAGTAACCGCAATCAACGGCTGCCTTTGCTTCGAGCTGGGAGTGACCCATGCCACGTTTGATACCGTGGTTGATGCACGGAGCGTAAGCAATGATGAGGGAAGGACCATGGTAAGCTTCAGCTTCCTTGATTGCCTTCAGGGCCTGGTTCTTATCAGCACCCATGTTGATTTGAGCAACATAGACATAACCGTAGCTCATAGCCATCATGCCGAGATCCTTTTTCTTGGTTCTCTTACCGCTGGCAGCGAACTTAGCAACAGCAGCTTCCGGCGTGGACTTGGAGGACTGGCCGCCCGTGTTGGAGTAAACTTCGGTATCGAAGACAAGAACGTTGACATCATCGCCGGAAGCGAGGACGTGATCCAATCCGCCGTAACCGATATCGTAAGCCCAGCCGTCACCACCAAAGATCCACTGGGAACGTTTAACGAAGAACTGTTTGTCGTTGTAGATGGCTTCGAGTTTGTCGTTACCGCTCTTTTCAGCTTGGAGCAGAGCTTCGAGCTTTTCAGCGCGTTCACGGCTGCCTTCGCCAACTTCAGCGTTAGCAATCCAGTCTTCCATAGCAGCTTTCAGGTCAGCGCTGACGGAATCCTTAACGGCTTCCATTTCCTGAGCCAGGCGTTCACGAACGGCTTTGACACCGAGATACATACCCAGACCATATTCAGCATTGTCTTCGAACAGGGAGTTAGCCCAGGCAGGACCATGACCCTTATGGTTCTTGGTGTACGGCATGGAAGGAGCGGAAGCACCCCAAATGGAGGAGCAGCCCGTAGCGTTAGCAATCATCATGCGGTCACCATAGAGCTGGGTTACCAGTTTAGCATACGGAGTTTCGCCGCAGCCTGCGCAGGCACCGGAGAACTCAAGCAGCGGCTGTTCGAACTGGCTGCCCTTAACGGTGTATTTATTCATCGGGTTGGTCTTTGCAGAGACCTTCTTGATGCCATATTCCCAAGCATCTTTCAGATGTTCCTGGGTAGCAAACGGCATCATGACAAGGGCTTTTTCCTTAGCCGGGCAAGCGTCTACGCAGTTGCCGCAGCCTTGGCAGTCCATGGGGGAAACCATCATGCGGAAGTGCAGGTCCTTAGCGCCAACAGCCGGTTTAGTCGTAAATTCTGCAGGAGCAGCCTTTACTTCTTCGTCGTTCAGGAGAACAGGACGGATAGCAGCGTGCGGGCAGACATAAGAGCACTGGTTGCACTGAATGCAGTTTTCAATCTTCCATTCAGGAACATTGATTGCAATGCCGCGTTTTTCATAAGCAGCCGTACCAGCAGGGAACGTACCATCAACCTGGCCCATGAGTTTGCTGACAGGCAGGTCATGGCCTTCCTGTTTGTTCATGGGAACCATGACATCGTCAACCCAAGCGTTGCCCGTCTTCGGATAGAGTTCCGTATCAGCCGCATTTGCCCAAGCAGCAGGAACTTCAACCTTATGGATGGCATTGACGCCCTGGTCAACAGCAGCGTTGTTCATGTCAACAACCTTCTGGCCTTTCTTGCCATAGCTGGTGACGATGGATTCCTTCAGGTACTTCACAGCATCTTCAACAGGGATGATACCGGTCAGTTTGAAGAAAGCAGCCTGCATGATCATGTTGATACGACCGCCAAGGCCGATGCTTTCAGCAATCTTAACAGCATCAATGGTGTAGAAGTTGATCTTATGTTCAACAAGATAACGTTTCAGCTGTCCTGGAAGTTCCTTATCCAGTTCTGCATCGGTCCAAGGGCTGTTCAGGAGGAACGTGCCGCCATCTTTCAGGCCAGCCATGACATTGTAGCGATGAACATAAGAAGAGTTATGAACAGCTACATAGTCAGCCGTGTTGATAAGGAACGGCATATGGATCGGAGTATGACCGAAACGCAGGTGGGACACGGTAATACCGCCGGACTTCTTGGAGTCATAAGCGAAGTAGCCCTGTGCGTACATATCGGTCTTATCGCCGATGATTTTGATAGCGCTCTTGTTGGCGCCAACCGTACCATCGCTGCCGAGGCCCCAGAACATGCAGCTCGTGGTGCCTTTCGGGGTGATGTCGAATACTTTTTCCTTCGTGAGGGAGGTGTTCGTTACATCATCAACGATACCAACGGTGAAGTGGTTTTTCGGTTCAGCCTTCTTGAGGTTGTCGAAGACAGCCAGGGCATCGCCAGGATAGAATTCCTTGCTGCCGAGGCCGTAACGGCCGCCAACAATCAGGGGTTTGTCAGCCATGTTGTAGTATACATCACGGACATCGAGGTACAGCGGTTCGCCGTTTGCGCCAGCTTCCTTCGTACGGTCAAGAACAGCAATTCTCTTGACAGTCTTCGGCATAGCAGCCAGGAAGTGTTTAGCAGAGAACGGACGATAGAGGTGAACGTTCAGGACACCGACTTTTTCGCCTTGTTCGCAAAGGATCTTGGCAACTTCTTCAGCAGTCTGAGCACCGCTGCCCATCATAACAACGACATTTTCTGCATCAGCAGCGCCGGTGTAGTTGAAGAGTTTATAATCACGGCCAGTCAGCTTGCTGATTTTTTCCATGTATTCTTCAACGATTTCAGGCAGGGCATCATAGTATTTGTTGACAGCTTCGCGAGTCTGGAAGTAGATATCCGGGTTCTGAGCCGTACCGCGGGTAACAGGGTTATCCGGATTCAGGGCATGTTTGCGGAATTTATCCAGTGCTTCGTAGTCAATCAGTTTAGCAAGGTCATCATAGTCCAAAAGTTCAATCTTCTGGATTTCGTGGGAAGTACGGAACCCATCGAAGAAGTTCAGGAAAGGAACATGACCTTTAATAGCAGCCAGATGGGCAACAGCGGTCAGGTCCATGACTTCCTGTACGCCGGATTCAGCAAGAAGTGCAAAACCGGTCTGGCGGCAAGCCATAACGTCAGCATGGTCGCCGAAGATGTTCAGGGAGCTGGTAGCCAGTGCACGAGCAGCGACGTTGAAAACTGCAGGAAGCAGTTCACCAGCGATCTTATACATGTTCGGAATCATCAGGAGCAGACCCTGGGATGCGGTATAGGTGGTGGTCAGTGCACCAGCGGCAAGGGAGCCGTGTACAGCACCGGAAGCACCAGCTTCGGACTGCATTTCCATGATCTTGACAGGACGACCAAAGATGTTCTTCTTTCCATGGGAAGCCCATTCATCGCTGACTTCAGCCATCGGAGAAGACGGAGTGATCGGGTAGATTGCGGCAACATCACTGAACGCATAGGAAGTATACGCAGCGGCGGTGTTACCATCCATGGTCTTAAATTTTTTTGCCATTGTTCAAAGCCCCTCTTTCTTAGAAAAGTGACTGATCTGGGATGAACGATATCATTCCATTCAGTCTCTCTAATCTCCTGTATTATATAACAAATTTAATATAATCACAAATAAATTTTTCTCCAATTTCCCTACAATTTACTTGATAATGGGAAATGTATAATTATCTGAAAAATAAGACGTATCATCGGATGGGATAATGCTACAGCCCGTTATCAGAAGCATTGAATCAAGTCCGTATTTTTTCTCTCATTTATTTGTTTTCGCCGTCTTGAGCCATAAGAAAACCCCTTTTCGTTTCCGTTGCATCCATGAAACAAAAGGGATGGGCCGTTTGCATTTTGCAAAAGCATCTGTTACAATGACTGCAGATGGACGCTTCTTGCGTCCACGGTAACACTGGGGGTGCGCATTCGCTGAGAGGCCCTTTGGCCGACCCTTTGTACCTGATGCGGTTAATACCGACGTAGGAAAGTGTGCCGGCCGGGCTGGAGATGAAAAAAGACCAACCAAGGGACCGCTTTTCTATGGAAAAAGCGGTCTCTTTCTTATTATCTTCAAGGAGGAAATTTTCATGAAAACTCAAAGACAGTCAGCCCTTGCCGGTATCATTACGGAAGAAATGAAGGAAGTCGCACGCCAAGAAGGGCTATCAGCTGAAACAATCCGAGAGCGTGTGGCCAAGGGAACCATTGCCATCTGTGCCAATATCAACCATAAAAACCTCAAGGTCCGCGGTGTTGGGGAAGGGCTTTCGACAAAGGTCAACGCCAATATTGGGACTTCAACGGCCTACCCCGATCCCGCGCCCGAGCTGAAAAAACTGGATGCGGCCATTGCAGCTGGTGCCGATGCGGTCATGGACCTTTCAACGGGCAACAACATCGACGCCTCCCGCCGTGCCATTATCGAGCATTCGACGGTCATGGTCGGCACCGTTCCCATTTATCAAGCCACGGTTACGGCAATCCGAAACCATGGCAAAGTGACGGATATGACGAAAGAAGACATCTTTGAAGTCATCGAGCAGCAGGCCCATGACGGGGCTGACTTCATGACCATGCACTGCGGTCTCACACGCCGTGCCGTGGATATCCTCATTGCCGAAGGACGCGAAATGGATATTGTAAGCCGCGGCGGCTCCTTCATTGCCGGGTGGATGCTCGCCAACAACAAGGAAAATCCTTTTTACGAGCATTTTGATGAAATCCTTGATATCTGTGCCCGCTACGATGTAACCATCAGCTTAGGCGACGGGCTGCGTCCAGGCTGTCTTGCCGATGCAACGGATCGGGCCCAGATCACAGAACTCATCACCCTTGGGGAGCTGACGGATCGTGCCTGGGAAAAAGGCGTCCAGGTCATGGTAGAAGGTCCGGGGCACGTTCCTTACAATCAGATTGCCGCCAACATGCAGCTGCAGAAACGGCTCTGCCACGGGGCGCCTTTCTATGTGCTGGGGCCCCTTGTGACTGATATTGCACCGGGCTACGACCACATTACTTCTGCAATTGGCGGGACCCTCGCAGCTGTCAGCGGAGCCGATTTTCTCTGCTACGTAACTCCGGCTGAACATTTGGGACTGCCTGATCTCAATGACGTTCGTGAAGGGGTTGTCGCCGCCCGCATAGCCGGTCATGCGGCCGATGTTGCCAAGGGCCTCCCCCAGGCAGTGGCCCAAGATCTTGCCATGGCAAAAGCCCGCAAAAAACTAGACTGGGAAGCTCAAATGGAACTTGCCATCGATCCTCAAAAAGCTCGTGCCATCCGCAATGCCAAGAACAAGAGTACGGATGAATACTGCTCCATGTGCGGAGATTACTGTGCTGTCAAGATCATTGGCGAATACCTTGACGATAAGAAAAAGAAAAAACACTGAAGTCCATTGGGAAAAGGCCAATAAGCACCCTACTCCCTTTCCCCAAGACATCAAAAAGGGCTTGCTGAACACTTCCTGTTCGGCAAGCCTTTTTTCATAGGAAAAGTCAGATCTGGCCAATAGCCTTTAAGATGATTTGGGCAATGATGGCAGAACCCAAATAGGTGCCGGCAAATATGACGCAGCTCAAGATAACGATGCGCCACCCTGTCGACTTAAAGGCATCCATATCCTTACCGATGGAAACACCGGCATAGGCAAGGATGAGCGTACAAAGAGAAACAAACCCGACTTTCTTCATATAAAAGTTGATGACATCACTTCCAGGAAACCCCGGATACGTCAATATACAGCCTAACGTCACAACATAGGCAACAGCAGGAATCTTTCCCGGCATATATTTGCCAAGAAGGATCCCCGCCATGGAAATCCCTACAAGGATCAACAGCCCGGGCAGGCCTTCAATCACACCGCCAGCGCCGGAAAGGGCATTGGAAATCGCCCCTTCGATACTCATGAGAAGCAGGATAGCAAAAGTTTCTGCTAAATTATATCCAATCATTATTCTTCCTCCTTCGTGAGTACGTGACCATATTTTACGATACAGCACTTTTTATAGAGGTATTCCGTAAGCGGCAGGGCGAGCCAAATCGACATATAAAGCCCATCGAGGCCAGAGAGCATATTGCTGGCAGCACCAAAAGCAGCCAGCTGGTCTGCCATCTGGGGATACATGACGGCAAGCGCACCGACAGCGGACGACATCATACTTGCACTGCCAACGCCAGATGCCATGGCAAGCGCGTAAGGATGAAAGATTCCAAGGGCAGCGCAGAAACTGGCCATGAGACCAAAGAAAATCGTTCCGAAAACAGTGCCGCTGATATAAACACCCATAACACCGCGACCTTCTGGGGTATCAAGGCCATAGCGCTCACCGACAAGGGCAATATTCGGTTCACGGGCTATGGAATGGGCCGCACCGATGGTTTCCCGCTTGAGTCCAAAGAACACGGCAAGCGGTACCCCGACAAGGACGGTGCCCAAGTTTCCAAATTCCTGTAAAATCAAGGCCGGACTGGCGCTGATGATCTTGGGCAAGGTTGGTCCCACAAGGGTCCCATAGCGGGCCATGAGGAGCATGAGCGTCAGCCCTATCAAGGAACTTGCATCTTCCATTTCCTTTTGCTTCATAATATTAAGGAAGCGCGGCGTCGTAAAGATTCCGATGATGAGGGCATAAAGCATGGGCAGCAGCACAATCTTTCCTGGGCCGACACTGAAGGATTTAACGCCAATCAGTTCCGCAATCACGATCATGAGCATGACACAGACATGCAGTTTGATGTTCTTCATGGTTCCTCCTCGCTGAAATAGCTGTCCAGTTTCTTGATGTAGGCATCCTTGGTGAGGATGGGTTCATAGTGATCCAAAAGAGCTTTGGCTTTTTGGGCATTGTCCGCCAGAAGATCAATGACCATACCGGCAAAAGCCTTGCCAGGCAGAAGCGCTGCCGCGTTAAAGTCGACAACCTTGAAATCGGCGCCGTGAAGGAGCCCGTCCGTTCCCCCAATAAAAGGATGGATAGCGGGCATAAGATGAGAAACGTCTCCCATATCTGTGGAAGCACTGAAATGGCCGGCATTGATGATCTTGACACTGGGGAACGCTTCCTTGGCATTTTCCACCAGAAGTTCATTAAGTGTGGCGTTGCAGACAAGGGGCAGATGACCAGGCATCGTGTCGATGTGGACTTCGGCACCAATAGCCATACCGCCAGCCCGCAGGGCGGCATCGACCTTTTTATGGGTCTTTTCGATGGCCTCCATCGTTTTGGCCCGCACATAGGTTTCAATCCGTACATCATCGGGAACATTATTTACAAGGTCCCCGCCTTTGGTAATGATTGGATGAACGCGAATGGCGTCTTCATCGCGGAATGTCTCCCTGAGGGAATTGATGCCCATAATGCCAAGCATGGCTGCGTTAAGTGCGTTGATGCCCTGATCAGGCGCGTCAGCAGCATGAGCGGAGCGTCCTACATATTGGATGGTCTTACCAACAAATCCGTTGCTGCTCGTACCAACTGCAACCGTCGGTTCCGGCGTTTTCTTGCTGGAATGCATCTGCATGGCCATATCAATATCATCAAATTCGCCTTCGTAGATAAGCTGGCCCTTACCGTGAAGATAGTGGAGCTTACCTTCCCTGCGCAGTTTCTTTCGGTAAGCAAGCTGGACATATTCTTCGGCAGGAACGGCAAAGAAAACGACATTGCCGCAAAGCTCATCAAGCGCATGGGTACGGGCAAGCCCATAAGCGGCGGCGAGCATTGCGGACTGCTGCATATGGTGTCCGCAGGCATGGGCCGCGCCCGTGTCGGGATCAGCCAACGGATGATCCGGGGAACTGATAGCGTCCAGCTCTCCTAAGATGGCAATGGTAGGTCCTGGCTTCCCGCCTTTGAGAAGGCCTTTTACACCCGTAATAGCAAGATGGTTCCGGTAGGGAATCCCCAGTTTATCAAATTGAGCCTCTACCTTTTTTGCCGTCTTGAATTCCTTGAAACCAAACTCAGGTTCCTTGGCCACGCTTTTGGCATAGTCAAAGAGCTCATCGTAAGCGGCATCAATCGCAGCAAAACCCTTTTCTTTCAGTGCAAGCTTATCCGTAGCAATCACTCCTCTGTCCTCTATTTTTTACTTCTCGTTATGTTCCTAGTATACGACCATATACCAGCTTTATCAAATAAAGCTTGTATTTTTAATTAACTTCTTTATTTTGTTTCATATTTTTAATAGAGTACAAAAGTTTTCGCTCACTTTAACAGAAAAAGCACCCTTTTTGCAGAAAACTGCAAAAAGGGTGCTTTTTAACGTCGTCATCAGCCAATAAGAAGCACGGACAGATCGTTGACATTGGTCCCTGTTGGGCCTGTAACAAGAAGGCCATCCGATTTTTCAAGGGCATGGTAGGCATCATTGCGTTCAAGAACGTCGGGAATGGAAAGACCGGCTTCCAAAAGACGGGCTGCCGTCGAACCGTCAGCGTAGCCACCAGCAGCATCGGTCGGTCCATCCGTCCCGTCACTTCCAAAAGAGAAGACCGCCACGTTGGAAAGACCGGCAATCCCGCGAGCAGCAGAAAGCGCAATTTCTTGATTGCGCCCGCCCTTTCCCCGGCCACGAAGATGAACCACCGTTTCCCCGCCAGCCAGAAAAGCCATCTTTTTCCCGCAGCCAGCATATTCACGGCCCATAGCAGCAAGAAAGCTCCCGGCTTCCCGTGCTTCACAATCGAGACTGGACGTTAGGATATGGGTTCGGTAGCCCAGGGCTTCAGCCGCCCTTTTGCCGGCTTTCGCCAGCTCCGTCACACTGCCGGTGACAACCGTTTCAACATGATCAAGGCGCTTAGGGGTTTCCACGGCAAGACAGGCTTCTGCCTCCGGGGAAAGAATGACTTTGTAGCGCTCGATGACCCTTTGAGCATCCTCCCGCGTCGACGTATCAGGATAGGCCGGTCCAGAAGCAATCATATCCAAAGGATCGCCAATAATATCAGAAAGCACAATGGCATACACGTTAGCCGGTGCACAGATCTGAGCAAATTTTCCGCCTTTAACGGCGCTGAAACGCTTGCGGACCGTATTCATGGAAACGATGTCGGCGCCGCTCGATAAAAGATCGGAATTGATTTTCTGCAGTTCCGAAAGCGGAATAAGAGGCTTTTCAAAAAGGGCAGAGCCACCACCGCTGATAAGAAAAAGAACGGTATCATCCTTGCCAAGATCCTTGACCATATCAATGGCACGGGCTGTCGCGGCAACGGAATTGGCATCGAGGACAGGGTGCCCTGCTTCGTAGATTTCAAGGGGCGGCAACGCCCCTTTGGCGTGCTGGTATTTGGTAATGACAATGCCGCCGGAAATGCGGTCCCCCAAAAGAGCAACCGTCGTCTTTGCCATCTGCCAGGCAGCTTTCCCAATGGAAACGACGACAATCCGGCCGCTGCCAAATTTTTTGTTCTTCAAGGCTTTTTCAACGGCCGCATCGGGCAGGGATGCAGCCAGTGCTTTATCCATAATGATCTGGGCATCTTCACGTAACGTCATAGGTCCATCTCCTCATAAATTCAGGTTTCTCCCATTATAGCATGGGAGAAAAAAAGCCAAAAGAAAAAGGCACTCTTTTGGCTGAAAAATTGTTTATTTTTTTTCACGGGGAAGCGTCTCCACGTAAATGCTCCGGCTCGGAAAAGCACAGGATACCCCGTCTTTTGCAAGAACATCCAGGACAAGAAGATTCACTTTTTCACGCACCTTGAGATAAGCGGCATAGTTTGTTTCATACGTATGGCAAATGATAAGGATATTGAGGCTGCTGTCGGCAAGGTCCGTAAAGGCAACGGAAATATCCTGATTGATGATCTGGGGATGGTTTTTCAGGGCTTCCGTCAGGTCCTCAATGAGGGTCTTCATCTGCTCGCTTGTCGTATCGTAGGTCACGCCGACTGTCATTTCAATGCGGCGGCGCTCCCGTACGGAATAATTGACAATGGGCGTTGAAATGATCAGGGAATTAGGAATGTTGACAAGCCCTTGGGCCAAAGTGCGAACATTCGTGCTGCGAAAGGAAATCGATTCAACAGCCCCTTCAATCTCATTGCAGACAATCCAGTCACCAATGCGGAACGGATGATCAAGCATAATGATACAGCAGGCAATGATATTGGAAAGAGAGTCTTTGGCCGCTAGGGAAACGGCAAGGCCGCCAATGGAAAGGCCGGCGACAAAGCCGCTGATATCAAAGCCCCAGAAGCTCACAACGGCAGCTATGCAGAAACAGATGACAAGGATACGCAGGCACATGGAAATAAAGTTTCCCAAGGTTGCGTCAAGACTCCATTTGCCTTTTTTCGTCAAAAAAGAAAAAACATAATTCGTAGAGCTGAAAAAATTGTACCAGACCCAATGGAATGCAATAATGACACAGCTCGCCATGACATGCTGTACAAAGGTTTGGATCCGGGGCACATCAAGGGGGGCTGCCTGGACCATAAGATAAATACCGCCGGAAATGATGGCAAGGCGTCCCGGTTTATAAAGAGCTGTCGCGATATTCTGGTCTGCATCATCAGGCAGTTTATTGAGGATAAAACGAATGACCCGCGTGGATAGGATGCGAAACAGCATATAGATCATGACCGTTACAGCACCAATGACAAAAACGGGGAGCCATTCCTTGATAAAAGTTGGTTCCATGTAGGTCCTCCTTAGGTAGGATGCGATAAGAAGCGCTGAATCTTCTCCTATAGGATAACAAAAAGGTCCTTATCCTTCAACCACGCCCTGTTCCCTTAAGGCAGCAAGAACGGCCTCCACCGTTTCTTTGATGCCGCCCCGAACGGAAATATGGAGATCTGCCGCGGCAAGATACAGGGCATAGCGTTCATCATAAAGCTCTTTGAGGCGATTTTTTGATGCAGAAAGAAGCGGCCGTCCCATCTGGTCCACGGACGATGCGATGGCCTCAAGGGAACGGTCCAGAAAAATGAGGAAGCCCCCATGTTTAAGAAGAGCCACATTCTCGGCCTTTTTGATAACGCCACCGCCGCAGGAAAGAACAATCCCCTCTTTTTGACAAAGTTCCCGCAAGGTCTCTGTTTCCTCCTGGCGAAAGGCTGCCTCGCTTTCCCGAAATAGTTCCTTGATGTCCCGATGGATCCTTTCCCTTAGCCGAACATCACTGTCAAAGAAGGGCCATGCCAGGGTGCGTGCCACTTCTTTTCCAATGGTTGTCTTGCCCGCCCCAGGCATGCCAATGAAGATTATATTTTTCACAAAGGGTTCCTCCTTGATTCATGCACAATTTTCATCATTGGGAAAGAGCCTGTTCCACCTGATACAGTTCATTCTGTCCATCAGGACAAAGGCCCCCCTTTCCCGGCTTTGATTTGACAAATCACGCATCTCACCATAGAATACACTTATTCTTATTTTTTGACAACATAGAAGCATAGAAGCAAAGTAGGAGGGCAAGATATGTCAAGAATAGTAAAGGTACGCAATGTAAAAATCGGTGACGGCATTCCCAAGATCTGCATCCCCATTACGGATACAGATTTTGACGGCGTCAAGAAATCAGTTCGTCTCATTGAAAATTCTCCCCACGATATGGTTGAGTGGCGCGCTGATTTCTATAAAGATCTTGCCGATCCGGAAGTCCGTATCAAACCCATGATGTATCTGAGAAATTCCTTACCTGACGACCCAATCCTATTTACCATCCGGACGAGTGTCGAAATGGGCGTTCTTGAAATCGATACTGCGGACTACGTGACCCTGAACCTTGCCGTCATTGACAGCGGACTCATCGACCTTGTGGACGTGGAACTATCCCGCGGGGATAAGGCCGTGCGCACCGTCGTCGAAGCCGCCCATAAGGCTGGCGTCAAGGTGATTGTCAGCCGTCACAATAACATCAATACACCGGACCGCGATGTCATTGTAGGAAACCTTTGCCAGATGCAGGATCTTGGGGCAGACATCGTGAAATTTGCCGTCACGCCCCGCTCGGAACGGGATGTATTACGCCTTCTTGATGCAACGCTCGCCATGAAAGAAGATCATAACACGACGCCAGTCATTACCATGAGTATGGGGAAATTAGGCGTCATCAGCCGCATCTGCGGCGAAGTATTTGGGTCGGCCGTAACCTTTGGCACGGCTGGGAAAGCCTCTGCCCCAGGCCAGCTTCCAGCTAACCAGCTTTCCATTTACCTCAAGAGCCTCAACTGACAAAAACCAAAAAAGACTGTGAAGAAGCGGAACATCCCGCGTCTGCACAGTCTTTTTTCATTTCTGCAGATGGTCGATGGCCTTTTCAAGCCCTTTTAATGTAAGGGGAAACATGGGCACTTCCTTTGCAATAATGCCCACGGTCCGCATGCTGTAGTCATAATGCCAGAGCTTTTCATGGAGAGGATTGAGCCAGACCATATGAGGAAAGTGCCGCCTTACCATCTGGATCCATTCAAGGCCGGGCTTTTCGTTGCCATGCCAGTCATCGATGTTCCCATCCACGGCAAGAAGCTCATAGGGTCCCATATGGGCATCCCCAATCACAATGACTTTATATTCGCTCTTGATGTTATGAAGGACCGCTTCCGTCGCAATCCGATTGGGCCAGGCGCAGCTGGGGTCACGAAAGAAATTCTCATACCAGCAGTTATGGAAATAGTAGGTCTTAAGATCCTTGAAATGATGGCCTTCGTGAAGTGCTTGAAAAAGACGTGCACAAAGGGTCACATAAGCATCCATGGAGCCTCCGCTGTCCATGAGAAGCAGCAGTTTGGTCTGGTTCTTGCGGGGCTTTTTCATGATAATTTCCAGTTGACCGCCCTTTTTCGTCGTTGCGGCAACGGTCTCCTCCACATCCAGTTCCGTAGCTGGAGTCTCTTCCCGATTGGAGAGGCGTCGCAGCCTGCGCAGGGCAACCTGGAACTGGCGGATCCCAAGCACATGATCATCACGGAAATCACGGAAATGACGCTCCTCGGCCACCTTTAAGGCATGCTCTCCGCCGCGCTGGCCCCTGATGCGGATGCCTTTAGGGGCATAGCCCGAATGGCCAAAGGCCGTAATGCCGCCCGTGCCGATCCATTTACTGCCGCCATGGTGCTCCTCTTTTTGTTCCTTTATCCGCTGGCTCATGATTTCCCGAATCTCCTCAAGGCTCTTGTTTTCCCATAGGAGGCGGGCCGCCTCAAAATCGGGATCCGATAGGGTGAGGGCGTGGGAAAGCCACCGTTCCATCTCTTCCGATAGGTCCGCATGATCTGCCAGACCCTTGAAATAAGCTGCAAAGGCTTGGTCGAAACGGTCGTAATCGGTTTCCCGTTTAACCAAGATGGCCCGTGCCATATGGTAGAACTCCATAAGGCTTTCCTTTTCAAGGCCCAAGCGAAGTCCATCCATGAGGGCCGTCCACTCGACAAGGCCCACAGGCAACCCATAGGCCCGAAGCAGATAGAGAAAATCCGTAAACATATCAGTACCCCACGCGTTTCAAGTCTTCCGTCTTTTTAAGAAGTACGCCGATAAAGGGGATTTCTTCAGATAGGGTCTCCGCATCAATGCCCCCAATGACAAGGGCCCTTACCCAGTCAAGAAGTTCCGAGGTACCGGGTTTCTTGGAAAGGCCGCTTAACTTGCGGAGGTCATAGAACGCCTTGATGGCCGCATTGACCAAGGTCTCCTCCAAGTTGGGGTCATGGGCATGAATGATCTGGCGCATCATGTCCGGATCGGGGAAGGCAATGTAGTGGAAGATGCAACGGCGCAGGAAAGCATCCGGCAGTTCCTTTTCCGCATTGGACGTAATGATGACAATGGGCCTCTTTTTGGTGCGGACCGTCTCCCCCGTTTCGGGAATGTAAAATTCCATGCGGTCCAGTTCCCACAAGAGGTCATTGGGAAATTCCAAGTCCGCCTTATCGATTTCATCAATGAGAAGGACGCTCTGCTGATCTTCGCTAAAAGCCTCGCCCAGCTTGCCCAGATGGATGTATTTTTTGATGTCATCCACTCCCTCGGCACCAAACTGGCTGTCATAAAGACGCTGCACCGTATCATAGACATAGAGTCCGTCCTGAGCCTTCGTTGTAGATTTGATGTTCCAAATGAAAAGCTTCATGCCCAGGCTGTCCGCAATGGACTGGGCCAGCATGGTCTTTCCCGTTCCCGGTTCTCCTTTGATGAGGAGCGGTTTTTGGAGCGCCGCTGCAATGTTGACACTGCGAACGAGCTCTGGCGAGGCAATATACGTATCACTTCCTTGGAATTGTTTCATAAGGTCTCCTTTTCGGGGCCCCTCCTTACAGAGAAGGTCCTTTGTTTTTATATGGTTCCATGATACTTAACTTTTCCTTTTGAAGCAAGGTTTGATCCATAAAAATGCAGCAGAAGGGAGCAAGTCACCTTCTGCTGCATCAGATTGAGTAGGAGGGGAAAACGGAGATGGAGGAGGCGCTTTCCCCAAGAGGGTTTTCTATAAAGGTCTTTATTATTCTTCGTCCATGCCCGGTTTAAAGAAGTCACCGAAAAGTTCTTCGTTGGAAGGCATATCCTTGGCGATTGGCCGAGCAACCCATGTAGTGTTCATATAATGTTTCAGGGTAATGTTCTCTGAAACGATGTTGCCACCCCAAGTGCCGCAGCCCATGGAAGAAGTCGGAGGCATACCGTTCCAGGCAGAGCCAGCGTTGCCGCGGTTGTTCGGCTGACGGACCATGATGCGGGAAACAGGGGCAGCCATGCCCAGGCGATGAATGTGATCATCGCTGAAGGAGTAAATACCGCAGGAGTGACCTTTACCACCTACATTGAAGAGAGCCTGCATCATGGTGAGGGCATTTTCAAATTCGCCTTCATATTTGAAGAGAGCCAGGAGGGTCGTCAGTTTTTCACTGGAGAAGAAGTGTTCCTTGCCAATATCGTTGATGCCGCCGCCCGTTACTGCAATGAACTTGCGGTCTTCAGGGATTTCAAAGCCAGCAGCAAGGGCCAGTTTCTGGGGGCTGATGGCAACGGTGTTCGGCAGACGGTGCCCCGTTTCATCCCACATGACTTTCTTCAGTTTCTCAGCCTCTTCTTCATTGGCAAGGTAAGCGCCTTCAGCCACAAGAGCCTTAACGAAGTCATCATAAATGGATTCATGGATGACGAGGTTACCGTCGCAGGAGCAGCCAGAACCAAAGTCACTGGTCTTGGAAATACGAGTGTTTTCAGCGGCTTCTTTCTGGCGTTCCGGCGTATTGCACGTGTCATCAATGATGACAGTTGCATTGCCGGCACCGGAACCATAGGCAGGCGTCCCGGAAGAATAAGCAGATTTGACCATGGGACGGCCACCCGTTGCAATAACAAGGTCGCAGCGTTCCATGAGGACTTTCGTCAGGTTGATGGACGGGTCCTTGATACCTTGGATGATATCTGCCGGAGCCCCTTCGCGAACAAGGGTCGCGCGGATGATGTCGATGATTTTATTCGTTACGACCTTGGCTCTCGGATGGGGAGAACAGATCATGACGTCACGAGCTTTGATAGCATATACAATCTGACCAGCAGGGGTCAAGCAGGGGTTCGTCGTCGGGACGAGGGAAGCAATGACACCGGCCGGTTTAGCGTATTTCACAAGACCCTTTGCAGGGTTTTCTTCGATAATGCCAACACTAGGCTGACGCAGGCAGTCACGGAGAATCAATTTGATTTTGTTTCTCTTATTTCTCTTCGTTACTTTATCGCCAAGAGAGGTTTCGTCAACGGCTTCGTCACATATCGGAGCCCAGACCTTCATATCGCAGACAGCAGCTGCAACAGCCTGGCAGAGACGGTCAACACGCTGTTGATCGTACGTTGCAATGATATCAAGGGCCGTATGGGCACGGGCAACCATTTCATCGATTTGAGCAATCTGTTCCGGGGTAACTTCTTTTGCCATAAGTAAACGCTCCTTTTTTACTGGGGAAAAACCGTCATAAAGAGGCCTTTCCGAAATTTTCGGTACATCTTATCTGTCTTTAGTATGCCGTAGATAGACAGTAAAGTCCAATACGCGTTTTCTCATCTATTTATAGAGAACTTCTATCAAACTCTTTATATTATTCTGAAAGTTTCTTTCTAAAAGCTCCCTGATAAAGATCTTTTCCGGTTTTTCCATATCCAAGGACCAGCTCTCATGATACAATAAGATGAAAGAAGGTATGAACGAACGAGGTGATTCCATGACCCTACTGCAGCTTCTTTATTTCGAAACCTTGGCCCGGGTCCTTCATTATACCCGCGCTGCGGAAGAACTCCATATTTCCCAGCCCTCCCTTTCCTATTCCATTGCAGAACTGGAAAAGGAACTGGGGGTCAGTCTTTTTAAAAGGGAAAAACGTAAAATTGCCTTAACTCCCTATGGAGAACGCTTCCTTCCCTATGTCAAAAAAACAATGGCCCTATTGGAAGAGGGAAAGGCAACACTGCGTCAGATGAAAGATAAAGCTCCTATGAATATCCGTCTAGGCTATTTTCACTCCATTTCTGCCTCCTTGGTCCCCCCCATCGTGAAAGCTCTTTATGAAGAAAAAGAAAACCAGGATATTCGCTTCCAATTCATGGAAGATACTTCCTACAATATCTGTGAACAACTTAAAAACGGGAAACTGGACCTTGCATTCACAACGGGAAGAGATGAAGCCTTGGATGGCGTCACCATGACCAAGCAGCCACTGTACCTCACAGTCTATCTGGAACATCCTCTTGCCAAAAAAAATTCCGTGACCTTTGCTGATTTTGCCAAAGAACCGATGGTCCTTCTCAACAAGACAAGCAGTCTCCGGGCCCAGCTTGATCAGGCTTTTATCAAGCGATCCATGATTCCCAATATGGTTTTTGAAGTCCAGGAATGCAACACGGCCCTGCAGTATGTAGCCCTGAAGTTTGGCGTGTCCATTCTTCCTGAAGTCCCTGCCATGCAGACGGAACGGGTTGTCGCCATTCCCATCAATGAAAATGAACAGGAGTTCTTCCGTACAGTCTACCTCAGCTGGGACAAAACCCGGCCCCTGTCGCCTGTTGTCAAGAAAGTGCGGAACTGGATTGTGCAGCATTACGCCGCATCGGAGCCGCTGTAATCTACAAAAATAAAAAAGGGGGCTGTGAAATGATAGCCTCATACAAATAGGCCCGTCCGATTCAATTGAACCGGGTGGGCCTATTTGTGGTAGAATTTATGGTTCTTCACGGAAATTTGTGGGGTCATAGACAAATAAATATTGAAAAAGGACATCAAATTTTCCAAAATACAAGGTGGCTAAATCAAAGTAAAGGAGAAATGAGATGTCCTCTATCCGATACATTATTCAAACTGGCCTGTTTTGTCAAAGACCCCGATTACCTCGTTTGGCTCCCTGAGGACCCTTTAGACGATTCCACGGCATGGATGATCACCAGTCAGAAACGTCATACCGATTTTCTCTGCCCTTACTGCGTAAAGCCGATGCATGTCTATAGCGCGTACCGAACCCACCTAAGGACGGTGTCCATGCAGCCGAAGGCCCGGTGCACTGTCCTCTTCGAGGGACACCGCTTCCGGTGTCCTTGCTGTCAGAAAACGGTTACGGAACTCAATCCGTACAGATGTCCTGGAACGAGAATCACCAAACGGGCCTCTGTGTAGATTCCATCGCTGCTCGCCCAGGGACTTACGATTGCCGGAGTGCAGAAGATAACGGGCATCCATTGGAACACGATTCGCCAAGCTGAAGAAAAAGCGAATCGACGGTCTGGCAAACCACGCCAAATGCCCTATTAACACAGGCCGATTGGAAGGGTACAACAACAAGATCAAGGGTACCAAACGGAATGCATATGGGTACAAGAACGACAGATACTTTTTTACCTTGATTCGGCACCTGTCACCTACGTATGATTTGGCATCCCCCAAAATGCGTGAAGAACCGAAAAAAGACACAAAAAAGGGGCTGTGAAGAAATGATGTGTACCCCAAAAACTGGACGCATATAAATTAGTTAAATGGCATTAGTGGA
>OBYI01000292.1_pt1 | contig 28676 bp, 28 predicted proteins | sample 1476711 | NCBI WGS metagenome assembly OBYI01 (sample SAMEA2580190, study PRJEB22360) | human gut metagenome | biome: human gut; feature: human-associated habitat; material: faeces | place: Denmark | collected 2008/2010
AAACAGTACGATGCAGCCTGCATCGTACCTAAGAAATAAAATAACTCAAGACAAAGAGCCCAGCAATGCAGCCTGCATTGCTGGGCTCTTTCTTTTCACTATGCCGTAGTTCCTGCGGCGAGGAATAAAAAAGGACAGTGCCGAAGCACTGTCCTTCTATCCGCTCTAAAGGGATTAGAACGTAACAACGAGCTGAGACCAGAGGGTCCGAGCATGCTTATCAGTTTCTTTACCCTTGAGGTCGTAATAATCAACGGAAGCAATCATGTTCTTAGCAAGGGTGACGTTGCCGCCAACGTTGTAACCCTTGAAACCTTCACCTGGGAAGGAATCATAGAGACCATCCATAGTATGGCTAATAACAGTCGGAGCGCCCTGATCATAATAGTTAGCATAAAGGCCCCAAGAACCAGGATCAGAAGCCTTTGCGCCAGCCCAGCCCATTTTTACGACATAACCATCATCATCGTAACCGGAAGCATCTTTACCATCACTGTCTTTCGCGCCCTTAAGAGCATCGTCATCGCCAGCAAGGTACATGCCGCCCAAATAGAACTTACCGGTATGATAGGTTGCACCGACAGTCCAAATCTGGTCATCATCCTGCATACCCATTGCAATTACATCATCAGCTTTGATGAAATCGGCTGCAAGATCCCAGTTACCCCATGTACCACCAAGTTCTGCCATCCAGAACTTATCAGCAGGAGAATCGCTGTCACCTTTGTAGCTAACCCAATCATTTTTATCCTTATTCCAATATTTAGTATCGGTATAACCATTACCAGCCATTTTACCATATTCTGCAGTAAGGTAAGCCTCACCAAAAGGAACCGTAGCTTTCACTGCATCAACGCGGTTATCATAAACATTACCATCAGCAATGAAATCATTATAACGGCCAGCAGTGATATTCACAACACCGATGTTACCGGTGAGGTAAGCTCTCTGGAAATCAGTGCTGTCATCGCCAGATTCATTCTGACCTTCAAAGAACTGCTGATTACGAAGCATGGTAACATAATGCCAGTTGTCGTTCACTTCGCCCGTAAAGAAGATATCCGTACGAAGTCTTGCCATGTCACTGTCATGATCTTCTACAGCCCCACCACTGTTTTCAGAGTAAGAGAGCTTTACCTTACCAGTAATCTTGACGTTGTCAGCGTTCTTTTCGAGTTTCGCTACGCGAACACCGAGGTTATCGAGTTCGTCAGCAAATTCGCCAACCAGTCTGTCATCAGCACCGATAGCGCCTTTAGCAAGGGCTTTGGCCACAATCTGAGCCATTTCATAACGGGTCATGGTGCGGTCACCTTTATAGGTGCCATCAGGATAACCATCAACAATCCCAGCTGCAGCCAGTTTAGCAACGGCTGCATAAGCCCAGTGGCCAGCAGGAACGTCGGAGAAGGGGTTCGCAGCAAAAGCGGTAGCGCTTACGCCGAGAGCCATGGCCATAGCAAAAACCAAACTCTTTTTCATTTTGTTCATCCTCCTTAAGGATCTTGGTGTTTCCCCAAGGAGTTTCCATCTTGCCAATTTCTTTATCGTGCGAGTGACCTTGTTTCCTCTACGAACCGAAACCGTCTCGATTTCCACTCCCTCAGGAACAAATGGGCAGGCCTTTTGCCTACACGTGAAGTATAGCACCTAGTGGATTGAACTTTCAAACGCGTCACATTTATTTCAAACTTTTCATGGAAATTTTTACCCCTCAATCATGATGAGAATTAGGTATTATGCTTCTTTTCTTTATATTAAAGCTAAGCGATTTTTTGACTCACAAGTCAGTATGTATCATCACGATGATTAGGTACACGGTTTATTCATTTTTCTACATAAAAAAGAGGACAGCGCTTTGCACTGTCCTCTTTTGAGTTTCTTTAAGAAGGAATTAGAAGCTGATAGCCAGTTCGGACCAGAGGGTACGAGCATGCTTATCGTTTTCCTTACCCTTCAGGTCATAGTATTCAACGCTGGCAACCATGTTCTTAGCAACTGTCAGGTTAGCACCAGCCATGTAGCCCTTGAAGCCTTCTTTTTCGAATTTATCATAGGCACCGTTCATGGTATGAGCAATAGTAGTCGGAGCACCCTGATCATAGTATTTGCCATAGAGGCCCCAGCTGCCAGCTTCGCTCTTCTTCGCACCGGCCCAGCCCATGCTGACAACGAAACCATCGTCATCATAGTTTTTGGCGTCGCCAGTCAGGAGGTCATCATCACCCTTGAGGTACATCGCACCGAGGGAGAATTTGCCACTGTTATAAGTAGCAGCTGCCGTCCAGATCTTGTTATCGCCTTCAAGGCCCATAGCATTTTCGTTGTCTACATCAATGTAGTTAGCAGCAAGATCGAAGTTACCCCAAGTGCCACCCAGTTCAGTCATCCAATAGGTATCACCAACGGATTCGTATTTATCTTCGCCATAGGTCTTTTCATTAGCCATCTTGCCATATTCAGCTCTGAGGTAAGCAGCACCGAAAGGAACAACGGCTTTGATGCCATCGACACGGGTATCATAGATGTTACCATCAGCGATAAAGTCATTGTAACGACCAGCCGTGATGTCGACTACACCGATGTTACCAGTAAGATATGCTCTCTGGAAGTCCGTATCATCATTACCGGATTCATTCTGGCCACGGAAGTCCTGGATGTTACGGAGCATAGCCACATAATGCCAGTTGTCGTTTACTTCGCCCGTAAAGAAGATATCCGTACGGAGGTAAGATCTATCTTTAGCTTCGCCATCAAAAGCGCCGCCGCTGTAAGCTTCGTTACGGAGTTTTACAGCGCCCGTAATCTTGACGTTGTCAGCGTTCTTTTCGAGACGAGCCACGCGAACACCGAGGTTATCCAGTTCGTCAGCAAATTCGCCAACCAGTTTGTCATCAGCACCAATGGCGCCTTTAGCAAGGGCTTTGGCCACGATCTGAGCCATTTCATAACGGGTCATGGTGCGGTCGCCTTTGTAGGTACCATCGGGATAGCCATCAACGATACCAGCAGCAGCCAGTTTAGCGACAGCTGCATAGGCCCAGTGGCCAGCAGGAACATCAGAGAAGGGGTTAGCAGCAAAAGCGGTAGCGGTTACGCCGAGGGCCATTGCCATTGCAAAAACCAAGCTCTTTTTCATGTGTGTTTCCTCCTTAGGAAATAGACTTGCCTTTCCTAGGAAAACGATCCACCTCTTGATGGGGGTCCTATACGTGCGAGTGACCTTGTTTCCTCTACGCTGGATCCAGATCGCCAGGTTTTCTTTTTTCCTTGGTCCGGCTGAATTGATTGCAGACGAGTTTCTGCTCCTATAGGGTACCATAGATTAAAGGTATTGTAAATCTTTATTTTAGCAATTTTGTGATTTTGTATCATTTTTACTCAATTGATTCATCTACGATTGACAAAATCAGCGATTTTCCGCATATCTATGAACTATGGTTCTATGCGCCTTACGTCCATTTTTATTGAGGATTATCAGAAAAATTATTCATCTGATTTTTCTTTAATAATTATATATTTTCTATCAGAATTTTGAATATCATAATCGCGATTTTATCACTTTTTATCCATTGACATCGCGATTTCTTTTATATTATTTTACATGGTTATTTTCCTTCAGTTCACTCTATGATCTTTTTACTTATTATGTCCTAACTTTTACACTTTTATCTTCCTATTACCGCATTTATTTGTCTTTTATCCATATACAATCACGATATCTGTCCATTCTCCTCATTTCAATCGGTAGTATACTGCCGATAGCCTGTTATCCCCTACTTCCATACCTTTTAGGTATGAAAGTAGGGGATAACTTATTCATGACCAAAAGGTCCTCCCCCAGCAGGCTTTTTTAGGACGTTGGCGCCCCTGCCCCGTTCGTCACGGCGCCCTTTTCCTAAAGCCGTCCCAGGTTCCCTCCCTGATTTAGTGTTTTACGCCCTTTTCTTTTCTCCTCACATCATAAGAAAAACAAAAATGGGACCATGAAGAAATGGTTCTATCATTTCTTCATGGTCCCATTAGGATTCCTATGGTCTTTATTCTTCAGCAAGATCGAGATCGACGTCCTCGTCTTCATCATATTCAGCGTCTTCGTCGTTATGAGAATTGGCTTTCTTGTCGGCGGCTTTCACGTCGGCGTCTTTCTTTTCGTCAGCGGCGAGGGTCTTTTCCGTTTCGGCGTCTGCTTTATCATCGCCCTCTTTTTCTACAGCTTTCTTATCATCAGCCTTGTCCGTCTTCTTTTCACTTACGGCCGGCTTATCCACTGTATCAAGCTTATCCTCCCGTTCTTCTTCACTGGCAGGAACTGCCTGGACGCCTGCAGTCGATGCGCCTTGGAGCACGATTCCTTGAACGGTCGTATCTTCAAGGACCTGGACATAGGTGTTGCTGCCGGCCGGAATGGTCACTTGGGCTCCTTTGACAAAGGCGCCGCCAACAAGCCCCACCGGTCCAAAAAGAACCATGCCGCCAATGGAAGCACCGGCTGCACCAGCAACGGTCTTGGCCTGCTGTTTCGCTAGCTCCCCAACTGTCACAGGAATCTTTTCCCCGTTTACGGCAGTCACAGAGGAAAAGTCGATGTCAATGCGGGCATCGCGGCCAAAGATGCGGGGCTGTACCACTTTTTTGATTGTTGCATTGCCTCGGGCGCCTTTTGGCAGGACGAGGGCTTCCCCAACGTACACATTGTCATCGGCAATAAAATCGACTTTATCACCGGCCTGGGCCGTTTTACTGTTGATGTCTTCCATGAATTTGATTTTGATAAGGGAATCCTTCGGAAGCGTCACGGTTTGACGGGAAAGACTGCCTGAGGGGAAGGCGCTCTTTGTAAGGCGGGACAGGCGGGACAGAATTGTATCCTGCGTGTACTGGGTCCCAAACAGGTCCGTTTCAAGGTTCCCGATTCGGGTCTTCACGCCTTCATCACTCATACGGTCAGCAAACTGCCACTCAATGGCGTTCATCTGGGCAGCAATGGAAAGCTGCGTGCCGCTTGGCGTACCTTCAAGGCGATTATAGACGCGGTCCACACGGCTCATGACACTGCCGCTTGAAGTTTGCCCATAAAGGTCCTTTTCCATCTTATCCACACGGCTAACAAGCGACCCACTCTGTTCGGTCCCATAAAGGAACTGTTCAGATACACCCAGTTTATCGGACACAGTGCCAGAAGCAAGGGATTCAGCCGCAAAAGCCGGTGTAAGACAAGTGAGGCTTACGAGGGCGGCCATCATCATACTTAGGATTTGTTTTTTCAAGAGATACACCTCCGTCAGATTTTTCACACTGAAATTCTCCCCTCATTGTAGCATAAATGAAAAGCTTGCGGTAGTAAAACTAAATTTTTCACAGTTTGCTGACAACCGGTTAACGAGCCTGCCACGGCGCAAGGGCGGCTTTTATACTTTCTGCCATCTGATCCATGAGTTCATAGCGGCGGCGGTGGTTGGCCCGTTTGGAAGGCTTCAGTTCCGACAAATCACGGCGATGCTCCTCCAAGGGGATTTCATAAAAGCGCGGGTCCCGTGTGGGCGTGCCCCCACATTCCGCCCAGAAGTCGCCAAAATTGGTTTTGAGCTTGCGGTCCATACGGACATGATTCATGGCATAATACCCTGCATTGGTCACGGCATAGATGGTTTCTGCCCCCATGAGGCCGGCTGCCGTGCGAAGACCATAAAAGATCAGGTTCTTGGTGCGGTAGCCAAAAAATTTTTTGGTCATGGCCTTGACAGCCTCGTTTCCTAAGGTCGTTCCCTGAAGGGCCCCCACAAAAAGAGCGGGTTTTCCCGTTTCAGGAGATAGACCAAACCAGAACATCATCTGGTAAAAGTCAAGAGATCCCCAATGGAGGACCAAAGACAGGCAGCCTTCCTTGCGCTGACCCGGATGGAACAACAAGTCCATCGTAAGGGGCTTTTCCTCAAAGGTATCGGCCCAAAGGGTGATCTTGTCATGGGCCTCGTAGATCTTTAAAAGAAAGTCATCCGTCAGGTGCGTTTCCAGATGGATGATGTGCTGCTTGATAAGGGCAATGCGGTCAGCAAAGGAAGCTCCTTTATAAAAAAATGCCCGTGTAGCCTGTTCCATGAGGCAGGGCATACCGGCCCGGATCCTTGCCCGTATCGGTGTTTCATGAAAAAAAAGCTGGAGTCCTTCCATTTCCCTTTGATGAAAATAGGTGCGCAGCAAAAAGATCCAGTAACGTTTGCGTTCCTTGAGATGTGAGCAGTTATAACAGGCGTGACCGGTTTCCCGGATCTCGTTCCAATCCATTTCTTCCATCCTTTCTTCGATGAGGCGTCCGCTTAAGAAAAAGGGCTGCAACAAGGTGAATTGTTACAGCCCCTTTCAGCATGTTATTTGTTGTTCTTGATGGCCTTGTTCAGTTCCCGTTTGCATAGGTACTGGAAGCGATTATGGGGATAATCGAACTTCGGATGGATGGCACCGGATTCACGTTCATCGCGGAAGCGGTAATGGTCTTCCTTGTAGCTGCCATTCAGCATGTTGATGGTGGCAAACTTTCCTTCAAAACGAAGTTTCGTCACCGGTTCACGGCGGAAATTATCTTCTTCCACGTCGAACTTGTCAACACTCATGGCCACAACGCAGTCGGCACCGCTGGCTTTAGCGATGGCTTCCAGGCCTTCTTTGGTAAAAAGGTTGTCCTGCTGGGCAAGGGCCGCTTTTCTTACGGTATCGGAATCAACAAGGTCGTATTCCGGATACTGGAAGAGTTCCGAAACTTCCGTACTGTAGGCAATGGGTTTGAGACCTGCGTCGTCTTCCACATTTTCACCGATGATGAGCGGCACGACGGCAAGCTTCATCGCAGCGTCGGCGCGGCTCATGCCGGGAAGGACGAGAAAAGCAGCGAAAAGCGCGGCAGCAGCCATTTTAAGGAATTTATTCATTTGTAGGGCCTCCTATTTACTTTTAAGATGATAGAGCGATTGTACCATAAAATTAGGAAATTGACCATAGAGTCAATAAATTAGGCTTCTTTGCAGTAGGCAGCAGCGACCCAACCAGTCTCGCCGTTTTCCCTTCTGACGCGCAGCCAGTTCATGCCGCCGCCATCGGCAGCGTCGAGGATGGTGACCGTCTCCCCTTGTTCAAAGTAGCCCAGGACGTCGCCGTTAAGGCTGGCGTCGCCGCGCATGCGGACTTCCGTGCCGGTAATGACGCCCTTGCGTCCATTTTGGACGGCACCGCTGGGAACGTTGTATTCATCAGCAACGACACAGTAATCGGCAGCTATCCAGCCGGTAGCTCCATTGGCACGGGTCACTTCATACCACTTCATGCCGCTTGCCACATCGCTTTTAAGGACGCTCACGGCTTCCCCGTCATCAAAGACACCAATGATATCTTGATCAAGACCCGGTCCTCGTCTCATGCGGACTTCCGTTCCCTGGACATGGCCCGGGTTCCCCTGTACGGCAGGCTGCGCTGGCGCTTGCTTAGTAGGCTGTGCCGGAGCGGGGGGTTCCACGTCCGCAGACGGGGAAGTTTCTTGGGGTTCAGCCGGTGTTTCCGCAGCCGGTTGCTTTGGGGCCGGTGTTTCCGCAGCCGCAGCTTCATCCGTCTTGGAAGACGCCGCTTCAGGAGCGGGCGTTTCCTTCTTGGGTGCGGGAGCAGAAACCGTATCAGGCGGGATTTCCGACGCGGACAAGTTGACTTCTACTTCGCCCTCGCTCTTATCGAGAATGGAACCAGCGTGGTAAAGACCGATGATGCTTCCATCGTCATCGACATAATACGTATCAGGAAGGGCCTTTGCTTTTGCCGGATCAACGTCATACAGGTACTGAAGGCCGCTTTGGGTCCGATTTTCCAGATCGGTCCCGCTGTAATAATAGCTCAGGGGCCTCAGCTCGCCGGTCTTGCGGTCAAAAGTCATGCCCTGCGTTTCTTCAACGCCCATTTCCGGCGTCATGACGAGGGTCAGGCTGATGACGTTGTCGTTAGCCCGATGAACGTCATAATGGACCTTACCTCCGCCAAGGGTCGATGCTTCACTTACAAAAGAGGCCACTTTGCTCGAAAGGGCCGAATTGATCTTATCCGTTGCCGCCTTGGTTCCGCCTGTCACTACCGGGCATTCCACGGTCACGGATTGCTCCGTCCGCGTTACGGTCCGAACAGGCGCACTAACAGCGCTGACAGCTGCCCATGCGGGGACACTTGTTCCCAGGAAGGCGCAGCTCATGAGGATGGCCATTGTCTTTTTTAACATTGTGCGCAGTCTCCTTCTTCTTCCTTAATACCCCTATTTTACTGTATCTGTGAAGCAGGGTCAAGAATGGGACGCTTCCAGCGGTTCTTCTGCTTCAAAAAGGCACCGCTCCTCAAGGGTAACCGCGCTGCGCAGACTTTCCGTAAGAAAATGCGTCACGTCCCCCCGATCGGTGCGCTTACAGGTAAGGATAATGGTTGCTTGGGCATCATACTGAACATCTTTGACAGAAAAAAGCGCTTTGCCATAAAGATGGTTCAAGACCCGCCCCACATCATCAATGGGCCAGGTAAAGGCATAGTCCCCCATGGGAACCATGCGGGAAAGCCCTGCTGCCTTGATGGCTTCTGAAACAGCCTTGGCATAGGTACGGGTAAGGCCGCCGGCACCCAATTTGATTCCACCGAAATAACGGGTCACCACAGCAACGACGTTATAGAGCTCTTTTTGGCGCAGTACTTCAAGCATGGGCGCGCCTGCCGTACCCGCCGGCTCCCCATCGTCACTGGAGCGCTCCGCCCGGGGCTTGATGCCGACGATATAGGCCGTGCAATTATGATTGGCATCCCAATATTCTTTTTTGAGGGCCTTGATCTTGGCCTGTGCCTCTATTTCAGTAGAAACGCGGTATAAACTTGTCAGGAACCGGGATTTTTGGACCACAAGTTCCGTCTGGACATTGCGTGTGATGACGTACAAGGATGAAGGCTCCCTTCTGATAGATAGGGATATTATAGCATTTTTAGGGGCCGGCGCCAAACCGCCCTACGGGAGGGCGCCGAATTGATTTTTTGGTCACACGGGCCTGCAGCCGAATCGCGTTGGCCGCGTCTTGCGATGAGCGGGGCCCATCGAAAAATGTTCCTCGCTACCGCTCGTAGGGAGACGTCGGGCTCCCCTTTTATTTTTACTCGGAGCAAAAATCGCTCCGATTCTCTGCACGAGGTGCCTTCATTGCCTTTTCAAGATTTATGAGATGGCAATGAAGGCATGGCGCATCGTAAAATGTTGCGACACACAATTTCATGTTAAAGACGCCCGAAAAAATGCCTTCGTCGGGCGAGCCACTTCTTGGAATTTTTTCGGATGATGTAGGAAACCTTTTTCGCCTACAGTCCATATCGGTCCATCTGCGTTGTCAAACGCGGCAGGCTTCCTAGAAGTACCCAAATCTTGTACGACGTCGTCAGCCTGCTTCGCGTTATTCCTAGCATCTGGGCCAATCTGGAGCCATATTCGAAAAAGGTAAATGGACGGAAATACGATGGCGTTAGGAAAACGTAATAACGGGAATTTCCGCCTGTCGTCGGTGGAAGTGGGGGCTCCTCGCATCTGGATCCATCTGAACCGAATTCGCAAAAAGCAAATGGAAGAAAAGATCGGAACGGGGCATTCGTTGCATGACGTCGTCAGCCTGCAGCTTTTTTCCTCGCATCTGAACCAATCTGAGCCCCATTCGAATCATGTAAATAGAAGAAAGACCAGAACGCACGGCGCCAAACTGCCCCTCCTCATCCACCACCAAAAGGACTTGCCTTCTGCTTTGCAGAATCAAGTGGCTTTTGGTCCCCCGCCTTGGCAAGGCGGAACGGCTTTCGCCGTCTCCAAGGCGAAAACACGAAGAGGAAAACATAGAGGCAAACGATTGGAACGCAAAAGATTGGAAGACAAAAAAACATAAGAGAAGCCCAAAACCGGACGTAGACGTAGGTTCGGTTTTGGGCTCTTATCTTATATTCGGTTTTTGTAAGAGGCTGATCCTTTGAAATAGAAAGCACAATGGCGCTTAGAACGATCCACTTCCGGTCTTTTCCCTTAAAACTCGATGCGCAGCATCAATCCGCCTTGGTAAGGCGGATCGGCTTTTGCCGTCTCCATGGCGAAAGCACGGTGGCAAAAGACCGTAAGAAAAATCGGCAAGGTAAGCCCTAACCCGGACGCAGTCGTAGGCTCGGTTTTGGGCTATTAGCTTTTTATAGCCATTGTAAGAGGCGGGTCTTTTTGAAACGTAGAAATCACGATAACAGCTGGAACATCCTGTGTACAGCCATTTGCCTTAGGACTCGATGCGCGGCATCAATCCGCCTTGGTAAGGCGGGGGACCGAAAGCCGCATGTTGCCTCATTCTAATGAGGCAAGCATGCCCTTTCGGTGGTGGATGAGGAAGGCCAGTGACGTTTCCTTGCGAGCGGTTAGCGAGGCAGATTCGCCCGGAGTTCTGAGGCTGCTTTGGAGCGCAGCGGAAAGCCAAAGAACATGTTTGAGGGCGAATTAAGTTCGGACCCGTTCCCCCGTCAGGGGGCGGTTTGGGTCCGAGCGTCATCCCCTATTGACTCCGGATAAAAAAGACGGCAGAAAGCACCCATGCGTTACCTATCGTAAATCGTGAAACAATCCTTCAGACGACAGGTCATGCCCCATTGTTTCCATAGATTTTTCTATCGAACAGCCAGTGGAGGCCCCTCGTGCAGAAAATCGACGCAATCTGGGCCCCGATTGTCCTCTGTGCAATGAACCCAGATTCGTCCTCATCGTTAATATCGATAAAGAATTAGCAGCCATAGTCTTGGGTCATCTTGTATGCATCGCATTCAGCGGTAACTGCGCCAGTAGGATGCCCAATCTTTCTATATTCCCTTAAGTATGGAGAATGAAATTTTTTTGTGCAATAGCTGATTTACTCAAAATAGGTTACACTCCTCGAAATTGATTTATATCCACGTGACAAAGGCTATTGCAACGGAAACGGCAGTCCGTTTTGACGCACTCCTGAATAAGGTCCTTCAAACAAAAAATACCCCGTGATTGACTCACGGGGATATTTTGTGCACTTTTCAACAGGGTTTTCAGCAAACGCCGCATAAACTGTTGCTACTTTTTCCAAAATCATTTCACGTCATACATCCCACTCACCCCTTCACGCAGGTTGATGAAAATGTTCTTCAACTGACTGTAATGTTCCAAGAGGACTTTGTGGGTTTCCCGGCCAATCCCGGATTTTTTGTAGCCGCCAAAAGGTGCGCCGGCGGGCAGGTCGTTATAGGTGTTGACCCACATCCGTCCCGTGCGGACGGAACGGGCCACTTTGAGGGCCGTATCGATGTTCTTTGTGAAGACGGCACCGCCTAGACCGTATTCACTGGCGTTTGCAAGGTCAATCACTTCGTCAAGGGTCTTGAATTTCTGGATGACCACAACGGGGCCAAAGATTTCTTCCTGGCAGACGCGGCAGTCATTGGTATGGCTGATGAGGATGGTTGGTTTCATGAAAAAGCCTTTATCACAGCCATTTTCGGTGTAGCGTTCGCCGCCTGTCACAAGTTCTGCCCCTTCTTCCACGCCGATTTTGACATAGTTCAGGACTTTTTCCTGCTGGGAACGATAAATCTGGGCGCCCAGCTGGGTATTCGGGTCTGTCGGATCCCCGATCCGGACATGTTCAAAGGTGTCTTTCAGGTGGCTGACAAATTCATCAAAGATGCCTTCCTGGACAAAGAGACGGGAACCGGCACAGCAGACCTGGCCCTGATTGAAGAGGATGCCCTTGCAGGTACCGTCAATGGCTTGCTTAAGGTCAGCGTCATCAAAAACGATATTCGCCGATTTACCGCCAAGTTCCAAGGTCACAGGAATCAGTTTGTCACAAGCGGCCTGATAGACGCCGTGACCGACTTCTGTGGAACCGGTAAAGGCCAGCTTATCAAGGTCCGGATGATCCAGGAGCCACTGACCGCTGCGGGAACCTTTGCCGGTAATGAGGTTCACGACCCCTTTGGGCAGGACGCCGTCAATGAGGCGAAGCAGTTCCAGCAGGGACAAAGAGGTATGGGAAGACGGCTTAATGACAACCGTATTGCCTGCAGCAAGAGCCGGTGCAAGCTTCCAGCAGGCCATGGTAAAGGGGAAGTTCCAAGGGATGACCTGACCGACGACACCTACAGGTTCATGGAGAACAAGGGACATGGTGTTGTCGTCAAGCATGGTGGCAGAGCCTTCCCATGCGCGCAGGCAGCCCGCAAAATAACGGAAGTGATCCGAGCCTAAAGGAATATCAGCGGCCATGGTCTCACGGATGGGTTTGCCGTTGTCGAGGGTCTCCACAAGGGCCAGCCGTTCCTTATTCTCATCGATGATGTCCGCAATCTTAAGGAGCAGGTTCTGACGCTCAATGGGAGAGGTTTTGGACCAGCTGGGGAGTGCCTCACGGGCCGCCTTGACGGCGCGGTCCACGTCTTGTTTGGTGGCTTCGGCGCACAGAGCCAAAGCTTCCCCATTGGCTGGATTATGGGCGGCAAACGTAGTTCCGTCTGAGGCGGGTACAAATTCACCGTTGATGTACAGACCATATTCTTTTAAAAGATCGACTTTTTGCATCGTTCATGCTCCTTTCAAGTTTGCATCACTATCATAAAAACTACTTTTGATCATTGGATTTGTTAGGTTATCCATCCACCGTTTAACTTGTGTGGATGGATGAACATATTATACTATACCTTTTTGAGTTACAGTTCATTTTTCACAGAAAACCCAACATTTTGTTTTTTAATGCTTTTATAATTTTAAGAATCATTATTATCTATGTTTCCCCAGTTCCTTCCCTTATCAAAAAAACACTGCCTCCGAAGAAGCAGTGTTCGTTCAGTCATGTTCAGTTACTTGCTTTCAAAAAAGACTTTGTAGCCCAGGTAGGTTTCGTACGCATCAGCTTTTGACAGGAGATCGTAGGGAGAATGCATGCTCAGCATGGCGGTTCCGCAGTCAACGACTTCGCAGCCCCAATCAGCCATCATGAAGGCAATGGTTCCGCCGCCGCCCTGGTCCACCTTGCCTAGTTCGCCAATCTGCCAAGCTACACCGCCATCATTAAAGATTTGACGGACTTTTTGGATGAATTCGCTGTTGGCGTCATTGCTGCCGGCTTTACCGCGAGCCCCCGTGTATTTGGTCAAGGCAAGGCCATAGCCGCAGAGAGAAGAATTATCTTTCTCCGTTACTTCAGGGAACATGGGATCAAGGCAGCTATTGACGTCGCCAGAGAGCATTTCGCTCTTTTCCATGGTTTCGTAAAAGTCCAGCAGGGCCCCGCTGCCCTGGAGGGCCAGCATCTTCATGACAAACTTCACAAAATAGGAGCTCATCATACCTGTGTTCCCGTAGGACCCGATCTCTTCTTTATCCGTAAAGAGGGCCACTTGGGTCTTGGTCCCCGGTTTGGCGGCAAGCAGGGCTTCCAGGTTGGCGTAGGAGCAGACACGGTCGTCCTGGCCATAGGCCGCTATGAGGGAACGATCAAAGCCGACATCACGGCTTTTCATGGCCGGTACCAATTCGAGTTCAGCCGTCGTGAAATCTTCTTCCGTTATGCCATAGGTCTTTTTGAGGAGATTCAAGATGGCGTCCTTGACTTTCTCCTCTTTTCCAGCATGGGAGCCGATGATGGCCTGAAGCTGTTCCCCAGTCACGCCTTCGGCCATGGTCTTTTTCATCTGGTCCTGGGCCATGTGGATCAACAGGTCCGTAATGTAAAAGACGGGATCATTTTCGTCCATGCCGATATTGACCTCGATCTTCTTGCCTTTTTGCGTATAGATGACGCCGCACAGGGCCAGGGGAATGCAGGGCCACTGATACTTCTTGATGCCGCCGTAGTAATGGGTACGGAAGTAGACAAGGCCATCCTGCTCATGGACGGGGTTACCTTTAAGGTCAAGGCGCGGTGCGTCAATATGGGAGCCCACAATCTTCAGCCCTTCCTTGACGGGTTCTTTGCCGATCACGGCAAGGATGACTGATTTGCCTTTTTGGTTCCAATAGACCTTATCTCCCTCATGAAGGGCCTTCAGGTCGTAGAGGGGCTTGAATCCCTTTTTTTCGGCCGCTTCTATGATGAAATTGACGGACTGCCGTTCCGTGCGGGCTTTGTCAAGAAAAGCTTTATATTTCTCGCCATAGGCCATTACGGCTTTTTTCTCGCTGTTATTCATGCGCTGCCATACGGATTCGGTTCTGCTGTATGTTGTTTTCATGATGTTCCTCCTCACAATATGATGAGAAAAGTATAACACAGGTTAAGGATGAAGGGAAAGGGATTTGATCTTTGATGGCGCGCTGCTTTCTCAGCCAGGTTGATGCCTGACGCGCAGCTAGTGGCTGATTCCCACCGAAAAGCCTGTTCAATCGGCCTTACCGAAAAGTAGGATTCCTTTTCCTCGCTACGCAAAACGGGTTGCCCTCTCATACAAAAAGACCATGAAGCACCACGCTTCACGGTCTTTTTATCATCGCTTGCGCGATGTTTGTTACCGGTTGGTAAAGACAGGTTTTCTCTTTTCGAGGAAGGCTGCCATGCCTTCTTTTTGGTCGCGCGTAGCAAAGCAGGATCCGAAGACCTGTGCTTCGTAAGCAAGACCGCTGCGCAGGTCCATGTTCATGCCCGTATTGATGGCATTTTTTGCAGATGCAATGGCCATCGGAGCTTTGCTCATGATCTTGCGGAGAATGGCTTCGCATTCTGGGATGAGGTTTTCCTGAGTCGTAATGCGGTTGATGAGACCAATCCGCAGGGCTTCTTCAGCGTCAATCATGGACCCGGTATAAATCATCTCTTTTGCTTCGCCCGTCCCGATAAGGCGGGCCAGACGCTGGGAGCCACCGAATCCCGGAATGATGCCGTAGTTGACTTCCGGCTGACCAAATTTGGCGTTGTCGGAAGCAAAACGGAAATCACAGGCAAGGGCCAGTTCGCAGCCGCCGCCCAGGGCAAATCCGTTGATGGCTGCTACGACAGCAACAGGGATGCGTTCAATGGCGTTAAAGACAGCATGACCAAGGACGGAGAAGCAGCGGGCTTCCGTTACGGTCATTTTGCTCATGGCGCCAAGGTCAGCACCAGCAACAAAGGATTTGGGGCCGGCACCGGTAATGAGGACGGATTTTGTCGCAACGTCAGAAGCCAGGCGATTGAAACAGTCCTTCATTTCTTCCAGGGTCAGCGTGTCCAGGGCATTCAAGGCTTTCGGACGGTTGATGGTTACCGTCGTGATGCCGTCTTCTGCTGTATTAACAAGCAGGTTCTTGTATTCATACATCCTGTTCACCGCCCATCATTTCTTGTAATCGTAGAATCCTTTGCCGGTCTTGCGTCCCAGATAACCAGCTTCGACCATCTTGCGGAGCAGCGGGCACGGACGGTATTTCGGATCACCAAATTCCTTGTAGAGGACTTCCATGATGGCAAGGACCGTATCGTTGCCGATAAGGTCAGCAAGGGCGAGAGGTCCCATCGGATGGTTGAAGCCGAGTTTGGCAACGGCATCGATGTCTTCCGCGCTGGCAACGCCTTCCATCAGGGTAAAGATGGCTTCGTTCAGCATAGGGATCATGATCCGGTTGCCGACAAATCCAGCAGAATCCTTGACGGCTACAGGGGTCTTATCAAGGGCTGCAGCCAGGTCATACACTTTTTTGAAGGTATCGTCGCTCGTAGCAAGGCCGCGGGTGACTTCTACCAATTTCATGACAGGAGCCGGGTTAAAGAAGTGCATGCCGATGAATTTATCAGCTCTCTTCGTGAACCCGCCAAGCATGGTGATGGAAACGGAAGACGTGTTGCTGGCAATGATGGCATCTTCCGGGCAGAGTTCATCAAGGGTCTGGAAAATGTCTTTTTTGATCTTGACGTTTTCCGTAGCTGCTTCAATAGCCAGATGAACGTTGCAGGTTTCCTTCGTCATCTCAACAACACCGGTGATACGGCCCAGGGTCGCTTTTTTCTCATCTTCGGTGATGCGGCCTTTTTCTACGCTGCGCGTAAGGTTCTTTTCAATATTTTTGATCCCGCGGTCAACAAATTCTTGTTTGATATCGCGGAGTACAACCTCTACACCATGAGCAGCCATGACTTGTGCAATGCCGCTGCCCATTTGACCAGCGCCGATAACCATAACTTTCTTTAATTCCATAACTGAATATCTCCTTTTAAGGTAAATTCATGCAGTGGATAGCTGCATGGGAAACAGTGCCGCGAAAGGTTTTGGAAGCAAGCGCAGCTTCCGGGTCCTGTCAGTATACCCGCAGCGATCCCTCTGCACCCTCTAATGTGCAGAAAGATATTTACAACTTTTCAGAGAACGATTGATACTTTATATCCCCCGTCCCCATAGGGGGCGAGGGATCAAAGTGTCATCAATCAGCAGGAATGCCGAGCGAGATTATTTCTTCTTTTTGTCGCTCAAGAGATCACGGGAGATGACCATACGCTGAACTTCGTTGGTGCCTTCGTAGATCTGGGTGATCTTAGCGTTACGCATATAGCGTTCAGCCGGATAGTCAACGGTGTAGCCGTAACCACCAAAGATCTGGACAGCATCAGTCGTAACTTCCATGGCAACGTCGGAAGCAAAGCACTTAGCCATAGCAGCGGCTGCAGAGTACGGTTTGCCTTCGTTCTTCAGGTTAGCTGCACGATAAACGAGCAGACGGGCAGCTTCGATCTTCATGGCCATATCAGCCATCTTGAAGCTCAGGGCCTGGAATTTGCAAATGCTGCGGCCGAACTGTTCACGTTCCTTGGAGTATTTCACAGCAGCGTCGAGGGCGCCCTGTGCGATACCCAGAGCCTGCGCGGCAACGCCGATACGGCCGCCGTCCAGGGTCTGCATAGCAATCTTGAAGCCTTCGCCTTCTTTGCCGAGCAGATTTTCTTTAGGAACTTCGCAGTCTTCAAAAATCAATTCAGCTGTCAGGGAGGTGTGACCGCCCATCTTGTCTTCGATCTTGCCGAAGCGGAAGCCAGGCATGCCTTTTTCTACGATGAAAGCGGAAATGCCGTGTACGCCAGCGCTCTTATCGGTCATAGCAAAGATGACATAGGTTTCAGCTTCGCTGCCGTTGGTGATGAAGATCTTGGAGCCGTTCAGGATGTATTTGTCACCCTTCAGAACAGCCGTGGTCTGCTGAGCGGAAGCATCCGTACCAGCGGACGGTTCGGTCAGGCCGAAAGCACCAATGGTGCGGCCTTCGCAGATCGGGGTCAGGTATTTTTGTTTCTGTTCTTCCGTACCGAACATGTAGATCGGCGTTGCGCACAGGGAAACGGAAGCGGAAAGGGTGATACCCGTACCATCATCGACTTTGGACATTTCTTCAACAGCCAGGATGTAGCTGAGAACGTCCATGCCAGCTCCGCCGTATTCTTCAGGGAAGCAGATGCCTTGGAAGCCATTTTCGATCATTTCGTTGATGATCTTGCGGTCCCAAACGTGGTTCTTGTCTCTTTCTTCAATGGTCGGAGCCAGGAATCTTTCTGCAAAGTCAGCAGCCTGCTCCTTAATCATTTGTTGGTCTTCAGTCAGATTAAAATCCATGAATCATTCCCTCTTTCTCCACTTTTTTTAAGTGATTGATGATTATAACATTTCCACAACAGCAGACGTACCCATACCGCCGCCGATGCAGAGCGTTGCCAGGCCAAGCTTCTTGTCGCGGTTTTTCAGTGCGTACAGAAGCGTTACAAGAATGCGGGCGCCGGAAGCCCCAATCGGGTGACCGAGGGCAATGGCACCGCCATTGACGTTGACTTTATCAGGATCGAAGTTCAGCTCACGGCCGACTTCTACGAACTGAGCAGCAAACGCTTCGTTGGCTTCGATGAGGTCAAGGTCCTTGACTTCCAGACCTGCCTTGGAGAGGGCTTTGCGGCTTGCAGGGATAGGCCCAATGCCCATGATGGCAGGATCGACACCGGCAGAAGCATAGGACAGGATCTTCGCCATCGGTTTGATGCCGAGTTCCTGTGCTTTTTCCGCGCTCATGATGACAAGGGCGGCAGCCCCGTCGTTCAGACCGGAAGCGTTGCCAGCCGTGACCGTGCCGCCTTGTTTAAAGGCAGGACGCAGTTTGGCCAGGATTTCCGTCGTGGTTCCTTCACGCGGGAATTCATCCGTATCAAATACGATTTCGCCCTTTTTGGTTTTGATGGTAACAGGAACGATTTCGTCCTTGAAAGCACCGCTCTTGATGGCCGCAATGGCTCTTTGCTGGGAACGGGCAGAAACTTCGTCCTGGTCTTCACGGGTTACGCCGAATTTTTCAGCGACGTTTTCGGAAGTGATGCCCATGTGATAGTTATTGAACGCATCCCACAGACCATCCTTGATCATGACATCGACGAGTTTGCTGTCGCCCATACGCAGACCCCAACGAGCTTTGCCGCTGGTAACAAAAGGAGCGTTGGACATGCTTTCCATACCGCCGGCAACGACGATGTCGTTATCGCCAGCCAGGATGGACTGAGCAGCCAGTTCCACACATTTCAGGCCGGAACCGCAGACTTTATTGACAGTAAAAGCAGGAACTTCAATAGGCAGGCCAGCTTTGATGGATGCCTGACGAGCAGGGTTTTGGCCCAGTCCAGCTTGGAGGACGTTACCAAAAATGACTTCGTCAACTTTTTCACCAGGGACATTAGCTCTTTTCAGGGCTTCCTTGATGACAATTGCACCGAGTTCAGGGGCAGACAGGGGAAGCAGGCTGCCACCAAATTTGCCGATAGCCGTTCTTACAGCACTTGCAATTACAACTTCGCGCATAACTAAATCATCCCTTCTTCAACAAGTTGTCGGTGACCTTTTCACCGATAAGTGAAGGCCGCCTTAACAGGTAAGGACATATATGAACCAAGGCTCATATTTTCAGGTTTCACTTATGTATTTAATTATACACTAATTATGATTTGAATGGAACGGGAAAACCAAAAATTGTGAAAATTACGAGGAAATCGAAGAAAAAACCTTGAATAGGGCGAAAAAAACAGGCCCCCTCCCCTTCCTTTCCCTGTCTTTTTCCTGCAGGGACTTCTCTTTTTGTCCTTAGTGCAACGTCGTTCCAAGGTGTCTAAAAGGGGCTGTGACGAAATGAGAAGTGCTCATTTTTCACAGTCCCTTTTGGTTTCTTCACGTTTACTTCCAAAGTAAACCTCTTTCGGTTGGAATTCAAGGGCGCGAATTAACGTGAAAAAGTACTCGCCATCTCCGTATCCGCAGGCTCTCCTTTTGGACGCTTTTATCTTTGCAGCCCTAACTAGAACTAGGGCCTGAATTCCGCTGCCTAGTGAAGCTTCAAACCAGCGCTTCCATCCCGCAACAGCCTTGTATAGCTCCTAAGCTATCATCTCTTCCTTCATGGAATAACATATTGCCTGGTTCTCGTGTTCGGCCAAGATATCCTGCAATGCTACTTTTTCCTTGAAATTCATTTTATCTTCATTGGCTAGGAATGACCAGCGGGCCATCTTCAACATACGGCAGCTCTTCTTTTCCTTGGACCTCCGCTCTCAAAAACTGGTTTATCTGCAGCAATTGCATCTTTTAATGCTTCTTGCATATCGTTGTCGTTATCCCTATGCATTTTATTCTCATCAAATCTTGCTGCACCTATTCCTACCCGAATTGAGCCTGCATGCAGCAATAATCATACACAACCGCAGATTAGGTTGGCAAATGGTTCATCAGAATACATTTTCTGACCATGATGGGGTCAACAGTCGGTATATTTCCTTTCACTCCAAATTACTATTTCCTAGCTGCCATCAAAAGGGTCTTCTGGCATAAACAGAGTAAATGATAGCTTACCATTCTGCATTCTTTTGAATCGTATAATGAATAAAGGATATTTTTTCTCCCAACGTATGGTTCAGTCGCTTATATTTTGGAAGAGTTAATGCTCTTTTTCAATCGTGAGTAGTCATTTTGTCCACAAATATACGTGAAAAGCAAAAAAAAGATTGATCTGATGGTAACGGAAACAGGTTACTGGCAGGTCTTTTCGCCAGCCAAAAAGGCGCGGATCCATCCTAACAGATGTCGCTTATGCCGCACTTCCTATTTTTCAGCATAGACGCAAAAGGAGCCCTGAAGAAATGACACGTTCATTTCTTCAGGGCTCCTTTACCGCAGTCCAATCAGCCGCAAGACAAAAAAAATGGCGGCAATGATGATAAAGTATCCCACAAAAGGAAGCATAAGGGAAAGAAAGACGGGGATAAGAAGGACCAAAAAGACGATGATGCCCACGGCAACAAGTCCCAGATGGCCCAAAAGGAAGTTCAGGACCCGCAAGCGGAAAGGTTTTGCTTCTTCCTGGGCCTGTTTTAGGTCATCCTGATCCATCACGCGATATGTATCCGAATCGGGAACCTGATCGATGGTCACGCCTTCAAAAGCGTCCCGTTCATCTTCCGTCAGGACTTCGGCGGCAATATCGTCATTGGGCGTATGGCAATTGGGACATTCCGCCAAATGATCGGGATATTCCAAACCGCAATGAGAACAGATCATGGTTTCCTCCTACGATAAATTGCTGAACATCATCATATACCCCACTTCCGTCAGATAGCGGGGATCGGATGGTTCCAGGGAAAGGGCGCTGCGGATGGTCTGGTAGGCTTCGGCAATATGATGCTGCGGAAGGCCCAGGGATTCAGAGAAGAAAGGTTTCTTCTGGGCAGCCCGTTTTTCATTGATTTCAAGGAAGTTTTCAAAAATACCGGCGGCCCAGCGTTCCGGCCCAAGGGCAGAAAGGTTGGGATCCGTCTTCAAAAAATCATGCCACAGCCGGCGAGCAAAATAAAACTCCGTAATGCCAAAACCCGCAGCGGCCATGATTTCCTTGACGGCCTGTTCCGACCGGTCCAGCGCGGGGGTCATGCGGGGCGGCTTATAGTCCTTGATGGCCGTCTTATAGGGAAACGCCACAGCGGCAGGATTATTTGACACAAGGGAAACAATCCTGCGGACAAAAAGAGGATTGGCCGCCATGAAGTCACTCCACGTAAGATCAGGGCCCTGAATCAGGAACCAATCCAGACATTGCTGCAGGATGGTATGAAGCTTATTTCTTGAAAGGGGGGACAGGCGGAAACTCTTTTCATAGTTCATGCACAAACTTTGGTTCTGGAAGATATTGCCCAAAATGACGTCCCCCAAGTCATGATGACTTGCCATTTCCGGGGTCATATTGACATAAAAGTGATCCCCCGTCATCAGGTCTTCTGCCAGGCAGCGCGTTTCATCAAGGACCTCACCGAGGACAAATAGACGCAGGCGGGCACGGCTCAGTTCATAGGCAAGGGTTTCGTAATGTGTGCCGCTGTGTTCGGCAAAAAATGAAATGGGCGTATCGGCCGTATCCATGGTCCGATAATTAAAAAGAAAGTAATCCCAGAAGCCTTTCCAGAAGTCCGTTTCTTCCGGTCCTTCAAGGTCCAGGCGGCCTTCGGCATGCCGGTAGAGCCGCATGGCGCGGTCAAGGTCCGGCGTAAAGCGGCTTGTCTGGAAGAACATGTTGATTTCTCCCATGATTTCCTCAAGTCCCACACCGGCATGCAGGAAGATGTTGCCTTCTGGGGGTGGGCCAACCCACGTTTCCCATTCCTCCTCCCCTTTTTGCAGCTGTCCGTGGCATGTCACAATGGCCACGGTCCCATCTTCATTTAAAAGGGTTTTCGCTGCAAGGTGCGGCGCCAGGACGCTCATGAGAACGCCGCGTTCCTTCATAAGGACAAAGAAACGCTCCAGTGTGTCAAGGAACGCCTTGATTGCGTCGTACGTCCCCATGAATTCAACAATATAGCGGCAGGCCCAAATCACGCAGCCTACAAGGATTTCCTCCGTTACATCCTGCATCTCCAACATATCATTTTCCAGATAGATGCAGAAGATGCTGAGATTGTCCCACTCTTTTTGAAGGGCCTTGTCATCCATGCCCTGCCAAGCACATTTGCGGATATAGGTTTCAACGTCATCCCGGGGTATGACCATGTTCCAGCCGTCGTCGTTCGTATAAAAATCGTTGATGTAATCGTAGACGTTATCCATTTGGGATTTCCTAACTGAAATTGATTATTCCATCACCCGTGAAGGACAAAGATCCAAAACGGGGCACTCACTGCAGCGGGGTTTAGGGGCCTTGCAGACCTTACGGCCATGCCAGATGAGCCAGTGATGGGCCTCGCCCCACTTTTCCTTGGGAATCTGCTTTTGCAGGTCATGCTCAGTCTCCAGGGGATCTTTTCCAGCGGAAAGACCCAACCGATGGGAGACACGGAAAACATGGGTGTCAACGGCAATGGCCGGTTTTCCAAAGGCCACACTCAGCATGACATCGGCAGTCTTGCGTCCTACACCGGGAAGACTCAAGAGGGCCTTCATCTCCTGAGGAATCTCGGAATGGAAGTCATCAATAAGTTTTCGGCACGTAGCAAGGATATTGCGTGCTTTGGAATGATAAAGGCCGCAGTCATGGATGAGGGCTTCCATTTGTTCAAGGGTCAGGGCGCCCAGCTTCTCCGGCGTGTTGTACTTTGGAAAAAGGCGCTTTGTAACAATATTGACCCGTTCATCCGTGCACTGAGCAGAAAGGATGACCGCCACCAAGAGTTCAAAAGGGGTGGTATAATGCAGGGCCGTTCCCTGTCCTTTATAGGTTTCTTCAAGACGTTCCAAGATGAGCTTATTGCGTTCTTTCTTGCGCATCAGTTTGTCAGGCTCCTAACTGGGGCTGGAATGCGCCCACCGCGATGGATAAAGGTATCGGGCTTAAAGGTATTGACGGCAATGATAGGCGCATATCCTAACAGGCCGCCAAATTCAACTTTATCGCCCACGCTCTTGCCCGGTACGGGAATGACGCGAACAGCCGTGGTTTTATTATTGATCATGCCAATGGCCGATTCATCTGCAATGATGGCGGAAATGGTTTCTGCCGTCGTATCGCCAGGAATGGCAATCATGTCAAGACCGACGGAGCAGACACAGGTCATAGCTTCAAGTTTTTCAATAGTGAGGCACCCTTGTTCCACAGCATGGATCATGCCAGCATCTTCACTTACAGGAATGAAGGCACCGGACAGGCCGCCGACATAACTGGAAGCCATGAGACCGCCTTTTTTGACCGCATCGTTCAGCATGGCAAGGGCCGCTGTCGTACCGGGCGCGCCGCAGCATTCCAGACCAATTTCCTCAAGGATGTGGGCCACGCTGTCACCTACAGCCGGCGTTGGGGCAAGGGACAGGTCAATGATCCCGAATTGGGTTCCCAGCCGTTTGGCCGCTTCTTGGGCCACGAGCTGTCCGACGCGGGTAATCTTGAAAGCTGTTTTCTTGATGGTCTCGGCCACGACACCAATATCGGCCCCACGGCAGCCTTCGAGAGCGTGCTTGACAACACCAGGGCCGGAGACACCGACATTGATGACTGTCTCCGGTTCCGTAACGCCGTGGAAAGCGCCTGCCATAAAGGGATTGTCTTGGACAGGGTTGCAGAAAACAACGAGTTTGGCGCAGCCTAAAGCATCCTGATCACGGGTCAAATCGGCCGTTTTTTTGACAACTTCCCCCATGCGGCGCACGGCATTCATGTTGATGCCGGCCTTGGTGGAGCCAACAGCCACGGAAGAACAGACAATATCCGTTGTGGCCAAGGCTTCTGGAATGGAATCGATCAGGATGGAGTCACCATGGGTGCAGCCTTTTTCCACAAGGGCGCTGAAGCCGCCAATGAAGTTGACGCCAACGGCTTTGGCCGCGTCGTCAAGGGCTTTGGCCAGCGGCACGTAGGTATCGGTCTGGCAGGCTTCACCTACAAGGGAAATAGGCGTTACAGAAATGCGTTTATGGATGATGGGCACACCGAGCTCCGCTTCAAGGTTGGTCCCCACCTTGACCAGGTCCTTGGCGCAGCGTGTAATCTTATCATAGATCTTACGGGCGCAGACAGTTACATCAGGGTCGGCGCAGTCGCGCAGGCTGATGCCCATCGTAATGGTTCGGACGTCCAGGTTATTTTCCGTGATCATCCGGGTTGTTTCAAGGATATCGTTTGTGTTGTACAGCATGGAAACCTCCTCAGCAATCAGATCCGGTGCATAGCCGTAAAGATTTCTTCACTCTGGACGCGGATCTCAAGGCCCAGTTCTTTTCCTAAGGCAGCCGCTTTATCCTTTAGGTCTTCAACACAGATGGTGGCTTTGCTCATGTCACCGATCAGCACCATGTTGAAAAAATCATCCGTAATATTTTGATTGATATTGAGGATATTCACTTGATGTTTAGCCAACAGGTCACTGGCCCGAGCAATGATTCCCACTTTATCAATTCCCACAATCGTCATGACAATGCGCATAGTCTCCCATCCTTCCTTAACTAGAACTAAAATAGAGTTGTTCTTTTATTATACGATAGGAATGAAAACTCTTCAACGGATTCAGAACAATGTTTGAAATTCCTTCATACTTTTTCCCCCATCCCAGAAATCATCCAAAAGGGAAAAAGACAAGAAAATGTGTAAGGTCATACAAGCACTTACCTGTTTCATTCTTTACAAACATTTTATAAGAAAATAGAGATATCATTCGACAAATAAAGTTCCTTGTGCTATGATAAGGATACCAAAATACAAGGAGGATGTATCATGCAGGAATATAAACCCTTTAAGTCTGGTAAAGTCCGCGAAATCTACGACATTGGTGACAGCCTTATCATGGTGGCTTCCGATCGCATTTCCGCTTTCGACCACATCCTGAAAAACACCATCACCGATAAAGGGGCCGTCCTGACCCGCCTTTCCAAATTCTGGTTTGAATTCACCAAAGATGTCATTCCGAACCATATGCTTTCCGTAGATCCTGCTGATATGCCGGAATTCTTCCGCACACCGGAATTTGCCGGCAAGAGCATGAAATGCCAGAAGCTCGACATGATTCCTGTAGAATGCATCGTCCGTGGGTATATTACCGGCTCCGGCTGGGAATCCTATCAAAAAAATGGAACCGTCTGCGGCATCACCCTGCCGGCAGGTCTGAAAGAATCCCAGAAACTGGCTGAACCCATCTTCACGCCGAGCACCAAGGCAGAACTGGGTGATCATGATGAAAACATCTCCGAAGCCCAGTGTGTGGAATACCTTGAAAAACGCTTCCCCGGCAAAGGGGCTGAATACACAAAAGCCATCAAAGAGGCGACCATTGCCCTTTATAAAAAATGTGCTGATTATGCCTACACGAAGGGCATCATCATTGCCGATACCAAATTTGAATTTGGTCTTGATGAAAATGGTCAGATCGTCCTTGGCGATGAGATGCTGACGCCGGACAGTTCCCGCTTCTGGCCGCTTGCTGGCTACGAAGTTGGAAAGAGCCAGCCCAGCTACGACAAACAGTATGTCCGTGACTGGCTGAAAGCCAATCCTGACAGCAACTATCTCCTGCCCCAGGATGTCATTGATAAGACCATTGAAAAGTATAAAGAAGCCTACGAAAAGATTACGGGTGAAACATTCTAATAAGAAAACTAACGGCACCGCTTGGCGGTGCCGTTTTTTTTAGGAAAAAGCAGCGAAAGCTGTTCCTGAATAAGCTGAATGGATCCTGATTATGGCAAAAAGGATGAGGGGCCTGGAAGAACCCTAAAAACGGTCCCTTTCCCACCTGTATGGCGCTTCGGCAGTCCTTTTTTTCATCTTGACAAGGCGGATTCTTTCGTTTATCCTATATTTAGTTGAAAGTTCAACTATTAAGGAGGAACCATGAACCTGACCAATGAACTGCTTCGCCATTTGGGCACCATCAGCCGCGTCATCCATTCCCTGATGGATATGAAGTTCCAATCCTATGGACTCAAACGCGGCCAATTTATCTTTTTGACCCGCATCTGTGAAACGCCTGGCCTCTGTCAGACAGACCTGACTGAGCTCGTCAGCGTAGACAAGGGGACAACGGCCAAGGCGGTAAAAAAGCTTGAGGACGCACATCTCATCAGCCGCCGAAAGATAAAGACGGACAAACGGATGTGGCATCTTTATCCAACGGATATCGGAAAGAAACTTTATGAAAAATTGATTGAAGAGGAAAATCGCCAGATTGCAGTGGGTCTTGCGGGGTTTTCCCAGGAAGAGGTCCGGACCCTGCTGGATCTCATGCAGAAACTGAGGACCAATATCCAGATTGATTGGAAAAATCATGAATAAGGAGGCTGGCAGCATGAAACTGGTAAAAGCAGAAAGAACAGATGCCATTCGCATCATGGAAATCATCAACGAGGCCAAGGCTTTTCTAAGGAGTCAGGGCGTCAATCAATGGCAGACGGGATATCCGGCCATGGCGGATATCAACAAGGATTTATCAGACGGCATCGGCTATGTGCTCAAGGATCAGGGACGGATTGTCGGCTATGCCGGCATCGATGCCCGCGGCGAGGCTGCCTATGACACGCTTCAGGGTCACTGGCTCAATGACGAGCCTTATCTTGTCATCCATCGGATGGCTGTCGACTGCACCATCCGCGGCAAGGGCCTTTCCCAGGAAATGTTCAAGGCCTGTGAAAACTTAGCCAGGCGTGAAGGGATTCAAAACATCCGTGTCGATACGGATGAGGACAACAAAATCATGCGCCACATCCTCGAAAAGATGGGGTTCGTCTATACGGGAACAATTTGGTTTGATAATAGCACAAAGATTGCCTTCCAAAAGGTTCTCTGATCATTTAGAGGAAGCTTTTCATCCAAGTTTTCCCCTTTATCCTATCTGACTGCGTCTAAACGGAGGTTTTCTATGCAGGCACCCAGTCACCCCGCTTCGGGGCCCTCTCTATTTTTCTGCGGGTTATCCGCCGTCCTCCTTTATGGCATCAGCGGCGGCATCCGCAGCGATATTGGAATCCTTCTGGAGCCACTCAGGGAAGCTACAGGCCTTTCTTATGGGGGCCTGAGTTTTGCCATTGCGGTCCTGCAGCTTTCCTTTGGTCTTTCGCAGCCTTTTTGGGGGCTCCTTGCAGCTAGGCGTTCCCACCGTTTCGTCCTTCTTAGCGGCGTGGGGCTTTTCCTTCTAGGGTTACTGGGGCTGTCCCTCTTCCGCTCCCTTTGGGGCCTTGTGCTCACCCTTGGTCTATGTCTAGGCTGCGGCGCTGGAGCAATCTCATTTGGTCTGCTTCTTGAAACCGTCATTTTCGCCGTAGGACCTCAAAAAGGGGCCCTCATTTCGGGCTTTATCAATGCTGCAGCCGGCCTGGGCTCAACCTTTTTTTCCCCTCTTCTTTCCAGGCTTTCCCTTGTAGGCGGAATCCCGACGGTCTCTGTTGTGCTCAGTCTGATCATGATTGGAACCCTTCCCTTTCTTTTTTATTTGACGCAGCCCCTAAAAAGAATGGTTCTTCAGGAAAAAGGTCCTGTTCCCGAAGCTTCTTTTGGCCTCCTCCTTCAAGGAGCCCTAAAGCGGCCGGAATTTCGATATCTATTGGGAGCATTTACTACTTGCGGCTTTCATATGGCGCTGATTGAAGCCCATCTTTTCTCACAGCTGCTCTCCTATGGTCTTCAAAGGCCACGCGCCGCCCACGCCTTTGCAGCCTATGGTCTGTCAACAGTCATTGGTGCGCTGATTTCCGGATATTTGTCCGGCCATGTTTCCAAAAACCGTCTTCTGACCATTTACTATGGCTTCCGTGCGAGTTTGACAGCCATATATCTCTTTTTCCTGCCAAAAACTTTCCTGTCGGCCCTTTTCTTTTGCATAGGTCTCGGCATGTCCGGCGGGGCCACAGTTACGCCGACGTCAGGAATCGTCACGGAGCGTTTTCCTCTTGCCCAATCGGCAGCACTTGTGGGACTCCTTTTTTTAGGGCATCAGCTAGGCGCCTTTCTCAGTGCATTTTTGGGCGGCATGACCGTGGCTGCAACAGGAAGCTATCAAGGCATCTGGGGAATCGATATCGTGTTTTGTCTTCTGGCGTCCTATCTAAGTGCCAAGATTTTGCCTCATCAACAAGGGAAATAGATTGGATCCAATTGTAAATCATAAATCAAAAAGGTCCCATATGGGGCCTCTTTTTTATGCACTCCCAAATAGAGCATTTCTCATAGAATAAAATAGAAGTTTTCCCGTCCCCTACGCGCCCAAAATCTTGACAAGCTCTTTCCATGCAGTACAATAAGACAGGATTACAACGTATTTTCTGATTCATAAGGAGGATTTCATTTGTCAAAAGATCGTTTATGGACACCTCAATTCATGACTATGGGGGGAGGGAATTTCTTTTATTTTCTATCCCAATATCTGCTGGTTGCGGCCATGCCGTTATACATCCTGGAAGAACTTCATGGAAACGAAAGGGACGCGGGCCTTGCCATGACGTATTTTCAGCTGGGGACCGTTTTATGCCGTCCGTTTGCAGGAAAGATCATTGATTCCTTGAACAAACACAGGCTGCTCGTGGCGGGATCATGTGCGTTCCTTCTCATCATGACGGCCTTTTTCTTTTTACGAACCTTGCCGGCCGTCTTTGGACTGCGCTTCCTACACGGTGCTATTTTTGGCGTCACATCGACGGCGGCCGGCGGCGGCGGCGCTCCTCTCCCGCCCGCGATCTGTTAC